>Ga0114921_10000849_pt1 | contig 13247 bp, 16 predicted proteins | sample BentaG_FD_87016 | JGI IMG/M metagenome (GOLD analysis project Ga0114921, IMG submission 87016) | Deep subsurface microbial communities from South Atlantic Ocean to uncover new lineages of life (NeLLi) - Benguela_00093 metaG | ecosystem: Environmental > Aquatic > Marine > Oceanic > Sediment ...
AAATGTAAAGTAATCAAAATAATGGACGTTCTTGATTGCCCTAAGGGTTTTGAGATTTCTTCGGTTCTTCTTCATAGGCGGCCTTTGCAGGCTTAGTTTCTTTAGAAGGTTCTTGTTTATCTTTTTGGGTGGTTTTGGCTTTTTCTGGTTTTTCTTCAGTTTTTGTCTTTTCTGTTTTAGGTCTTTCAAAGCTCTCAATGAACATTATTTTTGAAATGTTTGGTAAATATTTTGTAATTTCTGTAGATAGGGCTCTTTTTATGTATTGTATGCCTTCTATATAGAATGCTTCAACAGGGATCTCAATCCCAAGAATGCTTCCCTTAATATCCACTAGAAAATTTTCTTTTTTCACCGATGGAATCTGTTTGCGAATTATAGCTCTTATTTTTTCATCGTCTGTGTTAATTAACTTTTCAGGCTTAATATCATAGATAAGAGTCTTACCAGCCAACGGATGGTTAAAATCTACCTGGACCCTACCTGCACCAACTGACCTCACATAAGCAGTCTTTTTATCTATCGTAACAGGCATTCCTGGAATTGGATCGATGCCATCTTTTCTAAACTTTCTTAATGGAGTGAGTCTAATCTTTAATGGATCTCTTACACCATATGCTTTATCTGGAGAGACTTCAATCGTTTTTTGTTTTCCTATTTCTAAACCCTTTAACCCTTCATCAAGCCCTTCTACAAGCCATCTTTCGCCTACCACAGCGAATAAGGGTTCATAAGACGCGTTTTTATCTTTATCTAAAGAATTTTTTTCTGCGACTTTTTTGATTGTTGTATCAATAACTTCATTATTCTCTTTGACCTTACAAGTGTAATTGAATAATAGAAAGTCTCCTTTTTTAATAGACATTCATGATCCTTCCTGACCTTATTTTAGCAACTAAATTAATTAATGGAACTCGTAATAACTTTTACTATATTATTAGGTCCATATGTAGCTATCTTTGAGAGCTTGATATATGATTGATCTAGATAAATTAAGAATTTTTCAAGATAAACTCTCAAAAAAAGTAATGACCAAGGACTCCTTCAAGAAACCTATAAGATCGGTTTCAGGAATCGATGTAGCTTACTTAAATGAACAAGCAATAGTATCTATAGCGGTATTTAATTATCAAAATAAAGAATTTGTTGACAATATAATTTCAATTGAGGATGTTTCCTTTCCATATATTCCCGGATTTTTTGGATTTAGGGAAGGAACTATCATAATAAAGGCCATAAAAAAATTGAACTTCGATTCAGATATTATTATGGTTAATGCACATGGAATAGCGCATCCAAGGAAGTATGGATGTGCATCCCATATAGGCGTGATTACAAAAAAAGCCACCATAGGAGTGGTTAACAATATTTTGTATGGACACTGCAAAAGAAAGCCGCTAAATGTTGGAGATTGGGTTCCGCTTGAAAATGAAAATCAAATTATAGGCGCGGTCTTAAAATCTAAAAAGGGATGTAAACCTATAATCGTATCACCAGGCCATTTAATTACTCTAGAGAGCGCTTTAGTAATAGTAAAAAAATTCTTAAAAGGCCATAAATTTCCAGAACCTTTGCATGTTGCCCACGTAATTGCTAAGCAAAAAAGAAGAGAGATCCTAGAGTCTAGGCTCTAGTTGACTTTTTTGGTTTATTAGGCAAACTATTTTCGAATTCTTTTATAGTTCTCTCCAATGAGATCCTTCTAGTATCAGTAGCTACATCTCCTCTAGTTGATTCAACAATCCTTCTAGTGTTATCAAGTTTTCTTCTAAAACCAGGAATTATTGATGTATGATTTATAGAAAAAGCATCCTCATATATCCTCTCCATTAGGTTAAATATCTCAGTTGGTTTAACTAGATCTCCTTTAATCAGATAAACTAAACAAATTCTTCGAAGTTCGCCTACAAAGTCAAGTAAACCCAAAAGATACGGAATTGGTTCTACTTTTGATTCTTTTACAGATAGTAATTTCTCTTTTGTAATTAGATAATATAACAACATAGCCTCAGCATACTCTTGATAAGCGGTAAGAACATTTCCACCATATTCAAGTTCTTGATTAGAAGAGAAGTTTTTTTCCATCTGTTTTATATCGCGCTCTATAATTTTCAAATTATTCATAGCTTTCTTAAACTCTCCTCTATGTATCTCGATAATAGTCAGCGAGCATTTTCTGATTATGGTCCTTGAAATCTTCAATACTTTCTCTCTAGCATCGTCTTTTTTTGCAAGGATCCCTTCAATGAGCTTTTTATCTTTTCCAGAAATCATTATAATTCAACCGGAGATCGATATTTTTAAAATTTTCACTTATTTTATGATATTTGAATTGGTTTCTCCATTTCCGATAAAAGAACTACACGACTATCCGCTGATTCATCAATAATATTATAACCCGTTATTTCAGATAATTCTTTTCCAAATCTTCGAATTTCTGAGTGATTAGCCATATTTTGAAAGCTCAATCTTCTTCTCGAGTAACCAATATACATGTAGGCTTTGACTTCTATGTAAGTTGGTGAGGCTCTTCGAATTATCTTAGAATATTCTTCGACCTCTTTCATATTCAATCCTTCTACAGATGTTATTCGTATAGCTGTCGGACAATTGAAAGAATGAATTAAAGATAATGAGCTCATTAATCTTTCCCAAGCTTTGGAAATTCTAGGACGGCACAATCTCTTGAAAATATCTTCATTTGGAGCACACAAGGAGATGTATATTTGCGAGGGAGTAGATGTAAGATTTTCTAAAACTTCTGGGAACATACCATTTGTTACAAGAAAGCTAGAAAAGTCTCTTTTATTGAATTCAAATATCAGCTCATCCAAGCTAGGATATATAGTCGGTTCCCCAGATAGACTTATGGCAACATGCTTTGGGTGTAATGCCTCATATAATTTCTTTGGATCTATTTTACCATCTTTAACTTGTGCGTTATATCCTATCAACATTCTCTTCTGAGCGTCTATAGAACCCTCAACTATCTCTTCAGGTTCATCCCAAACTGATGATTTAAGTTCATTCCATCTTACACCAATTTCATCTGATTGAACCCGCCAACAAAACATGCATTGCATATTGCAAAAAGCTACTGCAGGAGTCATCTGCAAGCAACGATGCGATTGGATTCCATAAAATTTTGACTTATAGCAACCACGATTATTGACAAGGCTCTGGTGTAACCATTTACACTTCTTTACACCTGAATGAGAGCCCACAAGCTGATATTTTTGTCTTTTCAGAGTGCTTAATATGGCCTGAGGCAGTACCTTATGCATCTATTTTCACATGAAATAAAAAAATCGATACAATTGTATCTAAAGAATTACACTATACTCGGATGAAGCGGTTTAAAAGAAGTTGTCTAAAATTTTGTAGATTCTTCCTTTATACCTTCCTTAGTGATTACTAAAACGTCAATACCGTCGCCACTTGCAGAATCTCTTGCCAGGGCTGCTTTCAAAGCTCTATTCACCATTTCTTTTCCTTCCTCTATTGAAATGCCATCCTTATATTCATTTTCCAGAACTCCCGTCGCAATTTCCGCCCCTGTCCCTACTGAGGCATGCTTGTCCTTAATTACGGATCCCATAAGATCTAATATGTATATGCTAGGACCGTCTTCATCAACTCCACCGATTATTGTCTGTGTAATATAGGGGACAAACCTTCTTTGAAAAAGAAGATTCCCGATAACTTTTGCTGCTGTCTTTACTGAAGCACTTCGTTCTCGCTGATAAGAGTATAAAGTAGCATACACTGAGGCTTCACGCATGAGCACCTGCATATCTCCTACAAGACCTGCACATGCAGCCCCTATATTATCAGTTATTCTGAATACTTTTTTTGCAGCTTTACTCATTACAAAGGATCCATACGCCAGTCTTCTTTCAGATGCTAAAATAACACCATCCTTACATACTACGCCTATAGTTGTTGCACCTGGCAACATTTGAAATTGTGACATTGATCATCAAGTTTGAGATTTAATTAATTAGCTTAAAAACTCTAAAGGTTTTGTTCTAATAATTTGACGATAATAATATAAACTTTATGAAGTTCTTAAAATTCAAAGTTATGTTTAAGAAAATAATCATTAATCCAAGGTTCGCGCTGCAAGTTTAATTTTAATACTTGCTAGGTGAATTTAATTATTCCACATTCATTCGAAGTGCAAGGTTAATGTCTGATAAATCGAAATTGGCACTAGCGATTCAGATAGTCCTAGGATTATTATTAATTGCAGCGATAGTATGGTACATAGGATTACATGATATAAGTCAAGTATTTTTTGGGATAAATGGAATTTTTCTGATTTATGCTTCAATTGCTTATTTTATTGTGAACCTTTTATTTTCCATTAGATTAAAACACGTAGTTAAAGCATCAAGATACAAGGTAAGCTTGAGGAAGGTATTGCCAATCCAATATGGGGGAATGTTAGCAAGTGATTTCACTCCTGCTAGATCAGGATATTTCGTTGTCCCAGTGATGTTAACTTCTGAAAATGTACCAGTAACTGTTGGATTATCCTCGATACTTGGAATACAATCTATCGAGTTCCTAATTAAAATGATTGGTGGAATACTAGCGATTGTATTTCTTATCTCAATGGTAAACCTCAGCATGGATCTCTTCGTGCTTTCAGCTATAGGTGTTACTCTAATGTTTATTGGAGCAGTAATAATTTTCCTTGTTATGTGGTGGAAGAATGCGGTAGATCTTATAAAATTTTTTGAGAGGTTTCCTGTCATTAATAGAATTGTTGGATTCATAACTCCAAAAATACTAAAGTTTCAGAAAGAAGCGCGAAATATTCGAAGCGTGATTATGCCGATATTATTACTTACAATATTATCTTGGATTTTTAAAGGCTTAGAATGGTACTTTATAGGATTATCTTTGAATATTGATCAAATATCCTTTTTAGGTTTCTTTCTTCTTCATCCATTAATTACAGCATTAAGCTTTGTACCGATAACACCGTCGGGAATAGGCTTCCAAGAAGGCGCAACTGTTGGTGTTCTGTATCTTCTAGGTGTCAGTCCTGATGTAGGTATAGTATTTGCACTTTTAGCCAGATTCCTATTGATCATACAAGATGTTGTAGGTATACCTTCTCTAAGTCGAGCTGGAGTAAAAATCTTTGATTTTATCTCTAGTGGGAAAACTGATTAATATTTAATTTTAATGCTTGAGAAAAAAGGGATTTATCATTGAAATTGATAAGTGACTTCAACTGTTGACAGGATCTCTAAATCGCCTGGTGTTATAGGAGTGACAGCAGCTTGAGGCTCATAAATTCTTGTAATTGGTTCATATGAAGGTATGAGATTAACCTCCAAGGGTCCTATCAATTGCACACCCATGCTCTTACTGATTGTTTCTGCTCTAAGATTAGCATTTTGAACCGCAACATCCATAGCTTGTTCTCTATAACTTTCCATACGATCTTCAGAGAGGCTGAACTCTATGAGGCTTATTTCGTTCGCGCCGGCCGCAACTGCCAAATCAATGACTCTTCCCGCGTCACTGATATCACCTAGTTTCACCTGCATCGTATTTTCTGCTACATATCCTATGATTATGTTTATCCCATCTTCATATCTGATTACTGGCTCAAGCCTATAACTAATTGTCTTAACATTATCTTCTGAGATGCCATCATTCTTCAATGCCTCAATCACATTATTCATCTTCTCAGCATTTCTCTGTTGAGCATTTTGAGCGTCCTCGGAGCGCGTTTCAACTCCGATAGTCAACACCGCAATATCAGGTGATGCATAAACTCTTCCAGTACCTGTGACTTTAATTACATTCAAATTGCTTGAACCGTCTTGAGATGAAACATAGATAGGCGCAGACTTTTGCTGACTATTGGTTTCCGCTCTATAAATAAGAATTACATTAGTAGCGATTAAAGCCAATATTGCTAATGTAACAACTCTGTAGAATAATTTATCATTACTCAATTTTATCTCCTCAATTAATTTAATGCTAATAATTATACTTTTTAATAAACAGCACGTTGATCAAATATAATTATTACAGCAAATAATCTGGAATATACGCACTTTTTCAACTAAGCACGAACGTTAATGATTATTCTATGATTATTTTCTTAGTTCCGGGCTTAAAGTTGACCTTAACTTTGATTGATGATTCTAATGAAAAAGGGAAAGCAGTATCTTCTACGAGAGCTTTAGGCAAATAAATAAAGTATTTATCATCTTTTCTTCTAAATATGCTTCCTTTACCTTGAGATACCAATTTTTAACACCTAGATCTATTCAATTCCATAACATTGTTATAAAGGTATCGGATAATTTCTGATTATCATGATGCGATATTAATTTTCCTAAAACTTGTCATCAATCATTCTGATGCATTATCTATTGCTTGAAAGAAGATACACTAAGCTCCGTATTGATAAGATTGTTAGGTTTTTTGCCTTCAAAAACCCTGAGAACATCATCAATTGCCATCATAGCCATTGATAGTCTTGTTTCATGCGTTCCAGAACCTATATGTGGAGTTAAAACCACATTTTCAAGTTTCAATAAAGGATCATCCTGTGATATAGGTTCTTCCTCAAAAACATCTAAAGCTGCTCCTGCGATTTTCTTATCTCTTAAAGCTTCATACAAATCCTTCTGATGTATGAGAGAACCTCTAGAGGTATTTATTAAAAATGATGTGTTCTTCATAAGTTCAAGTTCTTTCTTTCCTACTAACCCTTGTGTATTCCTTGTTGAAGGAACATGTATAGATATGTAATCAGAAAGCTTGAATAACTCATCTAACTCTGCAAATTCAATTCCATGCTTCTCTTCGGCTTCTATTTTACGAGTTTTACTGTTATATATCACATTCATGTTGAAGGCTATAGACCGTTCAAGCACCTTCATACCGATTCTTCCTAAACCGATAATTCCAAGTGTTTTATTGGCAAGATCAAAACCTAATGGAAATTTAGTACCCTTACTCCAATCCTTTGATTTAACGAAACGATCTGCATCTGTTATTCTTCGGGAGAGCACCAAAATGAAGGTAATAGTCAAGTCAGCCACAGCATCTGAAAGTACATTTGGAGTGTAGGTCACAAATATCTTACGATCAGTTGCAGCTTTTAATTCAATGTTATCATAACCGACTCCAAATCTTGCTATTATTTTGAGATCCTGAGCTTGTTCCATAACTTCGCTATCAAATTCTTCAAGACCAAGTACTACTCCTTCAATATCGGCTACTTCCACTTTTAATTGATCTTTCGACATTGAAAATTTTAGCTTGACATCGGCATAATTCTTGAGCTTTTCAATTGCTTCCTGTGGTATTGGATAAGTCACTAAAATTTTTGGTTTCATATTGATGTGCCAATTTTAGCTTTTTATCTTCCTGTTAGACAATTCTGTATATAAAAGAATCCTTAGAAAGATGAGAAAAGAGCGAAAGAATTGTATGCTTAGAGAAGAGAAGTCATTTCTTTCATGGAGCGGGGGTAAAGATAGTGCTCTTGCACTAAATAGAATTAAAAATGATGAAAACTACAGACTCGTTGCTTTTTTGACTAGTTTGACTGAAGATTACAACAGAATAAGCATGCATGGTATCAGACAGGTATTGCTTGAAAGACAGGTAGAGTCTTTAGGTTTACCCTTGGAAAGCGTATACATCTCAAAAAATTCATCAAATGAAGAATACGAGTCCAAGATGAGATCGGTGCTAAATAAATTCATAAAGAATGGGGTTACTTCTGTGGTTTTTGGAGATGTTTACTTAGAAGATGTGAGAAAGTATCGTGAAGAAAATCTTTCAAGAATCGGTATGAAAGCCGTATTCCCATTATGGGGATCTGATACCTCTGATTTAGCAACAGAATTTATAGATTTAGCCTTTAAGGCAATCATCACTTGCATCGATTCAAAATTTTTAGATAAAAAATTAGTTGGGAGAGAATTCGATAAAGCTTTCCTATCAGAATTGCCAACAAACATCGATCCTTGCGGTGAAAAAGGCGAGTTTCATTCTTTTGTATATGCCGGACCAATTTTCAAAAAAGAAATTTCTTTTAAAAAAGGTAGAATTGTGAGAAGGAACAACCGTTTCTTTTTTTGTGATTTGATACCAACTTAAGCATATACTCTTGCATTAAATAAGCCATTTAAAATTCTACTTTCGTATAGCTTTTTCAATTAGAGTACATGCTCCTAATCTCATAGTATAACGTTCACATCGAGAGCATACGGAAGGATTTGCTTCTTTTAGACCATAAATACAAGTGTCCAGATCGTTAGATACTTTTTTTCTTGAATATTCAACTTTCTCAGCTATGCTTCTATAGGTCTGTTCGAACCTCTCGCAGGAAGAGTGTCTTGGTGGTATTTGTCCTTGAACCATCCCTTTTTGACAAAAACCTCTGTTGAAATGAATGCATTCCCCGCATGCGGGCATTTTATTTATCTACCTTTTACTAAATTTCCTTGATTAATTAGAAACACCATTCTCAATATCAAATAGAAGTAAATTCTCTAGTGATCCATTAATATCAAATTAATATTAATACCTTATTTGTCAAAAACGTAAGGATTAGCAATATATCTCAAATTTGGTTTCTTGCCTTCTAGAATCCTTCTTACTTCTTTGGCTATAATGGTATTAACGCGCTTTATTGAATCTTCGGTACACCAAGCGATATGTGGCGTCGCAACAATATTATCAAGCTTAAATATTGGATTATCCATATCTGGAGGCTCTTTCTCAAACACATCAATAGCAGCTCCTGCAATTTTCTTATTCTTTACAGCATCGTATAATGCTCCCTCATCAACAATACCTCCTCTTGATGTGTTTATCAGAAAAGCATTTTTTTTCATTTTGTTAAATTGATTATAACCGATCATTCCATTTGTATCCTTAGTTAACGGTACATGTACAGATACGTAATCTGATTTCGTTAAAAGAGTCTCCAAGTCTGTAAGCTCAATTGACATTTCTTTTGGGAACATTCCAAGAGGTGTAATTGTATCATCTGTAGCATGGTGATCATATCCTAGGATTTTTAACTCCAAAGAACTTGCTTGTAGTGCAACTCTACAACCTATATTTCCTAAACCGATTATTCCTAAAGTTCTACCTCGTAATCCAAATCCAATCGACCAAGCCCATCTTTCTTTCCACTGATTTGTTCTAAGTAGGAAATTTGTTTTTGATATGTTCCTTGCTAGATTATAGATAGATGCAATAACAAAATCTGTTACAGCTTCTGCATTAGCTCCAGATGCATAAATTATAGGTATTTTATATTTAGAGGCTGATTCTATATCCACATTATCATATCCAGCTCTTGGAACGCCAATTACTTTTAAATGATTTTTATGAGCTTCGATCCCTTTCTCTTTCAAAGGATCAATCCAGACAATAACAGCATCATAACCATCCAAAGCTTCAGTCAATTCTTCTTCAGTATATAAGCGACCCATCTTACTATAGGTAAGTTCAACATCAGCAATATCCTCTAAGATCCTTGAAATATCCTCAAATCCTGGTGCTGTTATTAGAATTTTCATTTCTATTCCTCACAAATATCATTTTGAGATTTTTCTATTAGAGACTAAATGCGCTAAATATATTACACAATATTAAGTATAAACTAAATCGTAATTGATTATGCATCCTTTGAGAGTAATATTCAATAGAATAATTTGGAATAACAAAGAAAGGAAAGAAGATTACGAAATAACTTATATCCATCGAGGAGCAACAAATGACCGTAAAACTATTCATATGAATACCATTACAAAAGTCGAAAAATCTACCTTTATTTATGCTGATAACGGAGCAGAAACCACTATCCCGCTTCACAGAGTTCTAATTGTAAGAAATATAAAAACAGGAAACATTATCTGGAAAAAAGTTTAATTAAATTGGATTCTTCAACCCAATTCCATCACATTCTATTGATGCAGGCTCTCCAAGTTCTCCTTTTACTTTAAAATCAATGTGTAAAATTCTTTTACTAACTTCTATGCAAGTTAAGGTATGCAGTGTTAATTCAGTAGTCATTATTTTCGACCTTCCATCCGCAATACTCATGTAGGGGATTAATTGATCAGCCAAATGCTCATCAACTGGAGCAGATTTCTTGAGTTGAGTCAATAAATTATATGCGGCTTCTATACCAACTTTTTCAGCGGGCTTACCGATCTTACCCAATGAATTAGTACCGATTATAGATCCAGAGCTCAATTTGGCTAGAAGAACTAATTCACATCCAGAATCTAATGCGCATTTTGGATCTCCGAATCTTAATACTTCAGTCTTGATGTTTACATTGCTATAGCCTTTTTCAGCCAAAGCTACTGAAGCACTTTTAGCCATACGCTCAACTATATGAGGTGGTAAATTTGAGCTATGTGAAATGCCATTTATTGCTTCAACTTCTCCAAATTCTGTTAATTGGATAGGATTTATTTTTTTCACAGGCTCAAATCTAGCATTTATTATTCCTTGGCCCTTTGGATAGAATCCTCGACGCTTAAGATCAACGAATCCTTTAAATCCCATTTTTGAAATCATAGGCAACAATACTTTTTGTATATACTCAATTGGTGGAGCATTGATTGTATTGGTTCCTCCTTTGATTTCGATGTCGACAGTGTTAGATGAATAAGATGTAACAGGCATTAGAGCCTGCAAAACTAAACTGGAAGAACCGGCTGTACCTATATCTATCCTGAAAGACCCGCCCTTTATTGATTCAGGATTGAAAAATATCTCATTTGAGCCTAAAGTCAAACCATTTACTTTTGCATCAGCAAGTTTGGCTACAGCTTTTATAGCATTTATATGTTGAGCTCTTAAACCTGGCTTTGAGCGTTTTGCTCTAATATTGAAAATTCTTATTGATTTATTCGCAACTGTAGTCAGTGAAATTGAATTTCTTAAAATCTGACCTCCGCCCTCAAGAATATCACCGGATATTTCGATCATTTCCCAAATTTCCTCTCTTAAAGAACTCTGCTGAGTTTGATCTTATGAAAGTTTTTAATTCTATTTCAATCAATAAGATATGATAAAATCCCTATGGCTTTATTATATTTGCACTAGGGAGGGATTCTATTGAAAAAAGTCGGACTCTACGTTGGGCGATTCCAGCCTTTTCATATTGGGCACATCGAAGCGATAAAGCATGCTCTTAGTAAGGTAGATGAATTAATCATAGTAATAGGAAGTGCACAGTATAGCTTTACACTAAATAATCCATTCACAGCAGGCGAAAGAATGACTATGATTAGGAAAGGCTTAGAAGAAGCGAAAATTGAATCGTCAAAATATCAAATAGTCCCTATAGCAGATATAAATATCCATGCATTATGGGTAGCGCATATTAAATCTCTTACTCCAAAATTTGATATCGCATTTTCAAACGAACCTCTTACCTCAAGGTTATTCAAGGAGAATGAAATCACTGTGGAGAGCATTCCCTTTTTCAAAAGAAATGTCTACTCATCCACAGAAATTAGAAAGAGAATGATCTCAAATGAAGACTGGGAGTCCTTAATTCCGAAAAGTGTTGGTAAATATATAAGAGAAATTGATGGGATTGAAAGAATAATAGAATTGGTCAGAACTGATAATCCATCAATCAAGAAGAATGAGTTTTAGCTCATCTCCTTTATTTATTTTCAGCATTTCTTTTGCACTGCCTTGATTGACTGCTATTTCCAGATAATTATGACTACCAATCAATGCTAACAATTCCTTTTTAGCTACTTCAGAATATGTTCTCTTAAGCTTAGTATTGAATTTATTTTCTCTAACTTCAAGCATAATATTTCTACCTAATTTTAGTCCTAATCTAGATCTATCCTTTGAATGAATATTAGTTACTAAATTTCCAAATTCATCAGCATATATTATTTCACAATTGGCCTCTTTATCTTTGATTCTGGCTTCTCTAAATTTATGGATTACATAATCATCTATCTCATTACCTACTTCTCTTGGATCAAATCCCTTGGCGATGTGAGATGCGATATAAGCGAATATGTCTCTCCCATGAAATGTGCTTGAAACAAAACGACTGATTGACTTTTTGTTTGTTATATTATAAACATTTTTGATCCCTTCATTTTTTGCAGCCATAATCAGAACGCCATTATCAGGCCCGATGTAATAATTTCTTCTCCCTTCAACAAGTATGGATCTTCTTGCGCCTCCGACCTCAGGATCAATAACAGCAATATGAATTGTTCCTTTAGGAAAATAAGGCGCTACAGAAGCTAGAATAAACATCCCCATATTCATATCGAATTTATCAACTTCATGGGTAACATCAATAATTGTTACATTAGGACATATTGAAAGAATCACAGCTTTCATTTCAGCAACGTAAGGATCCTTTAAACCAAAATCAGATAGTAAAGTAATAATAGTCATTAATAGAATCAACCTTTCTAAATACGATTAGTTGATTGCATAACAAATTAATTTGAATTTCAATAAACAAACATATTAAAGCATTATAGTAAAAATAGGAAAATTTTGGTATCTTACGATGAAAGAGAATTTACTTTTTACTCTTTATAAATTAGCTGAAATAGGTGCGTATCCGGGCGAGATAGAACTTACTACAAGCGATATTGGAGAGAAATTGGAGTTCTCTCAGCAGACCGCATCCAGACATTTGATTGAATTAGAAGATAAGGGTCTAATAAGAAGGACTAGGCGTGGAAGAAAGGAGACTATAAAAATAACTGATGATGGCATGGATATGCTTAGAGATATGTACATTAAACTACAGAGAATTCTTGAAGAAACTAAACAAAAGGTTATTATATCGGGCGTCCTTTTCTCTGGATTCGGTGAAGGAGCGTATTACATTTCTCATGATGGTTACAAAAAGGAATTTTCTAAGAAGCTGGGTTTTGAACCTTTTCCTGGAACGTTGAATCTAAGGCTATCTGGAGAAGAACTGAATAAGAAAAAAATGATAGAGGCGAGCCAATTAATAACAATTAATGGCTTTAGCAATGGTTCGCGAAGCTTTGGAACAGTCAAGTGTTGTAAGGCTTTAATAAATGATGAAATTGATGGGGCTATTGTATTCGCATTGAGAACGCATTATGGAGACGATGTGGTTGAGATTATCTCGTCCTATAATCTTAGAGAAAGATTAGGATTGAAAGATGGAGATAAAGTAAAGATAACTATTTTGAACTTTTAATCTTCCTCTTTAT
>Ga0114921_10000850_pt1 | contig 13238 bp, 15 predicted proteins | sample BentaG_FD_87016 | JGI IMG/M metagenome (GOLD analysis project Ga0114921, IMG submission 87016) | Deep subsurface microbial communities from South Atlantic Ocean to uncover new lineages of life (NeLLi) - Benguela_00093 metaG | ecosystem: Environmental > Aquatic > Marine > Oceanic > Sediment ...
CCGGGTAAGCGCTGCCGTATCTTGTGGACAGCACCACCTACACGCTCCTGGCCTTTTCCCCACACCCCCATGCATTCTGACCAACCACTGGCTACATCCACCGTAGACAGGGTAGTCAAGTAGAAGCCTTCAGTGCTCTCACCACAGTGGGATACCAGGTCAACTTCCAAGAAGCCAGGGCGGTCCTCTTGCCAGTCGGCAAAAGTTCGGATGGGGATGAAGCTCTTAAGCAAGCTCCCTGGCTTGGTAGTGGTAAAGGGACGGCGTCCTCCAAGCCGGCGCCAGGAGCGCAACAGGCGGTCGATGGTAGACGGGCTCATCCGGCAAAGCTGGGCTTGGATCTCAGTCGCCATGGCCTGGTCACCATGTCTCCTTAAAATCGTCACCAGCTCTGGCAGAAACGGGTGCAAGCGCTTGGAGCACAAACGGTCAATGGCTTCCCAGGCCACCCTCAGTGCTCCAGCCGCTGCAGTTCCATACTGCCGAGGATGTCCACGCTTTTTATTCCCCCTGGGCTGATTTCCTTGACGGAGTAAACGGACCGCTGCCTTGCGGTGGCAACCTATGACCTTGGTGAATTCGTCCAAAATCCTACCTTTCTCTTTCTTCGATGCCCGGACATATCGCCCTCGCACCGCTTCAGTGTATTCTCGTATGCTAGCTCTCGTCATGTCGCCTCCTTTGGGTAACACTATTTCTGAGGCAACGATACCACTTTCGGTAACAATAATTATGAGTCAATCCGTGAGATTGACAATTCTTATAGGACGTATTACAATCTCGCAATAAAGGATGTTATGCATATATGAGCTATTGGCTTCTAATCTGAGAAACCTCAAGATAAGTCAAGCAAATTCGCTGAAATGGCTGAGAGAGCGGCATGGGCTTTTGAGTCCTTCAGCTTTATTAAGGCAGTTGGGGGGTGATTGTTGAACGGTGTCCGCTACTTTGATCAGAAGTGGCTCAAGAAAGTTATGGAGATTGTGAAAATCAAGCGTGGAGACCCAGAAGGAGGTGAGTGATGAAGTAGTTATGGTGGGATACTCGCTGACAAAATCTTTGAGAGGAGAATCAAAATGACAAGGAAAAAAGTATTGATGTTGCTAGGTAGTGTTTGTCTAGCTCTGGTGATTGCGGTGCCGCTGGTGGCTAGCTGTGCTGCGCCGACCCCGACCCCAACACCAACCCCAACTCCTACCCCAACCCCAACACCAACGCCGACCCCAACCCCAACTCCAACGCCAACTGCGGGAGAGGTAGTCAAATGGGTAGAATCAACTCTGTGGACTGATGTTATGCACGCTCAAATCTGGGTTAACAAACGCAACGAAATGCTTAAGGCAGCCAGTGACGGTCGCTTTATAATCGAGAGTCACCCGGCTGGTGCGATTATGGGTGCCAAAGAGTGTTTTGATGCTGCTAGTGCTGGCACGATTGACCTGGCTGCTGGAACTCCGCACACTTGGATTGGCAAAGTACCCTCCTCCGTGCTGTTCTCAGGCCGACCACTTGGGCTTACGGCTGAGCAGTTTGCAATCTGGCTGGACCGCTATGGGGGACTGGAGTATATGAGTGAAGCGTTCAAGGATTTCAACTTCGGCCACATAGGATATTGCTTTATCTCCAGCCCTGAGGACGCTGCCTGGTCCAATAGAAAGCTGGACACTTTAGAGGCTTGGGAAGGAGTAAAATTCCGAAGCAAGGGCTTCTGGGCTGAAGTTCTGCAGGACCCAAGAATTGGTGCTTCAGTGACTACCATAGCCGGTGGGGAGCTTTATTCGGCACTGGAGAGGGGTATTCTGGACGCCACAGAATATTCGACTCCAGCAGTTGATATTGCCCTTGGCTTCTATGAAGTCTGTAAATATCTCATGGTTCCAGGTATCCATCAGCCTTCTACGGTACACGCCGAGTTTGTCAATAAGGATTCGTGGGAAGCATTGCCTGCCGACTTTCAGGCAATGTTCGATAGCGTCACTAAGGCGGCTGCTTATCAGGCATACCTCGATGTTCTTCTTAAAGACGGCGAGGCACTTAAGTTTTTCGAAGAATATCCGGGACTGGAGATCGTTATCCTGCCAGATAAGCTGCAACAACAGTTTCTCGTGGTAGCCGATGACCTCTATGCGCAAAAGTGCGCTGCGGACCCCTTCTTTGCCGAAGTGTACCAAAGCCAGTTGGACTTCTTGGAAGTGTATGGGACCTACGAGCACTACATGGCGATTAAGTTTTAGTCAAGTTTTAGCCAGACACTCACCCCCACCAAACTCCAATTCATAGGAGGTGGGGGTGAGTGTAGAGGGAGTAGTTGTTCCATGAGTGCTATTGAACGCATTTTAAGAGGTATTGATTTCACCTGTGTCTGGGTGGGGAAACTTGCCTCCACACTTGTGGTATTTCTAATACTTGTTATCGTTTATGAAGTTGTATCAAGATATGGATTTGATTCTCCAACAATATGGTCATTCGAGATAGCCCGGATGTTGGGTGGTAGCCTCTTTGTTCTGGGATTTGCCTGGGTACTCGTAATGAAAGCTCATGTCAGGGTGGACATCTTATACAAGAATCTGTCTCCCCGTGGCCAGGCAATAGTCGATGTCATCTTCACCCTGCTCCTAGTTTTACCATTATGGATTGCTGTCATGCCGCGTATGATTGAGTGGACTTGGCAGTCGTGGGCACTCCATGAGGTGAGTTCAGATAGTGCCTGGAGGGTCATTATCTATCCCTTCAAGACAGTGGCGCCGGTAGCTATTTTTCTGCTGATACTGGCGTTGGTGACAACATTTATTCGTGACCTGGGAACTATTGTCAGGGGGAAGCCATGTTGGACATAAGCATAAGCCCCGCGATGGTCACTATCCTGATGCTCGGCATACTGGCATTAGGAATATTCTCTGGCTTTCCCCTGGCTTTCATATTAGCTGGAGTAGGCTTCGTCTTCGGCATTCTCTTCATGGGGGACAGGATTTTTGGTATCGCCATTGCTCAAACCTATAAGACGATGACCAATTATGTTATTCTAGCGGCTCCAATGTTCGTCTTTATGGGGACGATGCTGGGAAAGTCTGGAGTTACCGACAAACTCTTTGCCACTATGCACCTTATCATGGGAGGCCTCAGGGGCGGCTTGGCCGTGGCTACCGTCTTCGTGGCCACCATCTTTGCCGCCTGCACCGGCATCATCGGTGCCTCCGTGGTCACCATGGGAATAATCGCCCTGCCCCCCATGCTCAACCGGGGTTATGATAAGTCCCTCGCTTGCGGCTCTGTCTGCGCCGGCGGTACACTGGGCCAGCTCATACCTCCCAGCATCATGCTGGTCGTTTATGGGCCCATGGCCGGTATCTCGGTAGGAAGGTTATTTGCCGGGGCCTTTGTTCCGGGTTTCATCCTTTCGACTCTATATATGTCCTACATCGTAATCAGATGTGCGTTCAACCCCAAACTGGGCCCCGCCTTATCGGTGGAGGAAAGACGAGCCGTGCCCACCAGCAAGAAAATTACGGCGATGTTTGTCCAGATGGTTCCCCCGATACTTCTCGTCCTGGGAGTGTTGGGTTCAATCTTCGCCGGGATAGCCACCCCTACCGAGGCAGCTGGGGCGGGTGCCTTTGTCGCTATTCTCCTAGCTATTGTCTACCGCCGATTCAGCTGGAAAGTTCTGAAGGGGACGATGTATGAAACAATGAGAGTAACCGGATTCATATTTTTGATAATAGTAGGGGCGGGTATCTTTACCAGCGTTTTTATCTATTTGGGGGGTGGTAAGTTCGCCACCGAAGTTCTAGCCGCAGTGCCCGGAGGCAAGTGGGCTTCTTTTGCCATAATGATGTTCATGGTATTTATCCTGGGCATGCTCATCGAATGGGTAGGCTCAATATTCATTGTTGTTCCTCTGTTCACACCGGTGGCCGCACAACTCGGCTTTGACCCCCTCTGGTTTGCCATCTGTATCTGTGTCATGTACCAGACGGGTTTTCTGAGTCCGCCCAATGCTCATGCCATTTTCTATCTGAAAGGGGTCGCTCCGCCAGAGGTAAGGATTGAGGACATTATGAATGGCGTTTGGCCCTTTATTGGCCTGGTACTAATCGGGCTATTCATAGTTGTTATATTCCCAGAGTCAATTTTGTGGCTTCCCAGTCTTATAGTAGGATAAAAAACTGGAAAGAGAGGTGAAATTAATTGAAGATTGATCCAGAAGTATGTATCGCTTGTGAGCTGTGCGTGCCCTATTGCCCAATGGAAGCCATCAGCATGAAGGATGACGTTGCCGTAATCGACCAGGATGAGTGTGTTGAGTGTAATGTGTGCCTAAGATCAGGTGTGTGCCCTACCGATTCTCTGATAGCACCTGAGCTTGAGTGGCCCAGAAGTTTACGCAGAGCCTTTTCAGACCCTATGGCTAAGCACGAGCTCACGGGAATGAGAGGTAGGGGTACAGCGGAAATGAAAACGAACGATGTAACCGGACGATACCGTGTAGGTGAAGCGGGATTTGCTATAGATGTTGGGCGACCAGGGATAGGAACCCGTCTCCGAGATGTGGAGAGAATTTATAAGAGGCTGGTTAAATTAGGCGCCCAGTTTGAGGAGCAAAATCCAATGAGGCAGCTGTTGAAGGACGAAAAGGAAGGCACCTTTAAAGAAGAAGTTCTCAACGAGAAAGTTTCTTCGGCTATCATAGAATTTAAGGTGCCTTCCTTCAAGCTGCAGGAAGCTTTACAGGAGCTCAAAGAATGTGCTGCCGAAATAGACACTGTTTTCAGCGTGGGGCTTATCGACAAGGTGTCGGAGGATGGCTCAATGAAGAACTATGAACTCGCCCGGCAGCTAGGATACCATCCATCTATCAACGCCAAGGTATGTGCCGGCATAGGAAAACCGCAAGCAAGATTCTAAGGATTGGAGGTATTGTTATGACGCATACGCTACATAGGCAGGGTACTAGGGAGAACTTGTCTAGTGACTTCACTATGATTTATATGCCTGCTTGGGGCATCAATGATAAAGCTAGCGCTGCCGCAACGCGACGCTTTATTGAGATAGCACTTCAAAATAACGCGATAAATCTCGGTGGAACTGGCATGGGAAACATCATTGTCAATTCACCCCAAGAAATATTAGACAGAGTTAGGGATGGAATGTCCATGGCACTTTGTTGCACCAGCAAGGAATCCGTCATAAACATTTTGAAGGAGACCCTCAAGGCAGACTTAGGGCTGTCCCTTGTCGTGCAGGGAGTCTTCGAAGAGGTTGAAGACTGCCTCAGGCAGGTAGGCCTTAAACCACACACAGTGCATCATTCGCTGGGCGTTTGGGGTAGGACTGAGAAGCTTCCGGGAAAGGAAGTATTGGAGATAACAACAATGTGTGGGCATGGGCTGGTTAGTACCAACCTCACTAAGAAGTGCATTGAAGATGTGATTTCGGGTAGCACAAGGCCGCGGGAGGCGGCACGACTGTTGGCACAGCAGTGCATATGTGGAGTATTCAATATGAGCAGAGCCGAGGCACTGCTTGAATCGATAGCTTTGAGGTCTAGAGCAGTTCCATGAGCTATTAGTCATATAGGTGGGCTCTACCAGGGGAAACTGGGGTGTTATTTGATAATCCCTAGGCAGTGACGGAGGTCTTAAAAGAGCTTAAAGAGGCAGACCTGGGACTGCCGGTGGTGGTAAGCGGCATTTTTGAGAACGTCGATCGGTGCCTTGAGAAAGTCGGACTGAAGCATCATACGGCTAATTTTTCACTGGGGATATGGGGTAACACGGAAAAACTACCCAGTGATGACATCCTTGAAGTCATTACCATGTGTGGCCACGCCATGGTCTCCGCCAATCTGGTTAAGACCATGGTAGAAGAAATAAAAGCTGGGAGAAAAACCCCTGAAGAGGCAGCCAAAGTTTTGGCTTCACAATGTGTTTGTGAAGTATTCAATCCCGCTCGGGCGGCTAAGTTATTGGCTACTAACATTCTAAGTCCGAACAGAAGGCAGAGCATATCCATAAGACTGAGCCAAAATGCCAAATCTTGAGCGGGAGTACATAGGAAGGAGATGCTAAGGCAATTGTTGAGCCTAGCGATTGGAGGTGCTAAAAGTTGGAAGGTTACATGGGAAGGGTTCTTTTCATTAATTTGACCTCAGGCTCAATCGGTGAGGAAATGCTTCCCAATGAGGTGTATCGGCATTTTATTGGAGGTGTTGGATTAGGGGTTCGAGTCCTCTACGAGCGAATGGCGGCAAAGGTTGTCCCTCTGGGCATTAGCAGTATGCTTGGTTTCATAACAGGCCCATTAACAGGAACCCCGGTCCCAGGAGCTTCCTCAAGGTACAAGGTAGTTGGGAAATCTCCCCTTACTGGCACATGGGGTGATGCTGACGCTGGCGGTTTCTTTGGTGCTGAGCTTAAAGCATCCGGTTATGATGCTGTTTTCTTTACTGGCATTTCACCCAAGCCGGTTTATTTGCTAGTGTGTAATGGTAAGGCTGAACTTAAAGATGGCACTTATCTATGGGGCAAAGATACTACTGAAACTGAGGAGATTTTGCGTCAGGAACTAGGTGACCAAGCTGTTAGGGTTGCTTGCGTAGGACCTTCTGGGGAATCCCAATCACTATTAGCCTCGGTGATAAGTGATAAGGGAAGGGCAGCAGCTAGATCTGGGTTGGGGGCGGTGATGGGAGCTAAACACCTCAAGGCAATTGCTGTCAGAGGTACTAAAAAAGTGCCAGTAGCTGATAGTGGTAAGCTAAGTGCTCTGCGAAGTGATTATCTCAAGGGGTTTCGCAAGGCTAAAGAACTCGGGGAGCGCAGGAAGTTTGGTACCTGCTATCTCCTCGAGCCTTTGATTAAGAGGGGTGACACCCCAATTAAGAACTGGATGTTGAGTGGGCCTGAGGCGATGCCTAGTTATTCTAAGTTGTGTGCTGCCAACGTAATCAACCATCAGGTTAAGAGATTTACCTGCCCTGGTTGCCCGGTTAGTTGTGGTGGTATTGTTAAGGTTAAAGAAGGTCCATATGCTGTGAGCGAGGGACACAAGCCAGAATATGAAACTCTGGCTTCCTTCGGCACACTATGCCTTAATGATGATGTCAAATCAGTGATTAAAGCTAATGACATCTGTAATAGATATGGCGTCGATACCATTAGCACAGGCTCAGTTATCGCCTTTGCTATGGAGTGTTATGAACGCGGCATCATTGATAAAGTAGAGACTGGTGGCATCGAGCTCACTTGGGGTAATGCACCAGCAATAATAGCTATTTTGGAAAGGATAGTTAGGCGACAAGGATTCGGTGCTGTGCTAGCCGATGGAGTAGCCAAAGCAGCTGAGCGAATTGGTAAGGAATCCGAGGGATATGCTGTCCATATCCATGGACAGGAGTTGCCCGCTCATGACCCTAGGTATTCTCAAGATCGGGCTACTGGTTATATTGTTAACCCCACCCCAGCTCGTCATATTTGGGCAAGGCAAATTCCTAAACAAGTCCCTGTTCAAGGTCCACTTTGTAGTCAGGCTAGTAATTATTACCAAGTAGCTGCTGCTGCTGGATGTTGTGCTTTTATCCTGCTGGATAACGCTTTTCCCTTGATTGAATTTATGTCCGCAGTGACAGGCTGGGACCTTACCATAGGTGAGGTGCTCACTACAGGTCAAAGGATTCAGACTCTGCGTCAAGCCTTTAATATTCGTGAAGCTATACACTCAAGGGATTTCAGATTGCCTAAGAGATTGACGGATGCATGGTCAATGGGACCCCTCGCTGGAATTGCTATTGACCAGGAGAATTTGAGAGCTAGCTACTATGCAGCGATGGATTGGGATATTGAGACCGGGCAACCTTCGGAGTTGATCCTCAAGAAGCTAGCTCTCCAGTCTTTGAAATGTCAATAGTGCCGAGAAAAAATAAATTACTTAAGTTTGTGCTAGGGCGAAGAAAGGGCAGGTTGTAGCCACAACATTTCTTGTGTTATTACTAATCTTGAAGTAAACTTACATACTTGTAAATACAACTTTTGTTGTGTTAAATGAGAAGGGAGCAAAATGGAAGGAAGGTCGGGGTATATTCATGCGTCTGCATACTTGTAGATACAAGATTAGTTGTGTTAAGCTTGACACCTCTGGGAGAATCGGGGGTTTTACCCTTTTGGCTTTGTGTGTGGTAATGCACAGACTAGTGGACCCTAGACTACCTTGAGGGGTACAATACAGAGTCGAATGGGTATGCAGAAGCGTCATCTCATTTTCTATGGTTGGCTCATAGTAGCTACTGGTATCCTAGTGCAGGCCTTAGGCTATGGAGCTCGTTATTCCTTCGGCATGGGGAGACAAGCCCTGGCATTTGTACCTCACGTTTGGGCTGTTGGTTGGAGCTGGCCTTTGTCTTATAGGTTCTGTGCCCTTTACCACCGTATTGAGGAACTGGTTCGAGAGGCGGCAGGGCATGGCTTTATCTCTCCTATTCACTGGTATTGGAGCAGCCTTCGGCTTCTACCCAGTCGTCGCTTTCCTGATAATCAGCGTCGGCTGGCGCAACACATTTCTTGTTGAGGCTATCGTCATCGCCGCTATTATTTTGCCCTTGCTACTTCTCATCGTGCGTTATCATCCTCGTGATAAGGGTCTTTTCCGCGACGGCATCCTAGAAGCAAGGCAGACTCCTTCAGCCGCGGTGGCAGAGCCACTAGAGATTAGAAATCAGGCCTGGGTTGCTACAGAATGGACTCTTCCTAAGGCGGCTAGAACTCACCGTTTCTGGTTACTCTGCCTGGCTACATTCTCGGCGTGGGGGATAAGTATGCATATTATGGTAACCCATCATGCTGCTTTCGCCGTAGACGTAGGCTATTCAAAGATCTACGCCTCAGTGGGCACAGTTAGTAAATATTGTTGCGGGGGGGTTTGACACTCTAATATTTTCGTGGGATTATTAAGTTGTGATGGAAATACCCAATTGCCTAAGATGTGGCTCAAAGCAGGTATATTATCGGACAATCCTAAAAGAGTTTGTCTGTCGAAGGTGTGGATATACTTGGAAAGCCAAGGGCGGTGCACAGAAGATAGCAAGGGAGGAAAGAGAAAGACAGCCAAAATAGAAAAGACCTGTGAGAGCAGGTCTTTCTGGGTTAATAACCTAACCGATGCGTCTACTTAGTTATTTGAATTATAGAGCGATCTTCAGCATAAGTCAAGCAAAAACGCTCAGAGACCCCAAGTGTGGGTGCAGCTTTGAGCCCTTTGGCTTTTTAAGGAGGTGATGCCAATAGAAAATAACCGGGCGGTGGAAGAGGAGGAACAAAAAGCTGTTAACAATTGGGAAGGGAGAGATAATGAACAGTCTAGCCGATAATGAGGAGTATATTAAAAGGTTGTTTCCACTTGTGGAGCAGATAAAAGATACATTGTTGAAGGACAAGGTCATTGAAGCGTGGCTTAGGGCATGGAGAGACAGCACATGGGAGCGAATAGAGTTAGCGGTGTTTAGGCCGGTGCTCAAAGTCAGTGAGTGTACTTTGGTTGAACATGTCAACGTTGTCGCCGCTGGTGTCCTGTATGTTGGTCAATTGATACATGAGAACTTCCGATTGCCAGTGGATTTTGATGCATTGCTGGCGGGAGCACTGCTTCACGACGTAGCTAAACTCGTTGAGTATGGGCCAAAGGATGACCACGGTGAAAGGACAGACATCGGTAAGATGATTCACCATGCGTTCTATGGGGCGCATATAGCACTGGATTTGGGCATACCCATAAACATAGTAGAGCTTATCGTAGCTCACACACCGCAAAATAGGGCACTGCCCTGTTCCATTGAAGGCATCATACTAGATTATCTCGATTTCATGGCTTATGATGTTGTGTCCTTCAACGCTGGTCACAAGATACTGCTTTCAGCTATCAAGCGGCAACCTTGATTTCTAGAATGAGTTTTTAGCTAGTTCTCCTAGGGTAAGATAAAAATTGAATTGAGAAAGGAGACACCCCTTTATCTAAGATGTTAATTTCTATATTTGGGGGGTGGTAAGTTCGTCACCGAAGTTCTAGCCGCAGTGCCCGGAGGCAAGTGGGCTTCTTTTGCCGTAATGATGTTCATGGTATTTATCCTGGGCATGCTCATAGAATGGATAGGCTCAATATTCATTGTCGTGCCACTATTCACTCCAGTGGCCGAGCAACTCGGCTTTGACCCCCTCTGGTTTGCCATCTGTGTCTGTGTCATGTACCAGACGGGTTTTCTGGGTCTGCCCAATGCTCATGCCATTTTCTATCTGAAAGGGGTTGCTCCGCCAGAGGTAAGGATTGAGGACATTATCAATGGCGTTTGGCCCTTTATTGGCTTAATACTGATTGGGCTATTCATCGTTGTTATGTTCCCAGATGTAATTTTGTGGCTTCCCAGTATTATAGTAGGATAAAAAACTGGAAAGAGAGGTGAAATTCATGAAGATTGATGGAGACATATGCATAGCTTGTGAACTGTGCGTGCCCTATTGCCCAATGGAAGCAATCAGCATGGATGATGTTGCCGTAATCGATCAGGAAGAATGCGTGGACTGCGGTGTCTGCCTGAGGTCTGGGGTTTGCCCCGTGGACTGCATCATCTTTGAGCCAGCACCCTGGCCTCGTTCCTTACGTGCCACTTTCTCCAACCCAAGGACCGAGCATAAGGAGACGAAGATAGCCGGGCGCGGGACGGAAGAAATGAAAACCAACGATGTCACGGGCAAGTTTAAGAGGGGATGGGTCGGCATGGGTTGTGACTTTGGCCGGCCGGGGATTGGCACTCGCTTCCGCGATATGGACAAAGTAGCCCAGGTGCTGGCGAAACTGGGAGTGGAATTTGAGCCTAAGAACCCGGTTACCTTCCTGATGGAAGATGTCAAGACCGGAAAAATCAAAGAAGAAGTGCTGAACGAAAAGGTACTCTCCGCCATAATTGAGTGCCTTTTTCCCATCGACAAATTTAATGATATTATCAACGCTTTGAAAGAGGTGTCTAAAGAGGTTGGCACCGTATTCAGTGTTGGGGTCATCAACCGGGCTGACCGTGATGGGTCGTATCCGCTGAGAAAGCTTCTGGATGACCTAGGTATTCCCTACTACATAAACGGAAAGCAGTGCGTTGGCCTGGGCCGGCCCCTTGCCAATGTTTAAGGAGGAAATTAATGACGCACAGTTTACATCGCCGAGGAACCGCCGAGAGCCTGAGCGAAGACTATGTTGTTATAATGCTACGCTCAATTGGCATCAATGACAGTGACTACCTTCCAAAATGTCAGGAGTTCCTGCACATTGCGTTACGCCATAACCCCATAAACATAGGTAGTGAAATGAAGGGGAGCATGTATGAGTACCAACCAGAAGAGATTATTGCCGCTGCCAAGGGAGATTCCCATGTGGTATTTGATAATCCCCAAGCATTAACTGAGTTTCTAAGAGAGCTAAAGAAGGCGGACCTGGGACTGTCGGTGGTGGTGAGCGGTATTTTTGAGAATGTTGACGAGTGCCTAGAGAAAGCCGGGCTGAAGCACCATACGGCTAACTTTTCACTGGGGATATGGGGAAAGACAGAGAAGCTGCCCAGCGATGATATCCTTGAAGTGACTACCATGTGCGGTCATGGACTGATTGCTGCCAATCTGATTAAAGCCATGGTAAAAGAAATAAAAGCGGGTACCAAGACCCCCGAAGAAGCCGCCAAAGTTCTAGCCCCAAATTGCACCTGCGGCATATTCAATCCCGCCCGAGCGGCTAAGTTGTTAGCGCGCTCTGCTGGGGGAAACTGAGGTGCTAGGGGCTTAGTGTTTCCCATTAGCTTAAATATTAAACCTCCCCCTCCCGTGAGGGCAGCCTCAGCCGTAATCGGGCAAGTGGGACCCGCCGTTTTCAGGACGATTACCCTATATCGGAGGCGAAGGTAAATGACTAGTAACAACCAGGCCACCTTACTAAAACACTCTAAGGAGGAAAAGATGAGAACAAAGTCTGAGTTGAGAGGAGTCATAGCTGCCATTGTTACACCCTTTACCGAAGATGAAAAGCTTGATGAAGAAGGTTTGAGAAAAGTAACCAACTATCTGCTGAAAAAAGGTGTACATGGGATTATGACTACAGGGGGCAACGGTGAAGGACCTCACCTCTCGCAAGAGGAAAGAAAGACCGTGACCCGTGTTGTGGTCGATGTAGTTAAGGGGCAGATACCAGTAATCGCGGGTACGGCAGCTTGCAGTACTACGGAGACAATCTTACTTACCAAAGACGCTGCAGAGGCGGGCGCTACTGCAGCCATTGTTACCCCTCCATTTTACTATATCCTTTCTGATAAGTGCCTATATAGGCATTATGAGAGACTTGCTGCCAGTGTAGATATACCTATAGTTGTTTATAATAATCCACTTTACACAGGGAATAACCTGCAGCCCGAGTTAATTGCCGGATTGGTCAATATTGATGGAATTATCGGGTTGAAGCAGAGTAACCCTGACTTGGGACAGCTCGTGGAGGTGATAAGGTTGGTCGGCAACAACATCTCCATCCTAACAGGGATAGACAGCCAATTTTACCCTAGTCTCTGTGCTGGTAGTAAAGGTATCTTTTCCACTGCAGCATGCGTCGTCCCACAGCAAATGGTTGACTTATTTAATGCATTTGAGAAAGGTAGCCATGCGGCTGCTTTGGCTATACATATGAAGTTACAAAACTTGAACCATTTCTTTGAGTATGACCCAGGTTATGTGGCACCTTGTAAGGAAGCCCTTATGATACTTGGGTTGCCTGCGGGGCCGGTTAGTGAGCCTCTTCCCCGCTTGACGGAACAACAGAAGACGCAAATTAGACAGACTTTATTGATGGCTTCTGAATAGCTAGCTTTTAGTTTAACAATGGGTTTGCTGGTTACCTTTTCTAATTAACAACCTGCTGCCAGTGACACTGGGTAATATTGTTGGTGGTGGCCTTTTTGTCGCTACTATCTACTGGTGGGTCTACCTCAGGGGGCAGAAACAAGAAACCTACTGAGATCGAGCAAGTGGCATCCCGCCTTCTTTTTTACCTTTCGCTCACTGTTGCACTAAAGCTTGAATTGTTACTAAAATATTACACTTAAATTATCTCGAAGGATAAACCACGATCCCTTGACTTCATAAGATCTATGGTTCAAAATTTGGGAACTACGCGGTTATTAGTAATAAGGGCCGCCGTAAAATGAAAATTTAGGGGGCAAGAAA
>Ga0114921_10000851_pt1 | contig 13232 bp, 9 predicted proteins | sample BentaG_FD_87016 | JGI IMG/M metagenome (GOLD analysis project Ga0114921, IMG submission 87016) | Deep subsurface microbial communities from South Atlantic Ocean to uncover new lineages of life (NeLLi) - Benguela_00093 metaG | ecosystem: Environmental > Aquatic > Marine > Oceanic > Sediment ...
GCGGCTAGTGCCGAGGCGGGACTGGCACTGTAGCTGTCGTCCAACAGGAGGCTTCCCCCTTGACCGGGCAAGGCACAGAGGCGTCCTTTCTGCGGCGGAAGCTGGGCCAGGGCAGAGAGGATCTCCGGCAAGGGGATGGAGTACCAGGTGCCGATGGCGATGGCGGCCAGGGCGGCATACACGTGGTGACGGCCCAATAGCCGTAACCGTACCGGGTAGCGCTCTTTGCCCCGGATTAGCCTGAAAGTCACCCCCTCCCACCCGCACTCAATCTCCTGAGCGGCGAAATCTGCTTCGGCGCTGAGGCCATAGGTCCACACCTCCGCCCTAGTCCCCTCGCGCATGGCGAGCACGCGAGGGTCGTCGCAGTTCAGCACAGCCAGCCCGTCCGCCGGCAATGCTTCGACGAGTTGACCCTTTTCCCGGGCGATGGCATCTAGCGAGCCGAGGTACTGTATGCGCGCCTGGTCCACTGTGGTGACCACCCCCACCCGGGGACGGGTGAGAGCTGCCAGATGCTGCACTTCGCCGAAGGTGTCTGCGGCCAGCTCCAGCACCGCGATCTCGTGCTGCGCTTCCAACCGCCCCAGGGCAATGGGCAGGCCGTAACGCCCGCTGTAGTTGGCGTAGTTGCGGAAGACATGAAAGCGTGTGCTCAGCGCTGCGGCGATGGCCTCCTTGGTTGTCGTCTTGCCTGAGGAGCCCGTCACGCCGATCACCTCAGCGCCCTGTTTGCGGAGGATATAGCGTGCCCAGTCGGTCAGCGCGTGCTGTACGTCGTCCACGACGATGCAGGTTGCGCCTTGGGGCAGTCGACCTGGCAACCGCTCGCACAGCAGGCCCGCCGCCCCATGGCCCACGGCCTGGGCAATGTAATCGTGGCCGTCGCCCTTTTCAGTCTTGACCGCCAGAAAGAGTTGGCCTGGCTCGAGGAGGCGCGAATCGAAGCAGAAGTCAGTGAACTCCTGGGCAACGACGGGGCTCACGAGGCGTCCACCTGTTGCGCAGAGGATGTCATTCAAAAGGATCATGTGTGTAGCTCAGCAGCCAACAAGCAAAGCCCGCATCAACCGTGAGGCCATTATAGCATCTTGGTGGGCCAGGGGCAATTGTTGCCGCGTGGCTGATCTGAAGTATACTTAGGGGATGCAAACGAATAACTTCCCATATGGTGTGTAGCGAGAAATCATCCTGAGCTTGTCGAAGGGTGATTTCGAGCGGGTTTTCAAGCCGCGGAGCCGCAAGAGTCGTCCTTCGACGGCTCGACTGAGCTCGCCGAAGTCAGGCTCAGGATGACTCTTGCTAGTGTCGGCACGGGAAGCTATTTTTCAACAAGCCCTTAGCAAGTGCTCTCTCTATTTTAACCCAGAAGGAGGACGACTGTGGATACGCTGCAGGCCATTTCCGAACGGCGGAGCATCCGCACATACAAGCCGGATGCCATTCCTGGTGAGCATCTTAGGCAGATCATGGAAGCGGGCCGACAGGCACCCTCTGCCGGCAACCGGCAACCCTGGCACTTTGTCGTCGTGGCCGAGCCGGAGCAGAAGCGACAGGTGGCGCGGGCCTGCAACGGTCAGATGTGGATGGCCGATGCAGCCTGCGTTCTCGTGGGGGTAGGGTTCCCCCAGGTCAGCAGCAAGTGGTACCGAGTAGATGTGGCCATCGCCATGGAGAACATGGTGCTGGCCGCCCGCAGCCTGGGCTATGGGACTTGCTGGATCGGAGCTTTCGACGCTGAGCAGGTCAAGGCAGTCTGCCAGATCCCCCCTGAGGCGAGGGTGGTTGCCTGCACTCCCCTTGGGCTGCCCGACGTGTCGCCTCGGCCCCGAGGGCGCAAGCCCTGGGATGAGGTCTTCTCTGCCGAGCGATATGGGCAAGCGCTGCGGCTGTGAGGCGAAGGCCCATGCTGCGCCATAACAAGGTCAAACGCCCATTGAAGGAAGGCGGAGTGGTCATCGGGCATGCGTTCAGCGGTCGGCAATCGCCCGTCGCTACGCGAGGGACGCTATCAGCTTTGATCCAAGCGCAAGGGCCTCGGTTGCCAGACTTCGGAAAAGGGAATGCTCAAATCCTTTATCCAGAAGCTGAAAGCTGAACGCTGATGGCTGAAAGCTCCCCTGGCGCGGGTACCGGATCCTAACTACCTCCTCCTCTCTCGTCCGGTCGATGCCGGGGACGTGGAATGACCGATCAGCCCAGGGGGGTGGTATAGCGGTGGTAGACGATGTTCCACAGGATGACCACTCCCAGGACAGCCAGCACGACCAGCAGCCCCAGAAAGATGAGGAGCCAGTCTACGCCCTCCTCCGTGTATTCCTCGTCGCCGCCGTTGGGAAGTGTATGGTGCGGACCCGCCAGTGCTGGCTCAAGCGGCTCTTCTGGCCGTTCTGCTTGGGGCATAGCGAACACGGCGGGCGTGGCGCGGCGGTTTAGGCCAGCCCGCTGACGCTGATAGCTGAACAGGATCTGGTGGAGCTGTTGAGCCGAGGTATACCGGGCTCCGAGGTCCTTGGCCATGGTCTTCTGGATGATGCGGGCCAGAGGGGTCGGCACGCGGGGGTTGTGCTCTTGAATGGGAGGCGCCTGCTGACGTAGGTGCATGAGTGCTGTCTCAGAGGGGGTCTTCGCCAGGAAGGGGGGACGCCCGGCCAACATCTCGTAGAAGGTCAGGCCTATGGCATAGACATCAGATGCGGGAGTTAGGGATCGCCCAGCCACCTCTTCGGGAGTCAGGTAGGCGGCCGGTTCCCGCAGTGGGGCTGCTTCCCCCTTGAGTGCGGTAGCCAGGACGCGGCCCATTCCCCCATCGGTCACCTTTGCGATCTCTTGTTCGGTGAACAGCACGTTCTGAGGCTTCAGGTCGCCATGAAGGATGTCCTGGGCGTGAAAGGCGCCCACTCCGGCGGCGATAGCTGTGGCGATGTCCAAGGCTCTATCCACCGTTAGGGTCCCATTTCGATCCAGCCGGTCTCGAAGGCTCCCAGCGGGCAGATATTCGGTCACCAAGTAGGGAGTCTCTCCGTCGTTGCTGACCTCGTACACCGCTGCCAGGTTGGGGTGGGAGAGTTCGGCAATCCGCTGGCCCTCCTGCAAGAAGCGATGAGCTACCTCCCTTTGGACGGTGTATTCCAGCCGGAGCACCTTTACCGCGACCAGGCGATCCAGTGCCGTGTCATGGGCTTCGTAGACGATGGTCAAAGGCCCCATGCCAATCCCCTGCAACAGCTTGTAGCGGTTGTTGAGCAGGTATCCGGCTTCCATGACCATTCTCGCTTGGGTCTCGGTTGGCTCAGCGCTGTCCCTATTGTAGACCGACATCGCAGACGAATCAAACATACCAAGGCTCCACGGGCACGGGTAGGAGGATGCTTTCGTAGGCGTTGAGCCATCAACGGTGAGCTTTCAGCTCTTGGATGAGGGATGTGAGCATTCGCTTCACCTCGGTCACCTCTGTTGCGAGCTGCTCGTCGTCGAAGCTGTTCAAAGGCTTATTGCTGACCGCTGAAGATTTGTCGAACCTCTTGCATTCCTTGCGCTAGGCTGCCCTAGGTGTGAGGATGCTCTTGCCAGGCTGCAGTAGTATCCGCATAGTGAGACTCTACTAGGCCAACTCCACGTTCGAGTCATTCGAGGTCGGGGTCGTATCGGTTCTACTCCCAGACTCCCGGAATAGGAGCACCGCAGAAGGCGCACTTCCCATGCACAATGTAGTTGGCCAGCACCGCTACCCCTCGCCGCTGAATGATGAGCCGATCGCAATGGCCGCAATAGGTGCTCTCTGCCGGGTGCTCGCCGACGTTGCCAATATAGACGTAGTGCATCCCCTCATCCATAGCGATGGCCCGGGCCCGCTCCAGTGTCGCCAGTGGAGTGGGCGGCAGCCCTGTGAGCTGGTACTGGGGGTGGAAACGATTGAAATGCAGGGGCACAAGGGCCCCTAGATGCTTTATTATCCAACGCACCATCTGCCGCTGCTCTGTTTCCCCGTCATTCAGTGTGGGAACCACCAGGTTTACGATCTCTAGGTGCACTCCCTCCTCGTGGATTGTCATCAGGGTCTGGAGCACCGGCTCTAGCGTAGCGCTGCATACCTTCTCATAGAACCCTGACCTGAAGGCCTTGAGGTCAACCTTGATGGCATCTACAGTGCGGCACAGCTCCCGCAGGGGCTCGGGGTTGATGTAGCCATTGGAGACCACATTGCTGTAGAGTCCCGAGGCCCGTCCCAATTGGGCAGAGTGCAGCATATACTCGTAGAAAACCGTTGGCTCGCTGTAGGTGAAGGAGAGAGATTGAGTGCCCTCCCGCAGGGCCTCCTCGACTAGCGCCTCGGGAGGGAGATCGCGGTTCTCGGTCTGTTCTGGTGTGCGCTGGGAGATGATCCAGTTCTGGCAATAGAGGCAGTGCAGGTTGCAGCCCGCGGTGGCGATGGAATAAGCCCGGCTTCCGGGCAGGAAGTGGTAGAAGGGTTTGATCTCAATGGGGGCGTTGTGCACCGCGCAAGGGTTACCGTAGGCCAAGGTGTAGAGCTTGCCGCCCCGGTTCTCTCGCACTCCACAGTCCCCCCGTTGGCCCTCGGCGATCACGCACCTCCGGGGGCAGAGCTGGCATTTCACATACTGACTGCGGTGGGAGGTGGTGTTGCGAAGCTCAGGCGAGGATCCACCCAAGCCACGACTGGTTTGGGCCTCTGATGTCGACCATACGCTGGCATAGTACAGAGCCTCGCGGGTGTGGGCCTCCGGGGTGGGCCCGATACCGGGCCTCGGGCTAGCAGTGCGGCCAATAGCGGCCAACCCGCCACCGCCCAGGGCACACAACCCCAGCCCCATCAAACCCCTCAGTGCCTGTCGCCGTGTGCTCCTCCTCATCGTAACCTTTCCCCACCCCACCCTTCCATCAACGCCTGCAAGCATTCGTGGGCCTGAAGGCGCAACAAGGTTCGTGGATCAACGCCAGCAACTTCCCCACATTGCACTTAGTGTCTTTCTTCTGGCGCAGGGCTAGGTATGCGCCGGGCAGCAAGCCTGAAGATAAGAGCATCACTGGCCTCGGGCCGCACGCTCTTACCAAGCCAGCAAGCACCGTGCACGAGGACCGAGTCAGAAGCGGACTGCACCGACTGGCTACCACATACAAGCAAGGACTCACCATCCAATCGGTCCCCTAGCTGAACTCGAAGGGGTGCTGGCCCGGGTTTTGGTGCCGCGCGGCGCGACGGCGAAGCGCACCTATTGATCGAGCGCCGGACGATGCCCCCAACCGAGCTTCGCAGGGAATGTAGCGGTCTGCTAGCCCCGGCGCGTTTTCGGAATATATCATGTCTTGGGGGATAGGCAAATGGATCCTAGCTCTGGGATAGACAAGCAATACCTTGAGCCTATGATCGGAGTGTTCGGATCGGATCCTACAAAACTCTTCCTTCGGTCCGGTTGCCTTGGCGTCAAAGAGGGTATCGCTTCGACCCCTATATGTGTGTGCTCACACTCTTCCAAGGCCTTGATCAAACCCGGCACTGCCTTCTTCATAGCCAAGCGTTCAGCCAGCAGCGGTGAGCTTTCAGCTTCCAGATAAACCATGTGAGGATTCGCTTCTCTGAAGGCTTTCAACTGAGGGGCCTCCCCCTTTCGCAAGCTGATAGCGTCCGTCGCGTGGCGACGGGCGATTGCCGACCGGTGAACGCTTGCTCAACGGGGATCTGTCTTGGGTCTTCGTCAGCACAGTGTGTCGAATAGACTGCCTCGTGGCGATGACCGCTTCCACACCTGCCGCTGAGCACGCGCTGCTTCATCATCTTCGGTTCTACAGACAAGCGGCCGTCGTCAAATGAGAAGGGGCCATTGACAACATTTCCCCCCCAATCTCCGCCCTCTTTCGACGACGCCCACTTGACTCTCGTTCATGTAATGATAGAATATTATGGCATGGGCTTGCCACATCCGCCAGGCTGGCCCTCTTTGATGCCACCAAGGGAAAGACCAGGCCCGATAGCAACAGGCGAATACACGATGTGTGTCAGGCCATCTACGGCAGTGGAATGAGGCCCGTCTGGGCTCTTTATGTCATAGTAGCTATTTGGGCTGAGTCTCGATGGGTCTCCGGCGAGGCCAAGTCAAGCCCACGGCCCTCCAAGGTCTGATCGTATGGTTTCGAGGTCCCGACGTTTTCCTGATCACGTCGAAGGGCCTATCTACGCTAGGAGAGGGGTGAGATGATAAGTTCTGGCAAGTGGTATCTGTGGCTGATGCCTCTGGTGGCCTTGCTGCTTGCATTGGCTGCCGGCTGTGGGGGTGCGGCGATGCCCTTCCAGCAGACGGAACCGCCGACGCCCACCCCGGTGCCTACTCCTATCGTACCCGAGAAGCCCCGCTATGTGGTGACAAGTGGGTCGGTGTTGCACAGTGCCGAGTTTCTAGGCCGACTGGCGCCTGTCAAGGAAGAAGAGCTGTACTTTGAGACTGATGGCTGGATCAAGAGTGTGTTGGTTGACGATGGGCATCAGGTCTCAGAGGGTGAGGTGCTGGCCGAGCTGGAGATCGAAGACCTCTTGAACCAGCTCAAGCAGACCCAGGTCGAACTGGAGACGTCTCAGGTGCGCCTGGACGAGGCAAGAAAGGACGCAGCCTACAACCTAGCTCGGGTAGAGAAGAACCTGGAACTGTCTCTAATGCGGCTGGAGCAGGGTAAGGCCACAGCCATCAGCAATGATCCCGACCTGGCGATTGCGCAGGCGAACCTGGAAATGGCAGAGATCGCCGTCCGTTCAGCCCAGGCCCAGTACGATAGATCCGCCTGGCGGCATGGGTTTGAGTCCAGCCCGGAGGCGGCGGCGTTGCATGAGGCGACGCTCAGCTACCATATCGCCAAAGCCAACTACGACAGGGTGGTGCAAAGTGCTACCGAACAGGCCAGGCAGAGGGATGAGCAAATCGCTCTCTTGGAGAAAGAAGTGGAGCTGGCCCAGCTCGACCTGCAACAGGCCCAGGAGGGACTTGATCCCCTGCTGCAAAAGGATGTCGAACGGGCACAACTGACGGTGGATCGCCTTCAGGCGCGGGTGGATACGGCACGCATCTCCGCACCCTTCGAGGGGGTCGTTACAAGAGTCTCAGCCTATCCCGGACGGGCAGCGACGGCCTATAAGCCTCTCATTATCATTGCTGACCTGGGAGAGCTGGAGGTCACCGCTGAGTTGAGTTCCCGGGTGATGCAGGATATGAGTGAGGGGATGGAAGCCAGCATCGTCTTCTCCAATATCCCAGGCACTACTCTCAAAGGCGTGGTATGGCAGATGCCCTACCCCTATGGTAGCGGCGGGAGCGGCAAGACGCTGGAGGAGCAGGACAAGGCCACGCATATCTCACTGGGGCTGCAGCAAGTAGAAGAATTGGAACTTGAGCCGGGTATGCTGGCCAAGGTCACTATTGTTCTTCAGCAGAAGGATGGTGTGCTTCGTCTGCCGAAGGAAGCGATACGGTTATTCGCTGGGCGCCGTTTTGTCGTCGTAGAGGGTGAGGGAGGCGTGCAGCAGCGGGTGGATGTGAAAATAGGACTGGAAGGCGATGACTATGTGGAGATCGAGGGGGGTGTGGCTGAGGGGCAGGTAGCGGTTGGGCAATAAATGAATGTCGGCGTTCGGCAATCGTCCGTCGCTACGCGACGGACGCTATCAGCTCTGGAATAGGCGCAGGGAGCTGAGGCGCGATGTTGGCCTGCCGAACGGCCCGGACTACGAGCAGCTCGCAAGGGAAGTGACCGAGGTGAAGTGAATGCTCACACGGTTTGTCCAGAAGTTGAAAGCTGACTGCTGATGGCTGAATGCCCACGAATGACGTATTCGCCTGATAGCTTTCTTGCCCATCGCACGCTTTGCCGTGGGGCCTGCTATCTTGTGATTCACGGTATGCAAGCTAAGTAACAAGGCTGGTTGTGATGAGTCTGTTCCTGAATTTTTTCTCTGTGTTGTGGCTGGCCATGAGGCGCCTGTGGAGCAATCGGGCTTTAACGGTGGCCATCACGTTGGGCCTTATCGTGGCCGTGGCCCTGGTTACCAGTGTGCCCCTCTACTCCGACGCGGTGAACTATCAGTTGATGCGGAAGGAGCTGAGCCGTATCCAGAGCGAGGGCCGCCCTCGGCCGCCCTTTGCCTTTATGTACCGCTACGTGGGAGCCTGGCACGGAGCTGTTGAATGGGAAGATTATATGCCCGTGGACAGCTACTTCGCAGGCCAAGGGCCAGCTACCATTGGCCTGCCCCTGGATCTGCAGGTCCGTCACGTCAAGACGGATAACTTCCGACTGTTCCCTGCTTCGGAGGCGGAGTACGCGGATATGCGCAAGCCTATGGAGTGGGTGAACCTAGGGTTCGCAGGCGGCCTGCAGGATCACATTCGGATCCTGGAAGGCCACTTCCCCCAGGTGGACTCAACGCCCGAAGGGCCGATAGAGGTGCTCATCTCCGAGGCTCTGGCGGAGAAGTTTGGCATACATCCCGGCGAGGATTACATACTCTTCACCGAGTCCAAGCAGACTGAAGAGGGCCGCCGGAAGCGCATGCAGGTGCCGGTGCGAATCGCGGGTGTGTGGGAGCCCATTGATGGGCAGGAGACTTATTGGTTCTATGATCCTGCGGCTTTCGAGAAGATTCTTTTTCTGTCTGAGGAGAGCTTTGTCCAGAAACTTGTGCCTAAGCTGGAGGATGATGTCTATCTGGCGGTGTGGTACTTCGTGTTCAATGGAGATGAGGTGCACACCCAGCAGGCTCCCGGGCTCCTGAGACGCATCGTGACCACCGAGGTGCAGATGGCCAGCCTGCTGCCTGAGACGGCGCTAGACGTGTCACCCAAGGACGCGCTGCTCAAGTACCGTCAGCAGGCCGAGGTGTTGACCATTCTCCTGTACGTGTTTAGCATTCCGATAGTAGCATTGGTGCTGTTTTTCGTGGCCCTGATTTCCAGCATGGTGATCCAGCGGCAGAGGAACGAGATATCTGTACTCAAGAGCAGAGGAACGAGTAACCCGCAGATCGTCGGTATCTACCTCTTGGAGGGCATACTGGTGGGGGCAGTCGCTCTGGCATTGGGTCCCTTAGGCGGCCGGCTGATCGCTCAGATCATGGGCAATATCAAGTCTTTCCTGGCTATCGTGCAGCGGCCAGCCCTGCCGGTCGTTATCTCCCCCTATAGCCTGCGCCTGGGAGCGGCCGCCATCGTAATCGCCATCCTGACCAGCCTCATCCCCGCTCTGGGTGCTGCCCGCTTCACCATCGTGACCTACAAGCAGGAACTGGCCCGCTCGCTGCGACGACCCTTCTGGCAGCGCTACTTCCTGGATGTCATCATCCTGGCCGCGCCCCTCTACGGCTACTACCTTCTACGCCAGCAGGGAATCATATCCGGCAACATCTTCCAGAACCCGCTCCTCTTCCTGGTACCTACCCTGTTCATCTTCGCCATGGGGCTTGTCTTCATGCGTTTCTTCCCCTTGCTGATGCGATTCTTTGCTTGGCTGGCCCAATTCATTGGTGGTATCTCCTCCTTGCTGGCCCTGCGTCACCTGGCCCGTTCAGCTCAGTACTACACCGGCCCGCTCTTGCTGCTCATCTTGACCCTTAGCCTGGCGGCTTTCAGCGCTTCCATGGCCAAGACCCTGGACACCAGTCTGCACGACCAGACCTACTATCGCACCGGGGGAGATCTGTTGCTGATCGAGACAGGATGGGACGCCAAGGGGGGAGCTGGCGCGGGTGGCTTTGAGAGCGGGGGGGGCAGCATGGCGGCAGAAGAGGAAGAGGAGGAGGAGGGGCCTCGGTGGTACTTCTTGCCGGTGGCGGATCACCTCAAGGTGCCCGGAGTGGAGGAAGCCACGCGGGTGGGCAAGTATACCGCCCTGGCGAGGCTCCAGAAGCGCGAGCAAACGGGACAGTTTGTGGGCATTGACCGCCTCGATTTCCCTAATGTTGCGGTGTGGCGTCGCGACTATGCTTACCGATCGCTGGGTGCGCTGATGAATGAATTGGCTCGGGACCGCACGGCCCTTTTGGCCAGCTCCTCCTTCCTGGGAGCAAATGGCCTGTACATGGGCGACAAGCTTCACCTGCGCGTCGGAAGCACCTTCGGTGGGTCCCGGGAGATGGAATTCACTATCCGGGGCACAGTCGACTACTTCCCCGGCGTGTATCCCGAAGATGGACCAATCTTCGTGGGCAATCTGGACTATCTGTTCGAACAAATGGGCGAAGAATGCTCCTACAACGTGTGGGCCCGCCTAGCCCCTTGGGCAAATACCGATGAAGTAGTGGACCAGTTAGGCCATCTTCAGTTCCGCATCCTCGATTACTATGATGCGCGCACCAGGGTGGCTGGGGAGCAGGCCAAGCCGGAGCGGCGGGGCATCTTCGGCATCCTCTCAGTGGGCTTCGTGGCTGCGGCGGTGCTGACGGTGATGGGCTTCCTGCTGTACTCCTTCATCTCCTTCCGTCGCCGATTCGTCGAACTGGGAGTCTTGCGGGCCATTGGCCTTTCGGTGTCTCAGATGGGAGCCTTCCTATCCTTTGAGCAGTTCTTCCTGGTCACAATTGGGATTGTGGTGGGCATTGCCTTGGGCACATGGGCCAGCTCTCTCTTCATCCCCTTCCTCCAGGTGGGCGCGGGAGAGCATGCCCAGACGCCGCCCTTTGCAGTGCTCATCGCCTGGGACAGTGTACTGATGATTGTGGCGGTGTTCGCGGCGATGTTCGTCGTGGCCACACTGGGTATGATCTGGCTATTGAGTCACATGCGGGTCTTCCAGGCCATCAAGCTAGGGGAGGCGACACTGTAATGGCGGAGCAGATTGGGGAGCCCGCGGTCAGCACCGACGGATACTTCATCGTCTGTGACAGTCTGGTCAAGATATACAAGGTGGCCGATCTAGAGGTAGTGGCGTTGCAAGGATTGGACCTGCGCATGGAGCGCGGCGAATTGCTGGCCATCGTGGGCAGCAGCGGCTCTGGCAAGACCACCCTGCTCAACATCCTCGGCGGGCTGGATCGCCCCTCGGCGGGCCGCGTCATCGTAGGGGGGCAGGACCTACTGAAGCTCTCCGATATGGCCCTTGGCCGCTACCGGCGGGAGAATGTGGGCTTCGTGTGGCAGCAGGTCACGAGAAACTTGATCCCCTACCTCAGCGCCCAGGATAATGTGGAACTGCCCATGACCATGGCTGGCCGCTCTTGGAAACACAAGAGGGAGTGGGCGGAGGAGCTACTGGGGTCAATAGGGCTGTGGGAGCGGCGACGCCACAGAATGTCCGAGTTGTCGGGCGGTGAGCAACAGCGGGTGGCCATCGCCGTGAGCCTGGCCAACCACCCCAAGTTGCTGCTCGCCGATGAGCCCACCGGGGAAGTGGATTCGGAGACGGCTGAGGTCATCTATGGGACCCTCCACGAGCTCAATGAGCGCTATGATCTGACGACTATCATCGTCACTCATGACCCGCATATTGCAGCCCATGTGGATCGCGTGGTCGCCATCCGTGATGGTAAGACCAGTTCCGAGACGGTGCGACAGGTCACTCTGGCTCCCTCCGTTTGGGCCCGTGGTGGTTCGGACGTAGCCCTTGAGGAGGAAGTTCTCTTCGAGGAGTATGTGGTGCTCGATGGAGCCGGGCGCTTGCAGCTCCCCCGAGACTATCTGGATGATCTGGGGATCACTGACCGGGTGACTGTGGAGATGGTGGAAGATGGCATCCTCATCCGGCCCGCCGCCGGGAGTGAGACGCGCCGTCTCACTAGCCGCGCCGACATCAGGGAGTGGGCAGCGCCCGGGCGTCGGCTAACAATTCTGGAGCAGGCACGGCACAGGCTGTCATCTTTGCTGAGGCGGTAGTCTGGGAGAGGGACGAAGCATGGGGTCGCATGAGACGAGTGACTCGATCATTGTGCGCACGGTGGATCTCAGGCGAGTGTACCAGATGGGAGCCTCTGAGATCCATGCGCTGCGGGGAGTCAACATTGAGGTGCCCAAAGGGCAGTTTGCGGCAGTCATGGGCCGGTCGGGATCCGGCAAGACCACGCTTCTCAACTGCATCGGTGGTCTGGATCGCCCCTCTAGTGGTGAGGTTTACGTCAAGGGTCACAAGATCTCCGATTTGTCCGACTCTCAGTTGACCAAGCTGCGACGGCACAACATCGGCTTTGTGTTCCAGTCCTATGCCCTGATGCCTACCTTCACCGCCCACGAGAATGTGGAGCTTCCACTGCGCATCATCGGTATGGGGCGGCGGGAGCGGGTGCGCCGGACGCGGGAGTGCCTGGAGTTGGTAGGGCTGACCCGATGGGCCAAACACCGCTCTCCGGAGCTCTCGGGCGGGCAACAGCAGCGGGTGGCCATCGCCCGCGCGCTGGCCATCCGACCGGACATCATCCTGGCCGATGAGCCAACGGGGGAGCTGGACTCGGCGACAGGCTGGCAGATACTGGAGCTCTTTGCCCGCATCGTTCAGGAGGAAGGGCTCACGGTGATCATGGTGTCCCACGACCCCACCGTGGAGCAGTTCGCCTCTCGAATATACCATCTGACTGATGGTCAGGTTGAGAATGTGGTGGATGTAGGGCCCGGTTGGGCCTCGTAGGATACCGGAGCGATCTCAAATGCGGCGGGGACCTTCACCCGCCGCGTTTTTCGTTCCCTCACAAGGGGCGCCTTGTCGAGATGAGTCGAGGACCGCAAGGAGGGGCTCATGTCACCTCCCGGATGGAACTCATCGCCACCGACAAAGCAGCACAGCCCAGGCGAAGCGTGGGAGAACCAGCATACGCCGCCAACGCCATGGCTGCTGGATCAGGCGGTGTAGCCATTCCAGCCCCAATCGCTGCACCCAGGGAGGGGCACGCCTGGCCTGGCCAGCGATGAAGTCGAAAGCACCCCCTACCCCCATGGCCACCGGCACGCCCAGCCGACTCAGATTCCTGGCGATCCACGTGTCCTGCACTGGTGCACCATAGGCGACGAAGAGGACGTCGGGGGCGGTAGCCCTAATGCGCTCCACAATGGCCTTTTCCATTTCCGGCGCGGCCGATCCGGCATAGGTGCCTGCCACTTGCAGGCCGGGACAGCGTTCCCTCAAGACACGAGCTGCCTGGTCCGCCACTCCGGCCCCTGCGCCCAGGAAATACAATCGCCAGCCCATCTCAGCGGCACGCTGTGCAAGGCGAGGCACCAGGTCCGAGCCTGCCACCCGCTCCGGGA
>Ga0114921_10000852_pt1 | contig 13228 bp, 11 predicted proteins | sample BentaG_FD_87016 | JGI IMG/M metagenome (GOLD analysis project Ga0114921, IMG submission 87016) | Deep subsurface microbial communities from South Atlantic Ocean to uncover new lineages of life (NeLLi) - Benguela_00093 metaG | ecosystem: Environmental > Aquatic > Marine > Oceanic > Sediment ...
GAGGGGTGATTTGACCTGTAACCTGGGAACCCTCAAATGTTGGTGGAAGCCATTCAGCAGGGATCTCCAAATCTGCTAACACTTCTGCAGACCAGGTACGCTTCTTCAAATCAAAAAGTATCGTCCCAGAGCCACCCGCCCGGTCCATGGCAAATTCAGCAGTCAGCTTGTAACGAATATAATCTTTAGGGAGTAATATATGGCCTGTCTCGGCGAAAATCTCGGGTTCATTTTCTTGTACCCAGAGAATTTTAGGAGCAGTAAATCCAGTCAAGGCATCATTACCTGTGATCTGGATCAGGCGTTCGACTCCAATGCGGGAGCGTATCCGTTCGCATTGTGAACCAGTACGCTGGTCGTTCCACAGGATTGCTGGGCGCAGTACTTCGCCAGCCTTATTTAGCATCACCAGTCCATGCATCTGACCAGTCAGGCCAATGGCAGCTATCGAGTCTCCAGGTACATTCGCCTGCGCCAGCGCCTTACGAATGCTTCCAGTGATACCTACCCACCATTGGTGCGGGTCTTGCTCTGACCACAACGGGCGTGGGGTAGACAAGGTCAATGGAGTCGTGGCACTGGAGATCACTCGACCGTTTTGGTCGATGAGCAGCGCTTTGGCTCCGGTAGTAGAAACGTCTATACCTAAGAGAAGTCTTTGGCTTGTCATCCCTTTACCTTATATATTGTCCCTTGGAACTGTGATACTGCTCGCTAACCAGCAAAGACGAACGAAATAGTTCCAGATTGGAGGTGAGATCAACCGACACCCATTAGAAGCTCTATGGTGAGCTGGTCGAGGCGTTCATAGGCCAACCCACGGGCTCCCATCTCCGCTCTATTAAATTTGCGGATTTTGAGGTCACCAGCCTTGGATGGGCTGTACGAGCCAAGAGATGCTGCCTCTGCCTCATTCCCGTGGTTGACCTCATCGAGAATGGACTGGATCTCCGCGTCCGTGTTCCACTGCTCGGCTTTACCTTTCAAAATCAGGTAAGTACGTATACAACCAGTCGCAAACTGCTTAACGCCTTCGTAATCTTCGCTGCGGTATGCATGGGCATCAAAATGGCGACTACCTTGATAACCTACATCTTCTAAGAATTTCACCAGGAAGAAAGCGCTCTTTAGATTCACAGCGCCAAAGCGAAAGTCTTGATCGTAGCGACAAAAAGCCTGATCGTTCAAATCGATGTGGAATAATTTCCCCGCTTCCCAGGCCTGAGCGATGGCATGCGTGAAATTCAACCCAGCCATGTGCTCATGGGCTACCTCCGGGTTGACCCCTACCATTTCCGGATGGTCAAGCGTGGCGATGAAGCCCAACATGGAACCCGTCGTCGGTAAGTAGATATCACCGCGTGGTTCATTAGGTTTGGCTTCGAGGGCAAATTTCAGGTCATAACCATGGTCGAGTGAGTAGTCGCAAAGATAATTGAGCGCATGGCGAAAGCGTTTTAAACTCTCTACAGGGTCTTTACTGGCATCAGTTTCTGTGCCCTCTCGCCCTCCCCAGAAGACATAAATCTGGGCTCCCAATTCAACGCCCAAATCGATGGCGTGCATGGTTTTCTGGAGGGCATAGCCTCGTACCTCAGGATCATTGGAAGTAAAGGCGCCGTCTTTGAACGCTGGATCGGAAAATAAGTTAGTGGTCGCCATGGGGACGACCAGACCAGTCTCCTCAAGAGCTTGTTTGAATTCGCGCACAATCCGGTCGCGCTCAGCAGGTGGTGCATCAATGGGCACCAGATCATTATCATGGAAGTTGACCCCATAAGCGCCCACCTCCGCCAGTAGATGGACGAGTTCAACAGAGGAATAGGTCCTGCGAACCGGCTCGCCAAAAGGATCGCGGCCGATATTACCCACTGTCCATAGACCGAAAGTAAATTTATGTTCGGGTTTTGGTTGGTACTGTATTGTCATCTCCTAATTTCCCCCACTGCTGCTTTCAAGATCACCCTGTACAGATTCGCCTAATGAACCGGTAGCAGCTTCCTCTTGCCTCAGTTCCCGCTTGGGAGTGATATGACTCCAGAGGATGAAACTTAGCGTAGAAATCAGCAATAATACAAAGCCGTATTTATAACCCTCGAAAAACCATGGCTGGAACATTCCCACCACGCCTAATACAATCCCAACGATTAGGATTTGTTCGATAATGCGATGTGCACGAGGAGAGATATTGTTGTCAAGCATACTGGCTACAACATAAATTACCGCGATAAAGGTCAGGATGATTGCCACGAATATCAGAACAAAGGGTACAGCGTTAATGAAAACATTATCCGCTAATTGCTCTTCCGTCATCCTGGAATTAATAAATAGTCCCGCCAATAATCCAAGAACCAGTAGAACAGCAATCACGATCAGCAGGGTTATCGGGACGCGGGGGCGAGATACTTCCATAATTACTCCTCTACCATTTCAAGCTTGATAAGTTTCTTTGTACGGACCAAACCACTTGCCAGAGGAAATTTTCATACATAAGAGTATTACGTTCGATCGATCCCTTTCTGGATTTCGATCGGTTCGGTCGCGGATTTTTCGGGTTTAAGGGCGAGGCAGGTGAAAGACCTGCCTCGCCAGATCTATACTAATACTTAATATCCACATGTCGTTTGCTGTTGGCTGACTCGACGATGGCATCGCAGATCACGGCAGCTTTGTAGCCGTCCTTAAAAGAAGCACCATGAGGGCCAACCTCTTTATTATTGACAATGCAATCTAGGAAGTGGTTGATCTCGTGGATGAAGGTGTGCTCCCAGCCAATGATATGCCCGTGCGGCCACCAGTAATCCATCCAGGGATGGTGTCCTTCGGTCACTATGACATTATGGAAGCCCTGGGTCTCTTTGGGTTCTTCATCTACCCAGAAGACTTCTACTTCATTCAAGCGTTCCAGGTTGAAACGCACGCTGCCCTTCTCCGCATTGATTTCGAAGCAGTTGTAATTCTTGCGACCACCTGCAAAGCGAGTCGATTCGAGCGTGCCGAGGGCGCCGTTCTCGAATTCAACCGCGGCGACAAAGGCATCATCGACATCGACCTTTCCCTCACCGCTGCCATCAGGCAAGGGACGGGTATCGATAAAGGTCCTTGTGTTGGCCGCGATGCTGGTCATGTCGCCAACCAGGTAATGCGCCAGGTCAATGATATGCGCGCCTAAATCGCCAATCGCGCCGCTGCCGGCCACGTTCTTGTCCAGGCGCCAAATCTTCTTTTCCCCATAATGGGGCATGATCCACTCCTGCAGGTATACTGCTCGGAAATGATAGATCTGACCCAACTTGCCCTCATCGATCAGATTTCGGATTAAGCGCACCGCAGGCACAAAGCGGTAGTTGAATGCAACCATGTGCTTGATATCCGCTTTCTGGACTGCATCCAGCATCTGCTTCGATTCCTCGGCCGTGCGCGCTAGAGGTTTTTCACAGAGAATGTGCTTACCCAATTGAGCGGCCAGGAATGTCGGTTCAGCATGAATATTGTTCGGACCACCATTATCAAGCACCTGGACCTCTTCATCTTCGACCATAGTGCGCCAATCGGTGTAATACTTTTGATAGCCAAAGCGTTTGGCTGCCTCCGCGACTTCCGGTTCATTACGCCCACTGATGGCAACCAGTTTGGGAACGGCCACCGGTGGATACATCATGTAAGGTAAGGTTTTGAGAGCATTGCTGTGCGCCTTGCCCATGAAGGAATAACCCAACATGCCAAAACCAATCTCGGGTGCTTCACCTTCTGCCTTCGCCCCTGTCATGGTGGTGAATCCAGTTTCTTCGCTCATAAAATCCTCCAAGAATCACTCAACGAATATCGCCTTGATCTGAATGGTGCGCCAGACTCTTCACTGCAGCCCGGTCAAAATCTCTCTTAATCTTTTGATGCAAACGCTGCGTCAAATGCCACCTGTGAAGGTGTGAAATCTTGGCTGCGTACCATCCGTAAAGCCTCTGGTGCGCCCCAATCTCGGTCCATGCCTGAATCTTCCCACTCAATAGAGAGGGGACCTGAATAACCAACACGGTTCAATGCTCGGATCATCTGATCCCACTTCACATCGCCCCTGCCTGGGGAGACAAAGTCCCAACCCCGGCGGGAATCTCCAAAATCGAGGTGTGAAGCCAGGATGCTGTTCCGCCCAGTAAGCTGAACACGCGAATCTTTGACATGGACATGCCAAATACGTTCGCCAAATTCATCGATGAATTCGACCGGGTCAATGAATTGGTGAATGAAGTGACTAGGATCAAAATTGAAACCAAAAGCAGGATGCCTATCAATTGCATCCAGAGCCCGCTTTGAGGTGATCAGGTCATAAGCGATCTCAGTTGGGTGGACTTCAAGGCCAAATTTTACATCGTTATCCACAAAGACTTCCATGATCGGCTTCCAGCGTGCGGCAAAATCTTCATATCCCTTGTTAACATCGTCTTGCGAGGTTGGTGGGAAGAAATAAAGATTCTTCCACACTGAGCTGCCGGTAAATCCATTGACTGTCGGCACCCCAAACTTCTTAGCTGCGATGGCAGTGTTTTTTAGTTCCTCGGCGCATCGTTGGCGAACACCTTCGGGATCACCATCGCCCCACAAACGTCCTGGCAGAATGCTCTCGTGACGCTGATCGATAGGATCATCGCATACACATTGACCGACCAGGTGGGTGCTGATCGCAAAGCATTTCAAATCGTACTTATTAAGAATGTCCCAGCGGGTTTGGACATAACTATCGTCCTCAAGGGCTTTATCGACTTCGAAATGGTCGCCCCAACAGGCCAGCTCGAGCCCGTCAAATCCCCATTCGCTGACTTTTTTGGCCAGATCTTCTAAGGTCAAATCGGCCCATTGTCCGGTGAAAAGTGTGACTGGTCTTGCCATTTTGGATTCTCCTTAGTTTGTGAATATGGTTAGTACCATGCGTTCTTTCGGGCATTGCATCTATTCGAAGCATTGCTACAGAACCTCAGATCGAAACGAGGTCTTAAAACTATGTCAAGAGTTGCCTGAGGAATTTAAGTCCATCTTCAGCGAGCGCATCCTGGCTGGGTGCCAGTGACCGCCAAATTGCGGCCGCCCGGGCGATGCTCTTCACTTTGGCGGTGAACGATTCAATCACTACTGGACCATCGTAATGGATATCGTTGAGTGCCTTGGCAACCTCATCCCAGGGTATATTCCCCGTGCCCGGCGCGCCGCGATCGTTCTCACAGGCGTGCACATGCCGCAGTCGGGGTCCCACCGTGCGGATGGCATCTCCCAAGGATTTTTCCTCGATGTTCATATGGAAAGTGTCCAGCATCATTTGGCAGTTAGGGTGATTTACCCGGTCGACGATCGGGATTGCCTGTTCAGCCAGGTTGATGAAACTGGTCTCAAAGCGGTTGAGCGGTTCGACGCACAATATGACATCGAAATCGGCAGCATATTTTGCTAGCTCGCTCAGATTTTCGACCAACAAATCCGTATCACGTGCTCTTTCATCAGGGGTGGATTGCCAGGTGCGACCAACCGCGGAATAAAGCGGACCGACCAAATTGGTCGCACCCAGGTCATGTGTCGCCTGGATTGCTCCCTTAAGATAAGCCATCCCGTTATCGCGGATCGACTTATCGGGATGGATCAAATCCCGGTCTGGACCCATCGCCGCACAGGCGCTGACTCCGAGATCGTATTCCTTGATGATCTCAGCCCCGCGTGTATGGTCCATGTCGTCCAATCCTTCTAGGGGGACTTCGATCCAATCAAAACCCATTTCTTTCACCTGGGGAGCTAATTTCTCCAGCTCTTCCGTGGTCAAGGGTGAAGTCCAAACCCAGGTGTTTACTCCAATCTGCATATCATTCTCTCCCTATCTAAATGCGCTATTTTATCTGGACGCGTTTCCCGTCCAGGTCGAAACAATGAAGCCTGTCGTGAAGGATGTTAAACTTGATTTCATCACCCGTACGGAAATCCATCAAACCAGGCATCAGACTCACCAAGGTCTGATCTTGTGAGCGGATGTGAACCACAGTTTCCACACCCAGGGGCTCAGTAAGGGCAACCTGACCGCTGAATTCTCCTTCAGGTACGATGTCCACATCCTCCGGCCTGATGCCCAAGAGCACCTCTTGGGGTACTTCGCAATCCGGCGGCATGGGCAGGTGAAGGTCGCTGTTCTCAATCAAGAGTGAACCATCCTCACGCTGAGATTTAACCAGGTTGATGCGTGGAGAGCCAACCAGTTGGGCAACGAAGGTGGTCGCCGGACGGTCATAGATATCCTCAGGGGTGCCGATCTGGATGATGCGGCCGCGATTGAGGACTGCGATGCGGTCAGCCATGGTGAGCGCTTCAATCTGATCGTGAGTTACGAATAGAGTTGTGCTGCCTTGTGTTTTCTGCAGGTGCTGCAGCTCCACCCGTAAGGCTTCCCGCAATTTGAAATCCAGGTTTGATAACGGCTCATCCATGAGGAAGATGCGCGTATCACGCACGATGGCGCGACCAATCGATACCCGCTGCATCTCACCTCCGGATAGATTGGCGGTCTTACGATCCATGAGATGTTCAATGCGCAGGGTCTTTGCCGTGCCTTCCACCTTGGTCCGAATTTGATCTTCCGGCAGTTTACGCATTGGTGATCTGAGCGGAAAGGCCAGGTTGTCGTACACGGACATGGTCGGGTAAAGTGAGTACTGCTGGAAAACAAGGGCGACATCCCGCTCGGCGGGGGGGAAATCATCAACTGGATGATCGTCAAACAAAACCGATCCCTCATTTTGTTTTATCAGACCAGCGACAATCCGCAGGGTCGTCGTTTTCCCAGCTCCCGTTGGACCGAGCAGAACGAAGAATTCCCCATCCTGGACATCGAAAGTGACATCATTGAGAGCAATCACCCCGGGAAATTCTTTGGTCACGTTTTGCAATTCAAGGTAGCTCATTGACTCACCTCTTTCTTGATCCCTGCCTCAGTTTCCGGATTAAAGAATCTGACCATTTGGGGATTGATGTCAAAATGGACAATCGTACCAATGGGATAATCGATTTTCCGGTCGGTGCGAATGTGGACGATATCATCTGTGTTGACATTGACGTGCAGCACCGAATATGCGCCCTGCAGCTCACTGGCATAAACCTCACCTGATAGCGGTCCCTCCGCCATAAGTTGAGCTGATTCGGGACGAAAGCCCAGAACAATTTTGCCTTCTCCACCTACTGATTCATCAATCGGGGATCGCCAACCATCAGGAATGGGATAGCGGTTCTCGGTACCGGGGATGCTGACCACTCCTTGAGTATAATCAGCACTGACCAGGTTCATGCCGGGGCTGCCAATGAATTTAGCCACAAAAAGGTTGGCTGGATCGAAGTAGATATCAATTGGAGATCCTGCCTGCTGAATCTCAGCCTCGGACATGACCACGATGCGGTCGCCCATCGCCATAGCCTCGATCTGGTCGTGGGTCACATAAACAGTCGTGGCATGCTGATCGATGTGCAGCTGCTTGATCTCTGCCCGCATGCTCTCGCGGAAATCAGCATCCAGGGCACCCAAAGGTTCGTCCATCAGGAAAGCCTCTGGTCTGCGGACCAGCGCCCTCGCCAATGCCACCCGCTGCTGGTCACCACCGCTCAAGTTGCCCGGTCGCTGGTTGAGCAGGTGCTCGATGCGCAATAAGGCCGCTACTTCTTTGACCCTTTGATCGATCACCTCCTTTGACTCTCGCTGGGCTCGCAGGGGAAAGGAGATATTTTCACGGGCGGAAATGTGGGGGTACAGGGCGTAGAATTGGAAGACGAAAGCCACATCGCGCTCGCTGGGGTGCAGCCAGGTCACGTTGCGATCACCGAGCAGGATGGTCCCGCTGGTGACGGTTTCCAATCCGGAGATCATACGCAAAGTGGTCGTCTTACCACAGCCAGAGGGACCCAGCAAAACCACGAATTCCCCATCGTTGATGGTCAGATCCATGGGTTTGACGGCGTGCAGCTCTCCAAATTTCTTTTCAACTTGCTGGAGTTCAATTGTAGCCATATATTTTTCCGCTAGCGTATAGGATTCTTTGGAATAATTTCCGAGGAATAAAAACATGAATTAATCGAGAGGGTGCAGAGGCTCATTTGCGCACCGCTCCGAAGGTGACCCCGCGCAGCAGGTAATTGCGCAATAAGAAAACCACGACGACCACCGGGATCAGGAAACCCAGGCTGCCGACGGCAATCGCCGTCCATTCGATGCCCCCTCGCCCCATCATAGTAGCGATGCTGGGCGGGGCGGTGCGGGCTGTCTCGCTGGTCAGCATCAGGGCGAAAGCGTACTCATTCCAGGCAAATATCAGGCAGAAGACTGTTGTCGCCGCGATGCCGGTCACCGCCTGCGGCAGGACGATCTTGTAGAAAGCCTGCAGGCGGGTGTAGCCATCCACCAGCGCGGCTTCCTCGTATTCAAGCGGGATCTCATCCATGAACCCTTTCATCAGCCAGACAGCCAGCGAGAGGTTGAAGACGGTGTACAGCAGGATCATGCCGATATGAGTATCGTGCAGATTAAGCTGGGTGTACATCAGAAACAGCGGTACGGTGACCACCACCGCCGGTAAAAAGCGCGTGCTGAGGATGAAAAAGAGTAGATCGTTCTTTCCTATAACTGTATAGCGGCTGAAGGCATAACCGGCGAATACCGCCAACACCACCGAAGCGATGGTCGATAAGCCGGCAATAATTACTGAGTTTCTCAACCTGGTGACATACTCGCTGGAGCCGGTGATCTCCTGCCCGGATTTCAGCGCCAGGCGATCAAACAGGCCGAGTTCGCCGGCCTGCGCCGCAGCCTGCAGTTCTTCCAAAACTGCAGGAGAAGCGATTGCTCTTTCCGTCAAAAGCAGGACAAATCCCTCCAGCGTGGGTGTGTAAATCACCTTCGGGGGCACGGATACGACCTCCGGCCGGGTTTTGAAGGCCGTGTTGAGCATTACGAAGATCGGCACCAGGATGACGATTGCGATTACGATCACGATGATCGCACGCAGGTTGTGGGTGATGCGAGATTTCGGGGTGAGCTTATCCACCCGCGCAGATTCGGTTACCGGCTTACCAGGTCCAACTTCATTGAAAGTCGCCATGGTTTATGCCTCTCCTTTCATCCGGTTCAGATAAAGGATATAAAGATTGCTGACGGCCAGGATGACGATCAGAATCATATAAGCCAGGGCGCTGGAGCGACCCGTGTCCCAGGACCCTAGCATGGCCTGTCGATAGAGATTGATGGCGATCACCTCCGTTTGTACTCCAGGACCGCCTCCGGTCATGCCCATCATCAGGTCGAAGGACTTGAAGGCTTCGATTGTGCGGAACAGGATGGCGATCATCAGCAAAGGCATCACCTGGGGCACGGTGATGCGCCAGAACTGAAACCAGGAGCTGGCCCGGTCGATAGCCGCCGCTTCGTACAGGTAATCTGGAATGGCTTTCAGACCGGAGAGCACCAGCAGCATGACGAAGGGTGTCCACATCCAGATATCGACCAGCGCCACCGCCCACAACGCCAGGTTGGGCACAAAACTACGGGCGAAGCTGCTTGCCAACATGTCCGGACCGCTGATGGGATTGGGAAAGCCGATCAGGTAATTGAAATAGCCGAAGGTGGGGTTATACATCAACTTCCAAAACAGGCCTACCACGACCGGTGAGAGCATCATGGGGATTAAAATCAGGGTCGTCACCAGTCCGCTGCCTTTGAACTTCTCCCGCACCAGCATCGCCAACCCAAAACCCAGGACGGTCTGGAAGGCAACTGTGATCAGGGCGTACCTGCCCGTGGTGGCAAAGAACTGCCACATCTTCTCATCATTCATCAGATCGATGAAATTTTGCAGACCGATCCAAATCGGCGCTTCGTTGGCAACCGCCGAATAATCCGTGAAGCTCAGGTACAGGCTGTAGACCAGGGGCACGACGTTCATCAAGATCAGCAGGATCAGGGTCGGCCAGATGAACAGGTTGATGATCGCCCGGTCGCTGAGATGGCGCTGGCGTGGTCGTGCTTGAGAGGTAGATTGACTTGTACTCAATTGAGCCTCCTGCGAGGATATTTACTTACCAAAATCCAATTATTCAGTTTGGACGCCCAGTAAATCGTTGAACAATTTCTGCTTAATGTCATTGCGAGGCGGGCAAAGCATGACGAAGCAATCCACTGAAAGATTTGAATACTTGAGATTGCTCCTCATACAACTGGGCGAAGATCACCGCAAAGGAAATCCAAGCCAGTCGAAGGATTTAAAGCAATGACACGAAAAAAATAATATCAAAATAATCTCGATCACTTACCTAGTTAGGGAGGCGGCAGCTGCCGCCTCCCTTGTAAATATGTTTCCCATTAATATGGGTTTATTCGATGTAGCCTCCCTCGCGCAAGATCGCATCGTGTTCCTCAGCAAGGGCGGTCATCGTTTCTTCAGCTGTTCCCTGGCCTTCGATGATGAACTGACTAAAAGCTACAGTGGCGGATCTCAGCAGCGGGTCGTAGTCCGGGATATTCCAGAAGTCAACTACGAAACCCATCGTTTCGGCGAAAGCTGCATTGAAGGGGGTCGCCTCCAGGAATTCCTGCGTCTTGAGCACGTTCTCGTTGCAGGTGTAGCCGCCCAGCCGCGCCCATCCAGCCTGGACATCTTCCTGGGCGAACCAGCGGATGAAGTCCTTGGCCGCTTCCTGGCGCTCGGGGCTGATGTATGAAACGATGCTCATGCCCTGTCCACCCAGGCCAGCGGCCTGGTCACCACCAGGGCCCTTCGGGTTCGAGAAGAAACCCATCTTGTCATAGTAATCGGGGTTGGTACCTTCGTTGACCAGCGCCGGCCAGAAGGCGAAGTAGTTCATGCCCATGGCAGCCGAGCCGCTGATCATTTGGTCGTTTACTTCGACAAAGAAGGCGCTGGCCATGCCAGGTGGCTCGCAGCACTCCCAAAGATCGCGGTACATCTGTGTGGCGGTGATGTTCTCCTGTGAATCTACAATTCCCAGCACTTCGTTGGTCTCTGGGTTCTGCCAGCGCCCACCGTAGGTAAACATTATATTCTGAACACCCATGGTCATAGAGTCGTAGCCGTTCGAGCCGTACATCGCCGCACCGTACAGATCATCGTCTGGGCGGGTGAAGAAGTTGGCGATGTCAAAGAACTGGTCGTAGTCCTGGGGGACATCCAGCGGATAGCCGTATTCAGCCTCGAAGGCAGCCATCTCGTCGGGATCCTCAAAGAGGTCCTTGCGGTATGCCCAACCATTGGCGTCACCCTCGGTGGGGAAGGCCCAGTACTCGCCCGAACCGGTGGGGTATTCGCCGTAGTAGGTCAGGGTGGCTTCGGTGACCGTTTCCGCAAGACCTTCACCGACCAGGAAGTCGGTCATATTGATATACCAACCGGTGGTAGAACCCTGGCCCAACCACTGGCTGTCGCCGACGACCATGTCGAAGGCATCGCCCTTGGCGGCCATTTCAGTCGAGAAGCGGTCATAGAATGATCCCCAGGGTTCCTGGACGACGTTGACCTTGATGCCGGTCTCTTCCTCGTACATGTTACCGAGCGTTTGCAGGTAATCGGCAGGGTCCCACTGTGCCCAGGAGATATTCAATTCTTCTACAGCGGGCATTTCTTCAGCAGGGGCCTCTTCTGCAGGAGCTTCTTCTGCAGGGGCTTCTTCGGCGGGTGGCGCTTCAGTCGCAGCTGGTGCGCAGGCAGCCAAAACCAGTACTAAAATCAGCGTCAGCCCAAGTAATATTTTTTTCAACATGTTTGTCTTCTCCTTCTAGAAAAGTTTGTATTGAATTTATCGGTTACGTATAGAGCAGGTTTTTATATATTGATTGGGTAGCCTCACCTCCTTTCATTTGAACTTCGGCGATATATATTAAAGTTTAGGCGTTTACCATAGCCAATGCGCCAGATGGTTGACCGCGTTCTATACTAGGTTCGACCAATACAGTCTGGAATACCCTGGCTACTCCGCCCATCACGCAAGCCTCTTGACCATGGCTTGCCACGACGACTTTGATGGCATCCTTGTTCCAGCGCAAAGCCCGCCGCTGGACCTCGCTTTCAACCACTGGCAAAATATAATCACTTGCCAGGCTCAAGATGCCGCCGAAAACAACCAGCTCTGGATTCAATGCATTCACTAGTGAAGCAATGCCGATCCCCAGGTGATGACCGAGCACCTCCAGCGACTGCAGCGCCAAACGGTCGCCTTGCTGGGCGGCCTCGACAACCATGGGGACTGTCAATGCCCCCAGGTTTCCTTTGGTCATCTCATTCAGAATAGTCTCATTACCTTGACCTGCACAGCGGCGCAGATATCTGAAGAGCGCCCGTTGGCTGACCTGGGTTTCCCAACAGCCGCGGTTGCCGCAATTGCAGATCTCACCATCGGGGTCCATGGTCATATGGCCGAACTCAGAACCAAATCCGGTCACCCCGCTGAAAACCTGACCGTTGTGAACGATACCCCCTCCCAAGCCAACACCCGCGCTGATGTATAAGACCTCATTGTATCCCCGGGCAGCACCAAAGAAATGCTCCCCAAGCGCTCCCAAGTTGCCCTCATTTTCGATAATCAATGGTGCTTCGACAAAGCCTTGCAAACGAGAGCTTAAGGGGACATTTTCCCAACGCAGATTGGGCGCGAATAATAACGTCCCGCTGGCCTGGTCAACCAATCCAGGGACCCCTACAGCAACACCCAGCAGGGAATTACAAACCTCGCTACCGATATTCTGCGCCTGATACAAAAGGGCCAGCAATCGGTCAAAAATGACCTGCTGGCCCATATCTGGATCAATATCCTCATGATACTGCCAGATATATTCCGGGGCAAAGTTAGTGCAGACAACCATGAGGAAATCGACACCGATTTCCATGCTGACGATAAATCCAGCTTGCGGATTGAGGGTCAGGAGCATGGCCAAACGCCCAGCGCCTTTACCGCGCCCCGGGGATTCAAAACCAACTTCACGCACGAAATTTCGATCGATTAACTCGCGCACCAAGCTGGAGACGGTGGTTTTATTTAATCCTGTGATTTCTGCAAGAGCAGCGCGGGAGATGGGTGCATTTTCACGCAGGTGATACATGATCACGGCCAGGTTAATCTGGCGGACAAGCGCCTGATCTCCTGTGCGAAAGCGATATTGACCCGGTCGGGATTGTCCTGCCACGTAGCTCATTTGACCTCGTTA
>Ga0114921_10000854_pt1 | contig 13223 bp, 10 predicted proteins | sample BentaG_FD_87016 | JGI IMG/M metagenome (GOLD analysis project Ga0114921, IMG submission 87016) | Deep subsurface microbial communities from South Atlantic Ocean to uncover new lineages of life (NeLLi) - Benguela_00093 metaG | ecosystem: Environmental > Aquatic > Marine > Oceanic > Sediment ...
AGGAAAAGGAAAAAGTTGAGAACCTAAAAAATGAAAAGCAAAAAAAACTAGAAGAATTAGAGCTCTTGAGGCAAAAACTACTTAGAGAAATAAAAACACTGAAAGACGCACTAAGTAATACTAAATCAACCCTTCAAAGCACGAAATGGACGCCGTCATTTTTATTTCAGCCGAAATGGATTGAAAAGGTTAATGAGCATAAATTAGTGTACGTTCCGCTTATTCTTGTCAAATATGCAAAGAAAGATGATAGAAAACGTATTAGGCTTAGCACGAGATTGCCAGTTATCATAGACTTAGAGTCTACAAAAGATCTTAAAGAACAAATTAAGTCATCAACACATCCAATTCAAAAGAAGATCAGCGCTCTAAATAAAACGATTAATGATAAGGTAAAAAGAGATCAACAACTATACAAAGTTTTTGATGATGTTTTCTTGCAGTTAGATTTTGCAACTGATGAGGCAAAGAAGGAAGTTTTGTTACAAGGCTTATTTGAATTGAAAGAAAAAAACTTTATATCAGAGGAAACAGGGGAGAATATTAAGAAACAATTCGACGAAATTTTACGAAGAGGACACAATAATCAACTGTAATAGGATGGGACAATATTGGAAAAAAAGAAGCTTGCAAAAGCCAAATTTGGTATTCCAACTTTGGATTTAGCATTAGGAGGGGGAATTCCTAGAGGGTCAGTTATTTTAATAGAAGACGAAGTAGGCGTAGAGCCAGCGCCACTTGTCATGAAATTTATCACGGAAGCTTTAAGGAAGGGCGAATATGGATATGTCCTAAGCACAGAACATCCGTTTGAATATTATTCAGGATTATTAAGCGCTCTAGGAGTAAACCCCGAAATAGTTGTAGAGACAAGAAGGCTAATTTATATTGATGCTTTCACGGACCCGTTTTCATGGGGAGAGTTCAGACCTGAGACAAAATATTTCGTCCGCAACGTCTCAGATACTCGTGAAGTGAACCAGGTGGTTCGAAGTGCACTTCTCCATGTGAATCCACAAATTCAAATTCGAGGCGTTCTCGACAGTTTTTCAACGTTGGTCGTCACAAGCGATATCGATAAAGCACCATTAGCGTACTTACAGCACCAAATTGCAGCTCAGAAGAAAACAGACCGTGTATTGATCATAATACTGCATGCTGATGCCCATAACTCATATTATACGCGCTCGTTAGAACACATGGTTGATGGTGTAATCAGTCTTACAAAAACCGAGTTGGAAGAATGGCACACATTCCGCACCACTTTAAGGATCGAAAAGATGCAAGCGGAGTACTCTCGCGATGAATTCTGGTATGAATTCACTGAGGGAAAAATCCTAATAACTAAACGTTAGTTATTTCATTTCTGGCATTATTTATGAGAAAAAAACAACCCTCAGGACCTGCGTGAGTCATTCATATTTCATTAAAATTGAAATCAGCTTACCGAGCGCGATCATTGGGTTGCCTCACTATTCAATGATACATTTCAATAACTTTAAAAAATAATACTATATACAAAGGCTGAAATTGAGTGAGTGGTCAACTACCCCTCCCTTTCGGAAGGGGCTTGAAAAAGTCTCTGTAGAGGGGTAGGAGATTAGCTGAGTGATGTCTCCTTCAGGGTGGAGGCAGATGAACTACATTCGGGGCACCTACTCTTGTCCCAACAAAAAGGGGAGGTGCCCACCACTTTACAAAGAAATATACCGCAATTCATCTCCACCCTAGCGGATGGAGTCTTCTTGCGGAGGTTAGATAAAATTGAGACCACGTGTTTTCGGATTACTCCTACTAGTTATTGCAGTACTCGCATTTGCTGCTGGTCTGACACTAAGACAAACTTTCTTAGTAGAAGAACTGCTCGAATTTATTAGCGAAAGTAACATAGGAGGCTTGCCGGAATAAAAATTAGGAAAAATTAAAACGGACGGCCTCCAGTAAGACGTAAACGTTCTTCTTTTTGAGCCTTTTTCAAGGATTTTTTAATCTTTTTATAATGTTCTTTACAGAGATGTATTCTATTGCGTCTAGATACCTTGTAATTTATGCCTGCTGACGAAAGTGCTTCTCCTGCTTTCTCTATTGACAGAGATCTTACTGATTCATTTTCACAGTTTTCAACTGAGCATACTTTTCCTTTTCTACGACTCAATTTATAGCCTCCCAATACTGGTCAGACCTATTTAGGAATCACCATTGTTAAGTAAGTTCGTGAACTACCCCACCCTTTCGGATGGGGCTTCCTGCGAGTCCTCCCAACCCGTGCGGGAAACTTTCGTTTTACGTTCGGCTGTGTGTCGCAGTTCATCCTCACAAGAGGATGGCCCGTCCACTTGGCATTCTGTGATAGGAAACCTCAGTTCCAGCATCACACTATACGGATTCGTCAAATTCTATTGTCCTTTTACCTTCGCGGTTAACCGCGCTGGTTAGAAACTGTACGAATCCTCGATCCACAGGGACTCCATCTGCTGCCTTCCTATCGAGAGTCATGTATCCCGGCTTCCCTCCCGATATTCATCACAACTACTCTGTGCGAAAAACTATATAAAGTTAGCGGCGTTCATCCCCCAGCTGGCGCAGGGGGACTTCCCGCCGAATGAGTTAAAACTTTTGTTGGATGCCAAAAAGTACGATGTTGACTTGTTTTCTGTTAAAATTAAAAATGTCTTATAATGAACCGAACGCAACTTTTCATTCTTTAAGTGGTGACATAAATCCTCCAGCAGTTCTCTTCGTTAAAGGGATCATAGAGTCACTTTCCTTTATTCTGACTTCCTTATTAGCCATGAATTTTCCTATTTTTTGTGCGTTTGCATGATTGTCTTTTAATACAATTTTTTCGACTTCTTCAAAAAGAAACAACTTAATTAGTGGATCTTTGCCTTCTTTGAAATCCCAAACTCCGAGTACTTTTCCATTAAGAAGTATTGATGCTGTAGCGTTCCCAGAACGATCAAAAACCTTATCGTAATATTCTTGAGATAGTGTTTATTCAAAACAACATGGTTGACTAGTTCTGAGTTAAGTCATATTTCTCAAACTACGTAATTTTGATTCTATGTGATTAATCTTATTACTTGATCAAAATACTTATCGCAGTAGGTTAGAGCGATTTGATAAAATTCGCTTGATTTCATTTCCACCTTTTCTAGAATTCCACTGACCAGTACTCGGTCGCCGATTCGAGCTTGCCCCCTGAATTCTTCGACAAATGAAATAACTCTCTTTATTTCTTTACCTGGGATCTTTCCTTCAATAATTTTCTCTAAGTTTAGACCATATACAGATGGTATAAAATATGCGTCTTTGGCGTCAATTATTTCACCTTCGACAACAACCCATCCTTCGGATGTGATTTTCTCTGTATTTGAATATTCATCCTCGATTTCATCATAAGTTCTTACAGGTTCGAATTCAATTTTAATTTCCCTATTTGTCGAAAAATCTGTATAGGAGCCCCAAATTAATTTTCGTCTTTCGTGAAAGATGTATTCATCAATAGACATCCTCGTGAAGCGCCAGTTTTTTTGATCAATGTAGGTTTGATGGAATCCATCAAATTCATTTCTCAAAACAATGTTTCCACTCTGACGTTGATACAAATCATCAAGAACAGATAAGAGCCTTGAGAGTGATTTGCGTCCATAAACAACAAAATCAATATCACTGTGATCGGGGTGATGAAAACCGTGCAATAATGATCCGAATATTCCAAAATCGTCAACTTGTAATCCAGATTCATCTAAAAGAAGTTCAAGGATCTCAAGTGTTTTCTGGGCAAGAAAATCTCCTGGTTTTTGCTCTTTTATTAATTCCTTTAAGCCATCATTTGTTTTTCTAAGAGTGGCTACCTGATTATTCTTCACACCAATTAATTCGGTTTTTAGCGGCTTATTGTAAACTCTGTAGAAGGGGTAATTCTTCCACACCCAAGTCATTCCCTCATTTTCGTAAAATTTGTAATATGATATTTCGGGAAAACCTCTTGTGGCACGAGGATTGTCTGATGAAAAGATAGATTTAGGAGCATAGAGAGGTTCACAAATCCAGCCCTCTGGAGGATGCTGATAACCCATGACACGGAAGATAATTCCTTCTTTCGTAATTATATCATCCCTATCTCTTAATTTGAGACTATGTGCATCCATTTTGAATCGCTGGGTTTTTTTATGATTGCTAATAAGGTTCTATATATTCATTAGGGCTTCCTGAACCAATAACAATTCTATAGGTTTTCTCCTTTGTTTTGATATCAGAAATTTCTTCAAGAACTCCTTTTCCTTGAATTCGGTCACCCATGTCAGCTATATCACGATATTGACCAATCATAGATATAACTTCATTAGGAATAGCCTGCGGAAGACTGGAACTTAAATTGACAAATTCTGTTATTTTATAGTGTGCTGGACGAAAAACTGCTTCTGTGTTATCAGCTATCTTTGCTTGAAATGAAATGTCAGTCAGAGCCGCATATTTCTTGTTGCCATAAATTTCATGAATCTCCTCTTTTTGCCGGGTAGCATTGATTACAAAACGTCTGGAATTATAGAGACCCCGATTCCTTCGTAACTTGTCAAATTTGTTTTCAAGAAGATATTCAATTGATGGATTTTGAGACACCAACGTCCTAATTGCGTCTTTAACTTTTTTAAAATTAGACGACCCATAAACAGCAATATCAATATCACTTTTTTCATTATGAGTTCCAAGTAAAATTGATCCATGTATCCCAAAGTCACGAACTTTGCTTGTCTTAGATAATAATTTAATGAGAGAAATAGCTTCTTTTTCTAGTGTATCTGGGTTTTCTTTATTTGTAAGGAGCGAAAGCCCCTTTTTTGGGACAAAGATGACTTTTATTTCTGACTTTGGAACGATAATGATTTCTTTGTTGAAAACCTTTGAAAAATAAAGATACTCCGCAAAATTTTCACGTAAAATGGATAATAAGGTATCTCCATAGTACAATTCAGTGGGTCGAACGAGTTTTTCTTTGTTTAGCGTCCATTGCCATTCTAGAAAATTGATTTTTTCGTCAAATAAATGTTTATACTTTAGTGGAATATACTTCAGAAAAGCAATTATACGATCATTTGGATGATTGTAGCCGAAGGTGTAAAAAATAAAGCCTTTTTTCGTTAAAATAACATCGCCATCCCTAAGCTGCCATTCTTCAAATTGCATAGCCATATCCACTATTCTCTAGATTTGTTCCAAAAGAACTGAGAAAATTAATAAGGCGTGTTCATAATTCGATTGATTCCTCTGACAATGGATGGCCACCCATCAATCTTAACTACTTGTCCTTTAAAAGCTAATTCTTTGGCGAATTGTAGATTTCCCGGCTCTATATAGAGGACGTTAACTCTGCTTATACTTCCAATATGTTGAATAAAAGGCAGTGGATCTTCTCCGTAAGTCCAAACGCCGTCAGTCATCAAAAAGATTTCCGTCTTAAATGAAGAGATCTTCGAAAATTCAATACTAGCCTCTCTGAACGCTGAATTGTAGTTAGTCATTGAACTCGCTTCAATAGTTAGAATTTCATCTATAACCTTATCCACTGGGACATCATGGTCTATTGGTTTAAGAAGAAATGGTTGTGAATGAAAGGCTATCACTCCGTAAAAGTCGTTTCGGGAGCTATATTTGAGCGAAATAACCGCCGCTGCAAGTGCTGCTAGCCCTAACTTCTCTTTAATCATGCTCTCCGAAGAATCGATCATCAGTAAACATGCTCTTTTTACTCTCTCGCGCTTCGTAACAATTATATCATCTGGCTCAATATTACGAGGTCCCTTCTCCACGATATTTTCAACAGTCTTGTCAAGGTCAATTACCCCATCGCCATCAAACCTAAACCGCTTTCGATCACCATCACGTAATCCAAAAAAAGTTAAGTTTTGTGCCCGATCCATAATAACTTGAGTTGCTAACTCTCTCGCTAAGGCTTTACGACGCGATTCTAACGCTCTCCTGATAAGGACGTAGAGTTCTGGCGCTAACGGTCCTTGAAATACGTCCTTAAACATATCTTCATCAGGTATTTTAGACAACGCTTGTCCTACTTTTGTTGCGCCTAAATCACCTTCTTCTGCGACTTGCTTCATTTTAAATAACCGTTTCTGACGAATTGCATCAACTAGATCCCAATCAGGTTCCGGACCTCTGATAAAGGACAGTTTCTCATCTCCAGCTTTGCCTTCTGCCTTTTTTCTTAATAACTCATCAAGAGATCCTCCCATCATGGCAGTTCTGAATAATTCCTCAATGATTTCTTCTTCTGTCAGTTCACATGTTGGTTTTCTCTTGATTTTAGCAGAAAAAGCGAGATAAGCAATTTGGAGAAGATGATCTTTTAATTGCAGAGAGGAATCAAAGCGTATTTCATCAGAAGCTAGACGCACGAAATCAATAGCACCCCTGATGCTAGCACCCACTCTGAGGTCAGGATGTTCTCGTGTCGCACGACCAATTTTTACACCAAGATCCACCAACCAAGGTGCGTCGATCTGAGAGCCACGGTTTACTATTTCTTTTTCCTCTTCTTCAGATTGATAATCTAATTTAGTCTTAACGAAACGATCAAGAATTGCTCGACTCAACTTCGTAGGACCTAAGCGGTCGAAAATACTTAATGAGGCTACAACACGAAAGTCATCGTGCGCTTTAATCATCCCATATCGTGGAATATGAACTTCTCTTTCAGAGAGCACCGTCACTAAAGCATTAAGTGCATCGGGCGGTACTCTGTTTATGTCTTCGATGTATAGTATACCACCGCTTTCCATTGCTCTCGTGAGGACCCCTTCATTGAAATTTTCCGGACTATATCCAGTTTGTAGTACTGCTGCTGGATCAAAGTAGCCCACCAACTTAGATGCGGTTAAATCGGCATTGCCTTCACAGTAAAATAGACACAGTCCTAAAGTACAACATAGTTCGTGTAGTATAGTAGATTTCGATGTACCCGGTGGACCTTCAAGAAGGATGGATTTGCCTGCGCATATTGCACTTAAAATTAACTTAAGTTCGCGTTTTCTCCCAACAATTCCGCTACGATCATCAGTTAGTTTTTCATATAAATCTATTGGGTCACACAAAGCTAACTTTGAATCGCAAAAATTCCCTTCCTGATTAACTGTCTCATCGATAGATTTCATTCGAGACGCCTTCTTGTTTGTTTCTTAGGTAAAGTGGATATACCAAGAAGAAATATGTGGGTATAAAATGGTTTCGCGTAGAAAAACGTAATAAACTATAAAAAAATTTTGAAATTGTCACGTTGTTGTTCTAAAAGGAAAATGTTGCTTATGCAATGTGATCTTATGTATTCGCTAAGATACGACTTCCAATCCTTTTTGGCGATTCTTGGGAAGAGTTCTCGATAATATTGTTCGTGAGCAATTCAATTAATTCTGATATACCTATACCTTCCCTTGCAGATGTTTCAATATATTCAAGTTCCAATGATTCAGCATATTCCTTAGCGGTTTCAAATTTAATGATGCGAAATTCAGACAAATCAATTTTATTTCCAACAAGAAAACCAGTATACGGAGTCCTACAGTGTTTATTTACTTCCTTTAGCCAGTTTGGTAGATTCTCGAAACTTCCTTTATTTGTTATGTCATAAACGAAGATAATAATTTTCGACCCATTATAAAATTGAGCGCGAACGACGTTGAATCTAGGTTGCCCACCAAGATCCCACAGTGCAAAATGAACTTGTGTACCATTTTTCTCTCTTTTATGCACTGCGATGTTTAAACCGATAGTCATCTTGTATGAGGCCGTGAATTCGCCAGTAGTAAGTGATTGAGTTATTGCTGTTTTGCCTACAGCCCCGTCACCTACAAGAGAGACTTTAACTTGGTGAATAACCATATACTGCCACCTACGGCGCGCAATGATCGAAGAAGATGTCCTTTTAAAAAAAATATGATTCTTCAAAATTTAAGTCTTCTAGAAAACTTATCCGCAAACTCATCCACAATAAAATTCACAGTTGTAAAATGATGGTTCACGTAAATTCTGAATAGTCAAACAGAAATAGATCTCACACTGAATTTATGAATTCATAAGACCAAGCTCATTATGAAAATGGAATTAAGAAAGGGCTTCAAGTTCCATTAACTTTTGAGAAGGATGCATTAAAACACAATCAGTAAGCATTTGGACTAATTCGGGTATTCCAGTGCCATCCTTTGCAGATGTTTCCAGAAATCCAAATCCAATAGCTTCTGCGAATGATTTTGCTTCTTCAATATCTACAACGCGATAATCAGCAAAATCCGTCTTATTCCCTATAACGATACCCTTATAAGGTGCATTACTAGCCCGGTTCACTTCTTCGAGCCAGTTGGCGAGGTTTTTAAAACTGCCCGAAGATGTTATGTCATATACCAAAACAATAATCTTGGCACCAGTATAGAATTGTGCTCTCACTACTTCAAATCTTGGTTGTCCACCCAAATCCCAACAAATAAGCTGTAATTTTGTATCATTTTTTTCACTCTTGTGCACAGAAATATTAGTGCCAATTGTCATCTTATATGAGTCACCATACTCTCCTTTGGTAAACTTATTTACAATTGCTGTTTTACCGACAGCCCCATCTCCTGCAAAGATTACTTTAACGTTGCGAATGTTCAATGAATGACCCTCTATGACAACATCTAAGAACTAGCTAATATTTGTATTTAATAAAAAGATGTCATAAAATCTTTTAAATCTTCTAGCAGACTTCTCCTCACTTCTAGTGAAAACATCCGCAATAATTGAAGGTTATTATAGAACGAAATTAGGCAGATGAGCTATATTAAATCTATTAAAACTGTGAACACGCTAATTTCATAATCTTAATGTAAGATGAGGATTCTATTTAAGATTTAAAAGAAGAAAAGAGGAAATTCAAAGCGGAATTCATTCAAGTGCTTGTGCTAGTACCTCATGGATGTCCATTACTTTAATACTTAGACTATTTTGTTTGATTGTGTCTAAGAAATTGCCCCGGCACGTTGGACAGGAGGTCACTATGACGTCAGCACCTGCGTCTTGAACTTCTTTTAATCGAAAGTGCGCAACTTCTCTCGATAATTCGTTATCGATGCCTTGCAGACCACTTCCGCCGCCACAACAATGCGAAAGTGCTTTGTTATTCTCTAATTCGACCCATTCTAAGCCTGGAATCGCATTAAGTACCTTTCTAGGAGCATCAAAAACACCCATTTGTCTACCTAGTTCACAAGGGTCGTGGTATGCTATTTTACTGCCACCCTCGAATTCCTTTGTAAAAGTAAATTTGCCCTGGTCAAGGAGTTCAGCAATATATTCCACAGCATGCGTGATCGGAATACCTGGTTTCCAACCGTCAGTTAAATGCTTGTAATGACGAATAGCTTGAGCACAACCTGGACATATAGTGATGATTCTGTGCGGATTAATTTTCTCAATCAGCTCAATATTATGCTTTGCGAATTCCCTTGCAACGTCTAAATGACCTGTATTAATAAAAACCAGACCACAACACCATTCATCTTCGCCCATGACCGCGAAATCAACATTAGCGGCTTGAAGGGCTTTCGCAGTGGCTGTTGCCATTGGTCGCACACGAGGGCGCATTATATTGCATCCAACAAAAAAGAGAACTTCTGCAGGTTCATTTACTTTGATATTTTCAAGTTTTGCAGCCCATCTCATTCGCCTTGCATTATCTTGTCCAAGTACATTTCCTTTTTCTAATGTCATTTCGCTAAACTCAGCAAAATCCGGAGGAGCAAAACCCAGTTTAACCAGACCAGCCCTTGCGGCCTCCATTGTTTTGACATAGTCAACCTTTGAAGGACACTTCTGTTCACACGCCGAACATAAGGTGCATGTAAATATCCTGTCAACAAATGACTGATCGGGCTGAATTTTTCCCTCGTCGACTGCTTTAAGCTGCATCATTCTGCCGCGAGCACCATAAGACTCTAGAAAGTCTTTTGCTTCAAATGTAGGACAAATAACTCGGCAGAACCCACATCTACTGCATTTGAGTACTTGATCTTCATATTTTTTCTCTAATCCGAGTGTACCCATATCAAATCACCTTTAATCGTAATCAAATATTTTTCCTGGATTTAAGATTCCATTTGGATCAAAAGCTTTTTTGATTCTTCTCCATAAGTTCATTTTTGCTTGTCCATGTTCAGCTAGCATAAACATCTTCTTTTCTGTGCCGACCCCATGTTCACCAGTAACAGTACCCTGTAAATCCTTAAGGACAATGTCTCCCATTACTTTTACAGCGTCATGTGCTCTCTTAGCCTCGTCATGATCTCTAGGGTCGAACAAAAACATGGGATGTATGTTGCCATCACCAATGTGACCATAGCAAGGTATTCTGATGTTAAACTGTTTGGCTAGCTCTTCCATGCGTTTAAGCAGTTCTGGTATTTTACTGAGAGGAACCGTAGTGTCTTCGATAACCACATTTGGTTTTAACTGAGCCATAGAGGGTAATGCGGCTTTCCTAGCTCTCCAAAGTTCTAGGTTTTCTACTGGATCCCACGCTAGGCGGTAGTCAGATATACCTACTGAGGATTTGAAGAGTTCTTCAAGTTTTGCAAGCCTTCGTTTTATGTCTTCCATGTCACCATCCATCTCCAGGAGTATCATCGCTCCACAGTCGGGGAAATCCATGCCTGTATATCCTGCTACCGTGTTTAAGGTTTGACGGTCCAGAATCTCACCAGCTGAAATGTCCAAACCAGATTGGAACAAAGCGAAAATGAATTTTCCAGCGTTTTCTGGCGTATCAAAGTATGCTAACGCAGAGAGTCTTGATTCAGGAATTGGCGTCAAACCAACTGTCGCCTTCGTGATAATTCCCAATGTACCTTCAGATCCAGTCAACAAGCCAATCAAGTCATACCCTGAAACATTCTTTCTCGTTTTACCTCCCTCATTGATAATCTCGCCAGTGGGAAGGACTATTTCGAGTCCAAGAATCCAGTCGCGCATCACGCCATATTTCACTGCACGAACTCCACCAGCATTCTCAGCTATGGATCCACCGACTTGTGCAACCGAATCAGAAGCTGGCATTGGTGGAAAGAACAGACCAGTACCTTGTTTCTCTAACTCTTTGTTGAGGTCAGCCAAAACAACTCCTGCCTCAACTGTTGCCGTAAGATTCTTTTGATCAATCTCTAATATCGTATTCATTCTTGAAAAATCCATTATGAGACCTTGTTTAGCTACTGCACCTCCAGATAAGCCTGTTGCAGCTCCACGTGGAGTGACAGTAAATCGTTTTTCATTAGCTAATTTCATAATTTCGGATACTTGCTCTGATGTAATAACCCAAGATATTGCTTCAGCCATTCCTTCGGCTTCTGAACCATCAGCGGAGTAAGCTATTAGATCAAATGGATTATCGGTGAAATTCTTCTCTCCGACAATCGATTTAATACGTTCTTTTATGCCTCCATCGATCATGACAGTTATGCCTCCTTGCCTCCTTGTTGTAGTTTTAGTAATGTAGCGAGTTCAGTAGGATCTGCTAACAGGTAAGACAGTTTAAGATAATCTGTGTTGTCTAGTATAGTCTTAAGATTTTTCTTCAGTTTTCGTTCTGATGCTGTCTTAAGTTTTCCCATGACTTCATCAGATATTTCCTGTGTTTCTAGATACCCCGCCTCTACCGCTTTTTCAAAAACATCCAAGCCTTTTTCGGACCGAATTATCACGGTATTCCAACCTTCTTTGCCGACAGTCGGGTCAACTGAGATATCAGAAAGCTCTGCTGTCATATCGAGGCATGAGGCACATCCATCATGACGCGCTCGTATACAAGAATTTGCAAGAGCAAACGTAATCTTCTCTTGGCAAACTTCGTAATCTTTGTTCGACTGAACTTTTCTTAAGGCAATCATCTGACAAGGTACACCAACCATCGCAATCTTGTCTTTACCCATTGCAATTGCTTCAGCTACACCCGTCATCTGTGGACTTGCATTTGTGCGACCTTCCATTCCTTTAGCGATTTCTTTCTTATTTTTAGCCATAAATGGGGCTGCCTTCCATCGATCTTTTGGATCGATACTTTTGGCTAATACTGCAGAATCTATTAGCTTCAGATCCATTGCTGCATTTAACAAGGATGTTAAAACGCCAGCTTTCGCTTTTTCTACAACAGGATCTTTTTTCCCCTTAGGTTTAGCTAAAACAATTTTTTTATAGTACCCCAGCGCTTGATCTTCACGATTCTCGTCGAAAGTAAATTGATCTAGTGCTTTAAGCGATACATATGTTCTTGGACAAACACTGTAGCACAATCCGCAAGGTGTAAGGCATCTTGAAATTGCTGTGGGTATATTGTCAACCATCTCAATGTACTTATGGCAAAACGCTGCGCAAGCTCCACACCCTGTACATAAATCGTTATATATTACTTCCTTTTCAAGATCTCCAAGATTTTTTTCACCAAACTCAAATTTGAGCATTTGCTATCACTTCGCTTAGTATTAATATCGATTATTAAAGTTGTAAGTTTGATAAAATTCAGAATCAGATTGAGGTATCTCATGTCCCTATTTAAAATTGACTATGATACTATGTCATGAACTGTAATAGAGAAATCTGCTGCAAAATATTTCTCGCTAATCTTTGAGTAATGTATATTAAAAGTTCTAAAACGGCTTTTTTAACAAAATGAAAAGAAAGATCTAAAATTGTGAAAAAAGAGAAAAGAAAGAAAAACCTTTTTAGATTAGATCCATGAATTCCTTATATCTAAGGTGCTGCAGATTATTTTGTATGAAAAGCGTCTGGAGATAGACTAATGCATCTGCTTTGATTGATTTAATACCTTTCTCGAACTTTCCGATTTCTATTTTAACAACCTGGCTTGGATCAACAGGACGATATGCATTATCAGTTATAAATACCCATTCTTGCTGCTTTAACGAATTAAGCGCATTGCGAACCTCTGTTTCTTCTGCCTTCATAACTTTAGCTAACATTGCTACATCTGCGTATCCTAAAGACACAAGGGTTGAATAAGTTTTAGCGTCGACTTCGGGCGCTAAGAATTTCAAGGCAGATGTTACTCTTTCATCTACTTTTGCTAGTTGTGATTTCTTTCTCAAAGACTCTTTTTCAACCTTTGAGAGATCTAATGTATCTGCAACAGTGATTTTTCCAGCCGTTACCGCGCCATCAAATAGTTG
>Ga0114921_10000855_pt1 | contig 13215 bp, 13 predicted proteins | sample BentaG_FD_87016 | JGI IMG/M metagenome (GOLD analysis project Ga0114921, IMG submission 87016) | Deep subsurface microbial communities from South Atlantic Ocean to uncover new lineages of life (NeLLi) - Benguela_00093 metaG | ecosystem: Environmental > Aquatic > Marine > Oceanic > Sediment ...
ATGGAATTCGCTAAAGCCAATCCCAAATCATTGTGGCAATGTATCTCAATTGGAATGTCTATAACCTTTTTTACTTCTTTTACCAGATACGCCATTCCATTGGGGCTTATGCATCCAAGGGTGTCAACGATTCTAGCTCTGTCTGTTCCAGCTTCCTCTGCTGTTTTGAAGGCTTTCTTCAAGAAGTCTAAGTCGTTTTCTCTGGTTGTGTCCTCTGCGCTGTATATCACAAATAGCCCATAGCTCTCCGCGTAACTAATCGAATCAGCCAGCTTGTCCAGATACTCTTCTTGGCTCATGTCATGGAACTTATATTTTCTGTGGTAGTGAGATACGGAAAAGGATACGACGACTCCGTCAGCACCAGTGTCCGCAACAACGTCTATGTCTTCGTTTTTAGCTCTGGCAAAAGCGGATATCTGGGCGTCTAGGTTCATTTTCACCAAGGCTTCGATGCATTTTCTTTGTTTTTCTGAAGCAGCTGGAAATCCAGATTCTATCTGTTGTATCCCCACTTCGTCTAATTTCTTGGCAATTCTCAGTTTATCTTCTATGCTAAAGACGACGCCGGGTGTTTGTTCTCCTTCCCTTAAGGTGCTGTCGTGGACGATGTATTCGTCTATTGAGGGGGAATTATAGGCGGCGAAGTTGTATGGACTCGGGAGGATTCCTTGTCTGTTTAACCTTCTTAGGATCTTTTCTCCGCGTTCGTCAAGGTATTCTTCTTCCAATTTATCAAACCATCCTTTAGTATGTGTTTTGCTGAGCTGAGGTTAGCACCGTATAGAAAACGCACCAACATATATGTTTTTTGTAAAATGCTATTTTATGAAATACGAAAAGATTAAATGCGTTTCTAAATCCGTAATTCAACTCCAAAAAATCCTCTACTGTGCATAAGCGTGATAGGTGATTCATTGCGTAAGCTCCTCCACGATGATGTTTTCCAAGTTTTACATAAAGTATTTATATGCCAAATATAAAGATTCCGAGCTTTTTTCTATATAAACGTAAAGAAAAAATAATAGAAACTGGATGAATTTACGGTGACGAGGAGTGAAGTGTGAGATTACGCGAACGAATGTAAAATGTGGATTTTTTAACATAATGCAAATGATGTGGCGAAGGAGGTGATGATTCTTGTTAGCTTTCAACTACCAGCTACGTAAAATAATCATTGTGTTTGTGTTTACAACCCCGTCTACTCGACGAATTTTTTCAATGCATTCGTTAACCTCTACTATGTTCAAACCAGATATGATAACAGCAATGTCGTATTGACCTGTAATCTCGTAAATGGTTTCGACGTTATGGAATTTCTCTAATAGCTTTGAAACGTCTGAGGTTGGGAAAGAGGGGTTTATTGAAAGCAAAGCTATCGCTTCTGCACCTTCCGTAAGCCCAACTTTAATAGTGAATCGTCTTATTACACCAGAATCAACGAGCGCCTTAATCCTTTTCCTAATAGCTCCTTCGGATAAACTAACCCTTTTTCCAATGTCACTGTAGGTGGCTCGTCCATCATTTTTCAGAATTCTAATTATCTCCCTGTCAGTATCATCCATTTTCTCCACTTCTCTTACATTATTAGATGCGGAAAAATTTAACGATTTCTGAACATCAGAAGCGTGTTTGGAACGAATTTCGCATTCAGCCTGCACGCGCGCAAGACGGCTCAAACAACTTCAATGCAACTCGCCTTGTCAAAACCAGAGATCGTAGGCCGTAGAAAGTTGGGCGAACACGTCTTTTCTGGAGAAAGAAATAGCGCACAAATAATTTGACCATTTTAGGTCGATTTTGCCCAATTTTTCATGAAGTTGACCAAAATATATATAAGGATTGGATTGGTCTCCGAACTCATAGAATGACTTGTAGACTATGAAAGCTGTAAAGGAAGTGTTGGCAAAATGAGTGAGGAAGCACTCCTTAAGAAGGATGAAAGAATGCAGTGCTACGACTGCGATACCGAGTTTGAAATTCCTAAAGATGTTGTGGTAGGCGAAATTGTAACTTGCCATAGCTGTGGACTTGAATTTGAGGTAAAACAAGTCGAAAGCGATCTTATAACACTCGAAGAACTGATAGTCGAAGGTGAAGATTGGGGAGAGTAGCGCGCGTTAGAACGATAAAGTCTATGCACAGCTGAACTAAGAAAAAGTTCGCTTAACCGTGCGTGCATGTTGAATACGAATTCCGTATAATCTATTTGAAATCAGTTAAAATAGCGCCTTCTAACTCCGAAATTCTTATAAAGAACATCAATTTCTATAGTGGAGTCAACTAAATCGAGAGGTGGAAGTAGTGAATAGTGCTAAGTGCCCTGATTGCGACGCGGAGCTTGAGATCCCCGAAGATGTCATGCAAGGGGAAATTCTGAGCTGTCCCAGCTGTGGACTCGAACTGGAAGTGAAGCAGATAAAGGGAGAATCCGTGAGCCTTCAAGAACTGGGAATCGAAGGGGAAGACTGGGGAGAATAGCTCAACTTTCTTTCTTAACGTTCACCCGTAGTAAAATGAGGGCTGATTGGGGAAACACTACAAGATTTGAAGGATATCTGAGGTTAGGCTGTGGGAAAACAGATGAGCATTGGAATTCTGTATGAGCGTTCAGAAACCGATGAAATGGGTATAAAACTAACCGCAGAAGAGTTAGGAATAAACCTTGTATACATTCCCTTTCGTAAGGTTGCCGTTCGCCTAGACGAAGACGGGTATAACGTTAGGAGCAAGGGGAAAAACTATTCCAAAGTCCTCGAAGAGGTTAAGGTGGTATTAAACAGGGCACAGAGCAAAAATCGTAGGTTCGTCGCAGTAAACGTACTAGAAGCCTTCGGTAAAAATGTGATAAATCCTTTGCCTGTCGAATACGTTTGCTTCAGCAAGTTAAGAACCCTGCTTCATTTCTGGAAGGCGGGAATCAAAACTCCTCGAACAGTATACGTTCCATGTGATTCTCATGAACCTATGGCTGGTGGAGGCGAGATCCGTAACGAGGAAGAAATCGCTGATCTAATGCAAGAGGAACTCGGCAATGGAAGCATCGTGATTAAGCCGGACGCTGGCACTCATGGAAAAAATGTTAGACTCGCCAGAGAACGAGATGATCTTTTAATCATTTTGGGAGAAACCGAACCATCAATAATAAACCCTGTAGGTGTTCTCGCTCAAAAACTTGTTCAAAAATGGTTCTACGACTTGAGAATAATAGTTACCAAAGAAGGGGGAAAGGCCCCATATTGTTATCCAACCGCCTTAGCAAGGGCTGGATTCAAAGACTTTAGAACAAACACCTTCCTAGGCAATATGGTATTTGGCGTTAACTTACCGCCCCACATTAGGGATGTGGCAGTTAAGTGTGGCAAAACCATTGGAAAAAACAGTGAGGCTTGGCTTTTAGCCTTCGACGCGATGATTAATGTTGGCGAAAACAAAAACTCTGATGATGAGTACGTCAAGGCAGAATTCGAGAAACTTGAATCGTCTTTTGGTGCAGTGAAAAAGGTCAAGGGCGATAAAAACAAGAAGAGAGACTTTTCGCGTTGGAACGAGAGACTAGAAGAAGCCTTTCAAAACTACAAAAACCAGGAAGCGTATGAGAAAATTAAGAAAATAATTGAAGAAAGCGTGGAAAGAAATAGGCATAACATATTGTTCCATGAAGCAAACGCCTGCCCTGAATTCTGGGAACAAACTAGACTGGTTGCCGGAATCAATTTGGCGGTGCCGTTACTCAAATGCGCCCAGAGCGTTATCGAATCTGATTATGGAGAATGAAAAAGTGAAGGTAGGAATCATCGGCGGCTCAGGATACGTTGGCGGAGAACTTCTACGTCTGTTACTTTTTCACTCAGAAGTAGAAGTCACAACGGTTGTTTCCCGCAAAAACGCTGGTGAATATGTTTTCGGAGTCCATCCCAACCTAAGAGGAGCCACGCAGCTAAAATTCCTTCCCTTAGATTTTTCTTACATAGCCAAGAATTGTGACCTAGTGTTCACAGCGACACCCCATGGCAGTTCGGTAAATCTTGTTCCCAAACTGCTTGAAATGGGGCTAAGGATTATTGACATGAGCGCAGATTTTCGTTTAAAAAATCCTGCTGATTACGTCAAGTGGTATGGATGGGAACATACTCATCCAGAATTATTGAAAGAAGCTGTTTATGGTTCAACTGAGCTCCATCGTCAAGAAATAAAGAACGCTCGCCTGATAGCGTGTCCAGGATGCATGGCAAACGCAACGATTCTCGGATTAGCTCCGATGGTAAAGTCTGAAATTATAGAAAAAGACAGAATTGTAGTTGATGCCAAAATCGGTTCTTCAGGTGCAGGCAGGAATCCTTCTCTCTCATCTCATCACCCGGAAAGGTTTGGAGGGGTAAGGCCCTACAAAACGGTGGGTCACAGGCATACAGCAGAAATGGAGCAGGAACTCAGCCTCCTCGCAAATGAGTCCGTAACAATTTCTTTTTCTCCCCACGCAGTTAACATAGTTCGAGGCATCCTCTCAACCATTCACGTTTTCCTCACGAAACCCTTGACAACTAAAGAGGTTTGGAAAATATATCGTTCACACTACCAGGGAGAACCGTTCATACGCTTCGTGAGATACAAGAAAGGCCCATATCGGTTGCCCGACCCCAAAGTTGTAATGGGAACGAATTTCTGTGACATCGGCTTTGAACTAGACCACCGCGCTAATCGACTTGTCATACTGTCGGCGATCGACAACATTATGAAAGGCGCAGCGGGTCAGGGGGTTCAGTGCCTAAACGTCCTTCTCGGTGTTGACGAAAAAACTGGGTTAGAAAGCATGGGTTTTCATCCGATGTGATTACGATGTTAATCGTGGTGAAGGTGGGCGGAAGCATACTAAAAGGAGTCTCCTCCGAACTTGTTTCCGATATAAAGAATGTTCTTTCCAGGAACCAGATAGTTCTTGTTCACGGTGGAGGAAAAGAGGTCACTGAAATAGCCTCTAAACTAGGCAAGAAACAGGAATTTGTGGTTTCACCAAATGGTTTCAGCAGTCGATATACCGACAAAGAAACCATTGAAATATTTACAATGGTGATGGCTGGAAAAATCAATAAGCAAATAGTTTCAACCCTCCAGCGGCAAGGCATATCGGTTGTTGGTCTCTCCGGCTTAGATGGTCTCCTTGTACGGGCGAAACGGAAAAAGCGGCTGGTTGTTGTTGACGCAAGGGGAAGGAGAATGGTTGTTGATGGAGGATACACTGGAAAGATAAGTGAAGTCAATGCCCATTTGTTGCGACTTCTCTTAGAAAATAGTTATATTCCGGTCATAGCGCCAGTTGCCATAAGCGAAGAATTTGAATCTCTTAACGTGGATGGAGACCGGACAGCGGCTTACGTTGCTGGAGCTCTTGACGCAGATCGGCTTATCATCTTGACAGATGTAGAGGGCTTGATCCTAAACGGCAAGTTAGTGTCAAAATTAAGTGTTTCTGAGGTAAAGGAGACCCTTCCTAAGATTGGACGAGGCATGATTACTAAAGTCTACGCAGCCATGGAAGCCCTCAACCTAGGTGTCGGCGAAGTCTTAATCACTTCCGGACTCGAGAGACTGCCCATTTCCTCTTCGTTAAAACATGAATGTGGTACCGTGATAAGCCGTGAATGAAAAAGAAATCATCAACCTTGAAGAAAAACTGATGGCAAACGTCTACGCCAAAAGACCAATAGTCATCACTAAAGGTAAAGGCGCCCTAGTCTGGGACATCAACGGCAAAGAGTACATAGATTGCACCAGTAGCTACGGAGTCTGCATAGTTGGCCACTCCCACCCAAAAGTTGTGGAAGCGGTAAGAAGACAGGCGGAAATCCTCATTTCTTGCCACGCATCCTTCTACAACGATGCACGATCAGAACTTTTGCAAAAGATTACCCAAATAGCCCCCAGAAATCTCAACAAAATTTTTCTCGCCAACAGTGGCTCTGAAGCGGTTGAATGCGCCATCAAATTAGCCCGCAAATTTTCCGGCAAGCCTGAAATAATCGCCATGATGGGGGCCTTCCACGGGAAAACCATGGGCGCCTTATCCGCAACCTGGGATAAGAAGTATCGTGAGCCCTTCAAACCCCTAGTTCCCGAGTTTAAGCATGTTCCCCCAGACGATCTCGAAAAGGTGAGGGAAGCCATTACAGAGAAAACCGCCGCCGTCCTCGTGGAACCAATTCGAGGAGAAGGCGGAATAAGAGTTCCTCCGAACGGTTTTCTCCCGGGCCTTAGAGAAATTTGCGATGAGACGGGTGTTCTTCTAATCTTCGATGAGGTTCAAACAGGGTTTGGCCGTACCGGAAAGATTTTTGCCTGCGAACACTGGAATATTGTTCCCGATATCCTTTGCCTCGCAAAATCAGTGGCAGGCGGCCTTCCTCTGGGCATAACGATTGCGAAAGAAAACGTCATGTCCTCCCTCAAGGTTGGGGAACACACAACCACCTTCAGCGGAAGCCCCCTAGTCTGCGCGGCTGCGTGCGCTGCAATAGATGTTTTGGTTGAGGAAAAGCTTCCTGAGAGGGCAGCAATGCTGGGGAGGTATTTTAAGGAAAAGCTGGAGGTTCTCCAGGCTAGACATAAGATTGTGAGGGAGGTTCGTGGACTAGGCCTTATGATTGGAATGGAGCTTCGATTCGACGTTTTGAATATAATTCTCAAATGTATGGAGAGGGGAGTCCTCGTCCTTGACGCGGGTAGAAATATTCTACGATTCTTACCACCTTTAGTCATCGAAAGGGAACATATTGACAGAGTAATCGACATATTTGATACGGTTATGGAGGAAGAGAAAAATGAGCGACTATCCGGTTAGCCTCCTAACTAGCATGTTAGAGATTTACAGCCCATCTGGTAAGGAAGAAGAAATTTCCAACTTCCTTGCCATGGAAATGGAAAATCTAGGTTTCCGCGTTCGTAAAGATGAAGTTGGAAACGTAATTGGGGAAATCGGTCAGGGAAAACTGGTTATTCTATTGTGCGGGCACATGGATACGGTTGAGGGCTACATACCCGTGCGAGTTGAAAACAATAAACTGTATGGCAGAGGAGCTGTAGACGCAAAAGCACCCCTCGCTGCAATGATCGTAGCCGCGTCAACCTTCGTGAAGGAAAGTTTTCCGGGCAAAATTCTTGTCGTCGGTGTGGTTGATGAAGAAGGGTCAAGTAGAGGAATTAAACATTTCATCAAGGAAGGAATTCACCCAGATTATGCTATATTTGGAGAGCCAAGCGGCATCGGAAAAATAGTCTTTGGATATAAGGGAATTCTGAACATTAAAATAACGTGTGAAACCCCCTCAGGGCACTCAGCTGCTCCATGGCTATTCGATAATGCCATTGAAAAAGCCATGGAAGTTTGGAGGCAAATCCGAAAACTTCATCTGCGTGAAGAGAAATTGAGAAGCCGCTTTTACTCCATCACTTCATGCCTGACTAAGATAAATGGAGGCAACGCTTCTTCCATGATTCCTTCAAAATGCGATATTTATGTTCAACTTCGAATTCCGCCCCAATTTACTCCTGAACAAGTTTTCAATGAAGTTAAAAGAAAAATCAACCGATATCAAGCTACTAACCCGAAAGTTTCTGTGAAAATGAAAATGAAAAGTGTGGCTAATGCCTTCGAGGCGGATCGAAGGTCAGTCCTTGTCCGAGCCTTAGCTTGGGCCATTAGGAAAACGACGCTTAACTATGCTTCTTTTTCGAGGAAGACGGGAACCGGAGACATGAACGTTCTCGGTAATGCTTTGAAAATACCTGTGGTTACGTATGGACCCGGCGACTCCCGCCTAGACCATACCCCCAACGAACATATCGACCTTCAGGAATATTTGGTCAGCATTCAAACGTATCGAAAGGCTCTGATGAAATTGCCTGAACTGCTGAAAAACAGAAGGACAAGGAAGTTGAAAACCAACTGAAGTTTCTATTGACAAGACCGGTTATGTCTAGGTGTAGTCTGCGTGCGGCAGTTTCAAGCCCACGAAGAGCCAAAATGCACACTCTACACCAATTCAAAGAACTTAGATCGAATGACTTTAAACTTCAATAGATAGATATTGATGATGCTAAAAAGTCTTTAATATATGCGAAAGTTAAGTTGTATATGACAATATGAGGGAAATCTGGATGGTGGAGGCCTACATTCTGGTGAAGATTTCTACCCAAAAGGAAGTATATGGATATGCTCGGTCTGTCGTAGAGAAATTGATAATGATGAAAGGGGTGGAAGATGCACAGTTGTTGTTCGGCGATTACGATGCCATTGTGAAGTTGAATGCGCCCAAAACCCATGATGTTGAGAATTTGGTCATTGAGGAAATCTCGATGATTGAGGGCATTGAATCGACCATTACGCTTCTATGCGTTGATGAAGAAATTCTAGAGTAGGAGGATTATGCGATGGAAACTGGGTATGTCCTTTTTAGCCTTAAGCCTGGAACGAAAAAGGATTTTATAACAAAGGTTAAGGATATAAAAGCAGTGAAAGAGGCACGACTTGTGATCGGTATCTGTGATGCCATTGCAAAAATTGAAGTGGAAAGCATAGAAGAGCTGGAGAAAATCTACTTTAACGAAATTGACAAGATAGCGGACATAATGAACTCTAGGTTGCACATTGTGGCATGCCCAAGAACAAGGAAATGAAAGGGGTGACCCTTGAAAACCTCATGAACGAGTGCTACGTTACAGTGTCGAGGTTTGCAATCCGACTTTGCGACGGGAAACCGTTTTAGTTTCTTACTCAAGGCCACAATCCAAGTGATTTTATCGCTTCTGCAACTCTTCCTACACCAAGCGCAAAAGCGGCGTTTCTCATGTCTGTTTCATACTCTTTCATGGCGTCAAAAACATCTTTGAAAGCCTTCACCATCTTATGCTTGAGCTTACGGTGGACTTCTTCCTTTGTCCAGTGTTCTCTATGGAGATTCTGTACCCATTCAAAGTAGCTAACGGTCACGCCTCCTGAGTTGGCTAGAATGTCTGGTATCACAAAGATCCCTTTCTCAGTGAGGATTTTACTGGCTTCAGGCGTGGTTGGTCCGTTGGCGCCCTCAGCGAGAAGATGTGTCTTGATGTTTCCTGCGTTTTCTTTAGTTATTTGGTTCTCCATGGCTGCTGGGATTAATATGTCGCACTCTGTTTCGAGTAGTTCCTTATTTGTTATGTTTTTGCATCCTTCATAGTTCATAACCGAATTTGTTCTCTTTTTGTGTTCATGGACTTTTGCCGGGTTAATACCTTTTGGATCGTAGATTCCGCCCTTAGAATCGCTTAAGGCGATTATTTTGCACCCTTGATCGTGTAGAAATCTAGCAGCGTTCCATCCGACTTTGCCAAACCCCTGAACAGCGACGGTTGCGTCTCTTAGTTTCATTCCTAGATGTTTTGCCGCCTCATCTATGCAGTAAGTCAATCCTCGCGCGGTTGCCGCTTCCCTTCCCTCTGACCCTTGTAAGTGGAGAGGTTTTCCTGTCACTATCTCGGGAACCAGGTATCCTTTAAATTGGCTGTAGGTGTCCATGATCCAAGCCATCGTCTGTGCATCGGTGTAGACGTCTGGAGCTTGGACATCTTGGTATGGGCCGATGATGTTTAGTATCATGGTTGTGTATCTCCTTGTTAGGCGTTCAAGCTCGCCAATAGATAGTTCCTTGGGGTTGCACCTTATCCCTCCTTTTGCTCCACCATAAGGGATGTCTGCGACGGCACATTTCCAAGTCATCCACATCGATAGGGCCATGACTTCTTCTAGTGTGACATCTGGATGATAACGGATTCCTCCTTTGTAGGGTCCTCTCGCTTTGCTGTGTTGAACCCTGACTCCTGTGAAAACATTGATCTCACCGTTGTCTCTTCTTATTGGGACGGCTACGATTACCGATCTCGTCGGTTTTTTGAGCATCTCGCAGATTCCTGAATCTAAATTTAACATTTCCGCCGCTATGTCTATTTGCTGTATTGCAACCTCTAGAGCACTTATATTCCCATTTGGCACGTAGATTCCTCCACATTTTTTAGGCTTATGTTTGGAACGAATATGATATGGTACTTATTTTTTTCTCCTTCCATATTAACTTTCCATTACATTTATTTTCGTCCGATAATTGCGAATGCGCGCGCAAAATTCAAGGCGACACAGCCTTTCCCTTCCAAATCAAAGAAGACACGAAAGTCACAATAAAAGAGACAAGCTAATTATAGAGAAACAGAAAGAATCATATTAGAGATGAAAAGAAGCGGAGAAGAAGATATGAAAGTTGCTTTCCAAGGTGAAATAGGAGCATACAGTGAAAGTGCGGTTTACTCTTTTTTCGGGCCTTCAGTTAAAGTGAAGCCCTGCAAAAACCTGTCCAGTGTCTTTGAAAGCGTGAAAAAAGAAGAAACTCTGTATGGCGTAGTTCCCATCGAGAACTCCATAGAAGGAAGCATAAACCAAACATACGACCTATTCTTGGAATACGACCTCAAAGTATGCGGCGAAATAGTCCTTAAGATCGCCCATTGCCTCATAGCTCACCCAAGAACCCAGCTAAACTCAATCAAAACAGTTTACTCCCATCCACAAGCCTTAGCTCAATGCAGAAAATTCTTAGAACAACTGGGTTGCAGGCTTATTTCAACCTTCGACACCGCAGGCAGCGTAAAAATGATAAAGGATGAGCGGTTGATGGACGCAGGCGCCATCGCCAGCGAAAGGGCTGCAGAAATCTACAGCATGAATATTCTCGCCAAAGAAATAGGAGACACCCCAAAAAACTACACAAGATTCTTCGTTTTGTCAAAGCAAGATTTGCCATATTCCGTCGAAGACAAAACCTCCATAATCTTTTCGGTTAAATCCATTCCAGGAGCCTTACATCATGTTCTCAAAGAATTCGCTGTCAGAAACATAAACTTGACAAAAATCGAATCCAGACCAACCAAACGAACACCTTGGGAATACAACTTCTATCTAGACTTTGAAGGCTATAGAAACGAAGAAAAATGTCAAGAAGCGTTAGAAAGCATTAAGGACCAGACCCTTTTTGTGAAAATCCTCGGCTCATACAAAGCGGCTATCGAGGAATCTAAATTCAACTTTTAACAGCGTCCAACAGCCTGTGCATGACTTCATATGACCACGCGTAGTCCGGATTTACCTCTCTCAACTCTGTTTTAACGAGTTCCATTTTACTGGCAAACGCTGACCTGTCCTTTCGCCTCACCATGTTAAGCCATTCCTCAGATTTCTTCAAAAATAATCCTTCAATTTTCTCTATTTCCGGTAAATTCATTTGAAGACTTGTATAAAATTCTGTTTCTTCAGAAGCAACGGCTTCCGCCAAGGTCAATAACATTTTGTAACTGGCCCCCGCAACCTTTTTTGTTTCAAGAAAGTCAGGATAGTTCAGTAGAGTGTCGCAAACAACTAAACCGATAAAGTGAGGAAGCCCTAAGACCACTGACATGAGTTCGTCATGTTTTCTCGGAGACATGATAAAGACGTTTCCCTGTCTTTCCTCCAACCAACTTTTGAATTCCCTAGCGAACAGTTTCTCTTCATCATTAATTGGCGTAAGAACAAAATTCTGATTTTCAATGCTTTTCACGCCGGGACCAAACACGGGATGGGTTCCCAACGTTATGCCAGTCTTTATGTATTCATGCATTATTTTGACAGGCCTCTCTTTGATTGAACAAATGTCCATGACAACCTGGTCTGGACGTATGTGAGAATGAATCTCTTTTACGACAGCTTCAAAGTTCTCTAGGGGCACGCATATTAAAACTCTGTCAGCCTTCTTAACAGCCTTTACGTTATCAGTGATTTCAACCCCGAATTCATCCCTTATTTTCAATAATTTTTCTTTACCTCTACTCGAAACTATTACGGAATCACCTTCCCCCAAGAAGAATCTTGTGAACCATCGACCCATTTTCCCCGCGCCTATAATTGCCACTCTCATTGTAGTGCCTCACAAATCTTCTTCAATCCTAATTCAATTTCTTCCTCTGGCACAGTTAAAGCTATTCTAAAATATTCCCGGTAATCTCCAAAAGCAGTGCCAGGAGCTATGGCTACTCCGCTATCAAGGAGATTTAAGGCGAAACTCTCAGAATCTAGATTGTCATATTTAGGAAAAACGTAGAAGGGCGCATCGGGTCTGGAAAATTTCATCTTCGTTTTCGAAAGAATGTTACATGCCAAGTCTGCTCTTCGCCGGTAATCTTCTCTAATTTTATCTGCAATCTCTTGTCTCAATTCCAACGCCTTTAAAGCCGCTTGTTGGACGAAAACTGGGACGTTTGTTAAAGTTATCTGGTTTAGTTTCATCATTTTTTCAGCTAGCTCCTGTTTCACGATGACGTAGCCAATTCTCCATCCTGTCATTGCAAAGGTTTTGGAAAAGCTTTTAACGAGTATGTGATCGCCATCAAAATCCAAAATGCTCTTTGTCTTAACGAAACTTATGTCAGAATACACTTCGTCAGATAGGATTGTGGCTCCTTTGTTGTTCGCTGTCTGAACGATTTCCTCAAACACTTTTTCATTAACGACTTTGCTGGTGGGATTATTAGGATTATTAAATATCACTAACCTTGTTTTTTGATCCATTAGATCTCCGAGTTTTTCAACATCAATTTTCCAGTTTGAATCAATGTCTGTCTTCAAAAATCTTATTTCCGCTCCAAGACTTTTTGCAGTTAATTCGTAGCTAGTCCAGTGCGGGGTTGGAATAACGACGTTTCCTCCCTTTTTCAAAAACAAAAACATTATGGAGAAAATTGCCCACTTTGAACCCGCGGTAATTACCACGTTGTCCGCAGAAACATTGTAGATACTCGCTAATTCTTCTCTGAGTTTTCTCTCGCCAGCAGAAGAAGAGTATTTCGTCTTTCCTTGTTTCATGGCTTCGAAGGCTGCTTCAATTATTTCGTGTGGTGTTGGCTGATCTGGATCTCCCAGATTAAACTTGATTATCTTTTTTCCTTCGTTCTCAAGTTGTATGGCTTTTTCACTTATTTCGTACAACATTTTCTTCTACCTTTTAGAAAGATCTAAAACTGCTGAGGTATTTTTATCAAGGGTTATGCTGCTTTAAGTTTTCGTATCTGGTTCTTGGGCGTGTTCACTCATAGCCATTATTTTTTGGTAGATAGCTTTAACTTTCTGCGGGTTAAGTTCCAATTCAGACGCCTTTCTCA
>Ga0114921_10000856_pt1 | contig 13206 bp, 15 predicted proteins | sample BentaG_FD_87016 | JGI IMG/M metagenome (GOLD analysis project Ga0114921, IMG submission 87016) | Deep subsurface microbial communities from South Atlantic Ocean to uncover new lineages of life (NeLLi) - Benguela_00093 metaG | ecosystem: Environmental > Aquatic > Marine > Oceanic > Sediment ...
AATGCACTCGAAACTGGTATATTAGACGAACTATTTCGTAAATTCCTTCCCATGGGTGAAATTGTGTTTCCTGTTCGCTTTTAAACTTTCCTTTCCTACCAATTTATCCAGTGGACTCTGAATACGACCAATATCTCGTTTACTCACATGTGTATATACTTCAGTAGTCTTTGAGCTTTTATGCCCTTCTGGATGCCAACGGTGTCCTTTAATGGACTTGATCTTCTCTACATAAGAAGAGTCGTATAGAAATCTAACTGTTATTTTGTCATTTGCTCCCTTTTCGATCTTGATGACCTTCATAATTTTACAATAACAGATTTTTAAATATTGTCAAGTCATTTTCGCCACTCTGCATAAAAATTTGGTGCTTTTTCACTTATGGGGAACTGATATACATCCCGCACTTATGCACAAGTGCGGGACAGGCCTTTCAGACCCCTTGTCCACCAGGATCCTGCGGATAATCATACTTTGTCGAGTAGACATCTTTAGCTCCTTTCGGTTTCGGTCTCTTGAGGGGTCATGCTGGTCATACGATCCCTACGGATCCGTTATGGACTGTGTACTCTCTGATGTCTCTGTGACCTCCCATACGGGTCGTATGACTGTGGTTTATATTTTATTATAGATCAAGGTTAAAATCAGCACCGAACCTTAGAAGTTCTCTGGGAGTCTCTCTTTTATATCCTTTGGTTCAATTTTATTCAACTTTCCCACAAAGACCATCCTCAAGGTCTTGAGTTCATTCTCTTTTGCCAAAAGATAGGCAACAACTGGCTCCACACCGAAAGTCAACAGTTTGGTCTGACGCAAGAAGTCTATCAAATAATCATCACAAAGCTTTTCGAGTCGAACAAAAGAATCTTCCGAATGGAGATAAGGTGAACCATGCTCAATCAGTTCAAAATATGGGGTTGCAAAGAACTTGTGCGATAATATTTCCCATGGTTCATCTATAAGATCGATTAAATAATCAGGACTTGACGTTCCCCCATAAAGCAGTCCTGAGCGTAAGACTTCTTTCTCTTCTTTCAGCCATTTAACCCTGAAAAAGGTGCGCAGATTTGTCAAATCAATCATAGTCTGAAAGAGTCTATATAAAAATTCAATATCTATCTCTTTTGACCTTTTCAGATAGAGTGTAAACATTTCTGCATCCATAACAAGGTCTACAATTCTTGGATCGGAGCGATGATAGTAATCTTCAATAATCTTTGTAACCGTACTCTGAAATTCAGGAGGAAATCGGTCATACCTCTCTTCTTCAAGCAATGTTTTTAACTTTTCTGCGTCAAAATTGCCAAAAGCAGAGAAAAGATGAGTGAAATCCTGTTTTGAAATGTAGCCTTTGAGCAATACTTTGACATTGTGGACATCGTATTTTAGTCTGAATAATTTCACAATCCTTTCATCAAGACATAGTTCTTCAAAAAGGTCGAGTATTTTTGCTTGTTCGAATATTAAAATTTTCTCAAAATCGGATGGAGAATGAATTTCTGAGAGGTATACGCCGTATGGAGTATCGGATAAGAGTTTCATAGCTTCAACCTCATCGGATGCGTCTACCATTCTATCCAGTGTCTGTTTAGTCACAAGTTTCGATTCCAGTGCCCTCACCCTTCCGACTGCATAGGCATACTCTACATCTTCACTCCAGTGAATCATCCAGTTGAAATTTAATTAAACTTACGGAAATGTCAAGCCAAAATAAACCGCAGAGAACACAAAGTTCACGGAGAAAAAACAAAATAAAAAATAATTAAAAATCTTTATATTTCCTAGATCTTGGTAAATTCCCCTATCCATACGGAGTCATAGGGATAGGGGCGTAAATTTGCATCCTATTAAAATGTTCTGGGTGGCTTCATCGTTCCAAGAATGGGACGGTTTCCTCTTGACAAATTGCCTGTAAATATAGAATCTTAAGAGGTACATCTGCATCTGAATAGTTAGAGGTTATTATGAAAGCATTTACGAAGATACCACCTTACTACGACACCTTGATGACCGAGATAAACTACAAGAGGTGGGTAGCATATATACTGGATATATTTGACCGCTTCAATATTTCGCCCAAAAAAATTCTGGATCTGGCATGCGGGACAGGAACTTGCTGTCTACTCTTTGCAAAGAGTGGTTTCGATGTAATGGGAGTCGATAGCTCAAAAGGGATGTTAGATGTAGCTAAATCGAAAACAAAGAGATTCAATATAAAATTTTCATGCCAGGATATGGCGAACTTTTCTCTTTCCCAGAAAGTCGATGTGGTAACCTGCCTTTTCGACAGTCTAAACTATCTTTTAGAAGAAGAAGAACTGTCTAATGTCTATAAGTGTGCATACGATGTTTTAAACGACGGCGGATTTTTTATCTTCGATATGAACACAGAGTATGGGCTCTCTACTTGCTGGGGTAATAAAGTCTATGTGAAAGAGAACAAAAATGTCCTTTCCATATGGAGGAATAGTTTCGATACAAAATCACATATAGCTCGACTGGACCTCTCCCTATTCATTAAAAAAAACGGATACTATGAAAGGCTTGATGAGACCCACTTTGAAAAAGCCTATCAAAATTCAAAAATTGAAGACCTGCTGTATTCAACACATTTCAAGGAGATTCATGTCTACAGACACCTCAGTTTTGAAAAACCCAGTTATTATACGCCAAGAATAATGGCGGCAGCTAAAAAACAGGAGGCGTAGATTTTATGCTATACGATAAGTTTACAGAGAAGGCAAAGGAAGCTCTGTCGATAGCACAGGAAAGTTTGGCAAAATTTCATCATACTGAACTCGATACCGAGCATATACTTTATGGTCTGTTGGAACAAACAGACGGTCTGGTATCGAAAATAGTGGACGCGATGGGTCTGGATGTCGAACTGCTTAAAGCCAAACTTGAGACAGCATTGAGAAGGTTACCACAAGTAGAAGGTATTGGTTATACACCACAGGTATATATTACGCCGAGGGCAAAGAGGGTGTTCGATTTAGCATTTGAAGAGGCGAGGAGACTCAAGGATGAGTTTGTGGGCACAGAACATCTCTTTATCGCTCTTTCTGAAGAAAGGGAGGGGGAAGCACAAAAGATTTTCAGAGAACTCGGTATTACTCAAGAAAAGATATACAGGGCACTCCAGAGAGTTAGAGGAGATGCGAGGGTTACAGATTCAGATGCAGAGAGTAGATATAAAATATTGGAAAAATATTCGAGGGACCTCACACGACTTGCAAGTGACGGAAAACTCGACCCTGTAATTGGAAGAGATGACGAGATCATAAGGGTCATACAGATACTTTCGAGGAAGAAGAAGAACAACCCTGTGCTGATAGGTAAAGCAGGGGTAGGAAAGACCGCCATCATTGAAGGACTTGCTCAGAAGATCGTATATGGCGATGTCCCTGAACAGTTAAAAGATAAGAAACTAATCGCCCTTGATATGGGTTCTTTAGTCGCAGGTTCGAAATTCCGTGGCGAATTTGAAGATAGGATGAAAGCGGTTATGGAAGAAATAAAAAAAGCAAAAGGCGCTATCATACTGTTTATTGATGAACTACATCAGATAGTTGGGGCAGGTGCAGCAGAAGGCGCCATCGATGCCTCTACTATGCTTAAACCCGCACTCTCAAGGGGAGAACTTCAGTGTGTGGGTGCAACAACTTTAGACGAATATAGAGAACATATTGAAAAGGATGGCGCACTTGAGAGAAGATTCCAGCCTATTTTCGTAGGAGAACCTTCTGTTGGAGATACCATAAAGATTCTACATGGATTGAAGGACAGGTATGAAGCATATCATGGAATCAAGATTTCAGATGAAGCACTCCGTTCAGCGGCTGAGCTCTCGCACAGGTATGTGAGCGGTAGATTCCTTCCTGATAAGGCGATAGATTTGATAGATGAGGCATGCTCAAAATTGCGCATAGACATATATTCTATGCCAAAGGAGTTGAAAGAGATAGAAAACCAGTTGAAGAATTTGACAAAAGAAGGGCAGGAGGCGGTAAAGACAAAAAATTATGAACGTGCCGCTATGCTTCGTGACAAGACGGATGCACTCTCAAAGGAATATAAAGAAGGGAAGGCTAAATGGATGAAAGAGAGAGGGCTAAATGAAATAGTCAGTTCCGAAGACATTGCGCTCATCGTATCGAAGTGGACAGGAATACCCGTATCTCGCATGCTTGAGGGGGAGAGGGATAAACTGGTCAAGATGGAGCAAAGACTCCATGAAAGGCTCATAGGACAAGATGAAGCGGTAACACTGGTCTCTGATGCGATACGCCGTTCGAGGGCAGGGCTGACAGATACAACACGACCAATCGGGTCTTTCATATTTCTGGGGCCTACAGGTGTTGGCAAGACAGAACTTGCGAAGGCGCTCGCCGTCTTTCTGTTCGATTCAGAAGACGCTATGGTGAGACTGGATATGTCAGAGTATATGGAGAGGCATACCGTATCGAGACTCATCGGTGCACCGCCAGGATATGTTGGCTATGAAGAGGGTGGACAGTTAACAGAAGCGGTGAGGAGAAGACCATATAGAATCATCCTGTTGGATGAGATCGAGAAGGCACACCCTGATGTCTTCAATACACTATTGCAGATTTTGGACGATGGGAGATTGACCGATGGACAGGGAAGGACTGTCGATTTCAAAAACAGTGTGATAATAATGACTTCAAATATAGGGAGCGAATTATTCGAAGAGGACAGCGAAGAGATAAAAGAAAAAATACTTGAAAAATTAAAGCAAAACTTTAGACCTGAATTTTTGAACAGAATTGACGAGACCATAATTTTTCATAAATTGTCTCAAGAAGAGTTGCACAAAATCGTGGATTTGAAACTGCAGGATTTGATCAAGACTTTAAAATCGAAAGCCATTACGTTCGAGGTGACAGAAGATGTGATGAACTTACTCGCATCTAAGGGTTATGATCCGACTTATGGGGCAAGACCACTCGCCCGCAAGATTCAAAGATTACTTGAAAATCCACTCTCAAAATATCTGATTGAAGGAAAATTTAGCAAGGGCGATACCATAAAGGCAATGGTTGAAGGAGAAGAAATAAAATTTAAAAAGATATAAGCTTTTATGAAACTGCGATTCGGATAGTAGACACAGATTTACACTGATAAACACAGATTATAAATATAGAGATAAAAAGATGTTTGATCAGTGAGTATCTGTGGTAATCAGTGTCTGAATTACAATGTATTAAAGGAGATTTTTATGTTAGATCTGAAATTCATACGAGAGAATCTAAAGATAGTGAAAAAAGCGATAAAGGATAAACATGAAAAGGTGAATCTCAACCGCTTGATAGCCCTTGACGAAGAGAGAAGAGAGTTGGTAGTCAAAGTAGATAGATTGAAACACACCAGAAATGTCGTTTCAAAGGAGATAGGAAGACTGAAATCTAAAGGAGAAGATATGAGCCAGAAGGTGGCGGAGATGAGAAAACTGGGTGGAGAAATAGAGGAACTCGATAATAAGATTAGAGGGCTCGAAAAAAAAGTGTATGATATACTGACTATGGTTCCAAACATCCCTCACGATTCTGTCCCCACTGGAACAGAGAAGAAGAACATAATTGTGAGTGAACGGGGCAGCGAAAGGTCTTTTGATTTTGAACCGCTTCCACACTGGGAACTGGGAAGTGCTCTTGACATTCTGGACTTTGCTGCTGGCTCAAAAATATCCGGTTCAAACTTTCCTATCTACAAAGGTGCCGGCGCGGGAATTGAGCGCGCACTCATAAATTTTATGCTCGATGCCCATATTAAAAATGGTTACAAGGAGATATTCCCACCATTTTTAGTAAACAGAGATTCGATGTTCGGAACAGGGCAACTTCCAAAATTAGAGGAAGATATGTATATATGTGAGGTCGATGACCTCTTTTTAAATCCGACCGCGGAAGTGCCACTCATAAATATCCACAGAAATGAAATATTGAAAGGAGAAAATCTACCTATAAAATATGTTGGCTATACCGCTTGTTTCAGACGGGAAGCAGGGTCTTATGGGAAAGAGACGAGAGGACTTCTAAGGGTTCATCAATTTAACAAGGTCGAATTGATCAAATTTACAACACCCGAGACTTCTTACGAAGAGTTAGAAACCCTCCTATCCGATGCAACTCGGATATTACAGCAGTTAGAAATCCCTTACAGGGTCTCTCTTTTAGCTTCTAGGGAAATATCCTTTGCATCGGCGAAGACATACGATATAGAGGTATGGGCGTCTGGTGTAAAAAAATGGTTGGAAGTATCTTCGGTGAGCAACTGTACAGACTTTCAGGCGAGAAGAGCTGGGATAAGGTTTAGAAGGAAGAAGGGAGAAAAAGCGGAATTTGTTCACATTTTGAATGGTTCTGGTGTAGCAACACCGAGGACTCTAACTGCGATATTAGAGCACTACCAAAACAGAGATGGAAGTATAACGATACCAAAAGTATTGAGACCGTATATGAACGGAGCAGCGAAGATTAAACATTAACCATATTTTTCCCTTGACTAATACATTTTCTTTTATAGAATCTCCTTATGCTCCCAAGAAATAACCGACACAATGGTAGGACATGGGTAGAGATAGATCTCGATAACCTCGCACATAATTTTCGATGTTTGAAAACCAAAGTTGGTGCGGATACGAAGGTGATGGTTGCGGTAAAGGCAGATGCCTATGGCCATGGAGCGATTCAGGTCTCAAAAACACTTGCGCAAGAGGGTGTTGATATGTTTGGCACCGCAAGCCTCGATGAAGCACTCGAACTCAAAAATAAAGGGGTAGCTACCCCTATCGTCATCCTCTCACCCACAACCTTTGACCTCATACCCGAGATCGCAGAAAACGATTTTAGACCAAATGTCTCAAATCTCGAGTATGCATCTCGACTCTCAGAGACTGGTGAAAGAGCAGGAAAAGAAGTGAAGGTTCATATTGAAGTCGATACAGGGATGGGAAGAACAGGCTTTCCTGTAGAAGATGCCCTGGCCAAAATTCAAGCCATATCCGGAATGAAAAACATAAATATTGAGGGGATATTTACACATTTCCCAAATGCAGAAGAAGATTCTCATTATGCCTCCGCACAGATTGAAAAATTCAACGAGTTGATTAAAAAACTGGAGGAAGAAGGAATTCACATTGAACTGAAACATACAGCAAACAGCGCTGCAATCTTAACTCTTCCGCAGTCTTATATGAATATGGTGAGACCAGGACTGATTCTGTATGGCCTTTTTCCATCAAAGGGATTGAATAACAGTCTTGATATAAAACCCGTAATGAATTTTAAAACGAGAATAGTCCAATTACAGACTCTTCCCGAAGGGAGAAGTATCTCTTATGGTAGAAGGTATTTTACTAAGAGAAAAATGAAAATCGCTACAATCTCTGTGGGATATGGCGATGGTTACTTTCGATCGCTTTCAAATAAGGGGAATGTTATTATAAGGGGAAAAAGAAGTCCCATAGTTGGCGTAGTATGTATGGATTTGACGATGGTTGATGTAACCGATATTGAAAGAGTGGAGATTGGCGATGAGGTCACATTGATCGGCGAGGATGGAAAAGAGAGGATAACGCCTGAGGAGATTGCCGAGCTCACTGAAACGATTAGTTATGAAGTGACCTCCTGTATAGGCCCGAGGGTACCCAGGATATTTCTTAAAGATGGAAAGACTCTCGGTGTAAAATCTCTTTTAGGTGAAGATGAATAAAGAGGAGAAGCTACCAGATGCATCCTTCGCATCACTTGTGTTAATGTTAGCCACAGGCGCTATGCAACAACTCGGTTTGGTTGAGAACCCTATAACAAAAAAGAAAGAGAGTAATCTGAATTTAGCCAAGATCACAATAGATATCCTCTCTATCTTGAAAGAGAAGACGAAAGGAAATCTGGATAAGGAAGAAGATGGATTTCTTGATGGACTTCTTTATGATTTAAAAATGAAGTATGTTAAAGAGGTGGACAAAGAAAAAGATACATAAGGAGGAAATATGCTCACGATAGCACTGAAATCCAAACTCCACAGAGTCAGGGTTACCGAGACGAATCTGAATTATGAAGGCAGCATCGCGATCGATGAAGATTTAATAAATGCTGCAGATATGCAACCAAATGAACTCGTCAAGGTTGCAAATCTAAACAATGGAGCGAGGTTTGAGACCTATGTAATGAAGGGTGAACCTGGTTCAAAAACAGTATGTCTCAACGGTGGAGCTGCAAGACTTGCCTATGTGGGTGATATACTAATCATCTTCACTTACTGTTTGCTCGAGACCGATGAATTAAAGAGACACAAGCCGACTATAGTATATGTTGACGAAAATAATCAAATCATTAAATGAAGAAAGAAAGATTTTTTTCTTTTTTATTCTTTCTGCTCCTTTTTTCTGTCCTCGTCTATGTCAGTTCACTTGCTTTTAAATTATTACCATCGCTTATAAAAAAATTTAAAAGGAACGAACTCCCACCAACGATTCGGGTTGAAGTTTTAAACGGAACTGTGGAAGACAAACTGGCAAAGAGGGTTGCAATCCTTTTAAGGAAAAGGGGATTCGATGTAGTCTTCATAGGGAATGCAGGTTCTCAAGATTTTGAAGAGACGATAGCGGTAGAGAGGATTGCAGAAGATTCAAAGCACGCAAAATATCTGGCAAAAAAGATAGGGTGCAGACATATTATAAAAAAAATAGACCCGAACCGATACCTTGAAGTTACACTAATACTTGGAAAGGATTGTAAGAAAATCTTTCCTGAACTGAGAGAATAACCTATCAGCGCATGGTTGTATCAGAAACAGAGAATTCTTTAATGATTTTCGCTAATGTAAGGGAAACGTTGGCGTATGATTCTGCCCTTATTAACTTATCTGTTTTTAGATATTTCCTGGCTTCTTTTGTCAATTCTGAACTCAACTTAAATACAGGTTCATACCGAATATAAAAGAACTCCTTCTCTTCTGCTCGCATCTTTTGAATCTCAATGGTCTTCTCCACCTGGTTTATAATATCTTCTATCCTTCCCTTCTCTTCTTCTAACTTTATCCTCTCTTCTATTTTCAATCTCTCAAATCTTACACCGAGATATACCCCTATCCCTACTGCTATGAGAACGACTATAATGAAGATAGTTAACTTGAACGTTCTTTTAAAAGACATCTTTACCTCCTTGTAGTATCTTTTTGAATCGTAATGCATCCTCGAACATATATATGTTGTTGAACATAATATAAGCATTCTGAGTTCGAGCCAATCTATCCGATATTTCATTTAGTTCATCATCTGTATATTTGTATTTATACCCCCCTTTTCCGTGCAGTCTGTAATATATTAGATTATTCGATGCAGGAACTCTCTTGAACGGGTCTACACCATCTATAAGGTTCAAATCATCGCATATCTCTTTCAAAACTTTTTCGCCCCAGTCGCCCTTCGATTCCCATACGAATATATAATTCTTCCTATCAATTGTATTGAAAAAATCTGTCAAATTCTTTCGGTTTTCATCTGTCCGTGTGAATGAACCGTAATTTTTCTGTTTTCTTTCATCAATTTTAATCCTTGCCTTTTGGTAGGTTGGACTTTTTGGAGTATGGGTAATCAGTTGCCATACCTTCATAGTGAATTCGAATTCAGAAGGCATTTCCCTTCTCCATTTCTCCACTATCTCAACACGGGGGAGGTTGTAAAATGTCTTCTGTACCTCCACGACTTTAAAATGTTGGAGATATTTCACCCTCGAAACAGCGAAGCCGCAACAACCTATCTTAATCATACTCTAAGGGAACATACTCCGTCTCTAACTACACTTTTGCTCATATAGCTCAGACCCTGGATACCTTTTACATTTAGTTCCAAAAACCATCCTTACAATCTTTCACAAGATGCAATCGCTATTCTATCGTTCCCACTGTAATCTTTTACTATTCCTACCGAACTGTAGAAATCATACTCGTCAAACAGCTGACAAACACTATCTTTCTCATCGAACCCAAATTCAAACGCCAAGATACCATTTTGCTTCAAGAAATACGGCGAGTCTTCGATGAGTCTGGCTATAAATTCAAGTCCATCCTCTCCACCATCGTAAGACTCTACCGGTTCATACCCCTTTACTTCAACAGGAAGACTCTCTATATCCTTTCTTTTAATATATGGAGGGTTTGAGACTATCAGATCTATCTTCTTCTCTAATTTCAAACTGGACAGTGTATGAAGGAGGTCAGAGTTGAGAAATTCTATTCTTTCTGAAACACCATGTTTTTTTGCGTTCAACCGTGCAATCCTCAACGCATTTTCTGAAATATCTATCGCATAGATGAAAGATTTGGGGAATTTTAGTGCAATACTTATTGCTATATTCCCACATCCGGTTCCAACATCAACAACTTTCAAATTTTCTTTAGACGAGAAAAGTTTTATCACTTTCTCCACCAGAACTTCTGTTTCTGGCCTCGGTATAAACACCCCTTCTTTCACATAGAATGCATTTCCAAAGAAGTCAACATCTCCGAGCAAGTATTGGATGGGCTCACCATTACCTCTCCTTTTGATGAGCGATTTGAATCTTTCAATTTTCTGTTCGTCTATTTCTCTATTCACATCTATATATAACTCTATTCTGTCCAAATCGAGTACATATTCGAGCAACCTTTCCGAATCTATACGGGGATTTAAAATTCCATTTGAAGTTAAAAAATCTGAGCCAGCGTTCAAAATATCTGACAGTCTACCACTCATCCCATCAATTTTTCTATTTTTTCCTCACCGTCTCTCTTCTGTAGCTCTTCTATCAATAGATCAAGTTCGCCATCGAGTATCTCATTGAGTCTATGCAGGGTTAAATTTATTCTGTGGTCTGTAACTCTCCTCTGGGGAAAGTTATAAGTTCTTATCTTCTCGCTTCTATCCCCACTTTTAACCTGTGATCTCCTCAATTCCTTTCTCTTTTTCTCTTGTTCTCTCTTTTTTACATCCAGTATTCGGGCACGCAGGACTTTCATCGCTTTAATCTTATTCTTGTGTTGTGACCTTTCATCCTGACAACTTACGACAATCCCGGTAGGGATGTGTGTCAATCTCACTGCCGAGTCGGTAACATTGACATGCTGCCCCCCGTGTCCACTCGCTCTAAAGGCTTCGACTTTCAAATCATCGGGCTCTATATTCACCTCGACTTCCTCTGCCTGGAGCAAAACAGCAACGGTCGTTGTTGAAGTATGTATCCTGCCTGATGACTCGGTTACTGGGACCCTCTGCACCCGGTGAACCCCGCTCTCATATTTCATATTTCCGAATACATTCTTCCCCTCTACAGCGAAAATGACTTCCTTGAACCCACCCAGACCTGTGGGATGGGAGTTCATAATATCCAACTTCCATCCTTTTCGTTCGATATACCTCGAATACATCCGAAACAGGTTTGAAACAAAAAGCGATGCTTCTTCCCCACCTGCTCCTGCTCTTATTTCGACAATTGCGTCTTTCTTATCGTCGGGTTCTGCCGAAAGTAGATTGATTAAGTCAACCTCACAGGCTCTTTTTTTTCTGCTCAAAGTCTCTATTTCTTCCCTTGCGAGTTCTATCAGTTCGGCATCCTGAGAGTTCTTTAGAATTTTTTCAGCATCCTCTAATTCCTTACATAATTTCTCATATTGTTCATTTTTTGAGATTATTTCTTTCAACTCGAGGGACTCGCGTTTTATTGCAACATATTTCTTTGTATCCTGTACGATTCGAATATCTACGAGTTGTTTATTGAGTTCTTTGTACCTCTTTTTAACAGTTTCTGATAGGTGAAACATCAACAAGGACGAGCCGTTATCTCCCGAACTTTTCTTTCAAAGAGATATATCTCAAATATTCTTCCAGGTTTTCTTCGGATTTTACATACAGTTTATCAACCTCAATTCTGATGAGTTTCGAATTCACAAGGCTGTCAAATATATCCCTCGCTTCTTTTTCTTTTATACCAACCAGGTTTCCAAAGAAACTATAGGAGAATGGTGTTTTTATCTGAATCCCTTTATCGGATTGGATACTATCATCTTTGATTTTTGTAAGCAACATTGCGACAACCCTTCTCTCTTCATTTTTGATGAGTAAGAATTTTATCTGTTCATCAGTTGTCCTCAACCGTTTTATAAGTGTCTCGATGAGATATTCGATTAAAGGATTCTTCTTGACCTGTGCGGTAAATGAAGTCTTTTCTGTTATAACGAGTTTCGTCTCTTCTACAGCAGTAGCGCTAGCCGACCTCGGACTGCCGTCAATGATAGCCATCTCACCAAAGAAATCGCCCTCTTTAAGAAAAGCCAGTGTCTTCTCAATATCCCCACCACCCTTCGATATCTTTATTTTGCCAGATTTTATCAAATACATCTCATCACCAACATCACCCTCTTTAAACAAAATTTCCCCTTCTTTCAGATTCTTCTCATACTCCTTTGTTTCCTCCATCTCTAACCTCCTTTATCTTCTCTCTTACAAAAGAGATAACTTCTTCTCTATTATCTCCAAATTTAACAAAGATGCCTCTGAAATTTTCAAGTCTGGATGGTTTCTTAAATGGTGACAGAAAGATACCATTTTCATCAACATAGAAATTTCTAAAATATTCCCATTTTTTATGGACTGCATGAAAGGTCCTTTTTATATCTACGCCTTCTGAATCAAACCTGTATATAGTCTTTGTAAAGAATCCTGAGAGGGAACCAACGAGCAAAACCATAGCAAACACTACCCAGAAAACATTTCCGAAAGAAAGGTATACTAAAACGATAAGAAATCCTAAAAGTGGCAACAACCACAGTGTTTTCTTCTTCTCTTCTTTAACTGGAAAAACAGTCCATTCTAATACATCGTTATCCATTCTGTAGTAAGTATATATTCATTAGCTTCTTTGTCAAGGAAAAAAATGGAGCACCACGGAAGCTGACATCTCCGGCTCCATATGGACGGATAAACATCTCTGGATCCGTATGGACAGAGAAAAAAATCCTCAGATTACGTAGATTAACACAGATTAAAGCACAGGAAAACTTTCTCCTTTCCATACGGATCCTACGGAAAATTTATATTTGATCTTGTGCGTATACTATTATCGCTGCTTCCCCATCCACAGGACATTTGTATTCGCAGGCGCCACATCCCCTGCAGAGTGTAGGTTTTACTATCGGATACCC
>Ga0114921_10000858_pt1 | contig 13200 bp, 10 predicted proteins | sample BentaG_FD_87016 | JGI IMG/M metagenome (GOLD analysis project Ga0114921, IMG submission 87016) | Deep subsurface microbial communities from South Atlantic Ocean to uncover new lineages of life (NeLLi) - Benguela_00093 metaG | ecosystem: Environmental > Aquatic > Marine > Oceanic > Sediment ...
CCTTCTGAATTGCAAGTGGATGAATATCCAGAGCGTAAATTTTCCCTGATTTACCCACCAATTCCGCAGCGGCGGTTATATACCCCCCGGGACCACAGCCATAATCGAGGACATGGGACCCTGGTTTTATCCCCACCTCTTTCAAGATATTCATTCGGGGTAAGAAGAAATCGCGAAATCTGTAGGTGAATGACATGAGTTTGAAGCCGAAATTTGATTTTGGTTTATCCATGGTAGTTTCCTCCTATAGTGTCGGATATCCTTCCTGCCAGATTCTTCCTTTAGAACCCTTATTTATAACTTGATACTCCCCATTATAAAGGTTCTTTTATCTCCTGTCAAGTTCTCTTTTGCTTGACCATCGTTGTCTTTATCCATTGTTGTTTTCCTGTCAAAATCTGCCATAGATTTCTTGGTAGGGTATAAAATTCAGCCCCTTATGGAAGGTGAGTATAATCTGCTACATTAACTCTTATGTCTTTATGTTAGATCTAACCCTATGGTTTTTACTGAATAAAAATCCTGTTAATCCTGTCAAATATTTCCTATTAACTTTCAAGTATTCTGTCTACTTCTTCACGGTCAGCGTCCAGCACATAATCAATGCCACTGATGTCAGCTGCTTCTTTAGTCAAAGCAGCAATATCATCGCGGGTAATATATTCTAATGCAAACTTACGATTCCCAGTCATTAACTGTCGCAGACCTTGAGCGAGCCTTTGATAGTAGGTATACAGACCAAGCGCCCCCGTTGGAACATTATCAAAGTCCTTCCCAAGTCTTTTCTTTAAATCAGATGCAGTTACGAATATCTCTTCCTTCGTATTTCCAAATCTTTCAATGTATACTGGAATCTGACCTTCGTCGATTCTTTTTCCTATAGTCTTACCCACCATAGCCGCTGCAATTGGTGACCTTGCCATTCCAATTAGTTTAAAATATGGCGCACCAAGAGCCAGTCCTTTAAATATCTGGTCTTCTAATACAAATCCTCCTGCTACAGCGATATCCGGGATATACTCTCCCTTTTTAGCAAGTCTATCAGCGTATTGATAGAGCAATGACCAGAGTTCAACTCCAGGAACACCCCATTCATTCATCATCCGCCATGGACTCATCCCTGTTCCGCCACCAGCACCATCTACCGTTAAAAGGTCAATCTTTGCCAAAGACGCATACTTCACAGCCCGGGCTAAATCGGCAGGTCTATACGCCCCTGTTTTTAAGAATACATATTTTGCACCTTTCTCACGAAGTTCCTCTGCCCTTTTTAAGAAACTTTCTTCCTCGACCATTCCTATCCTCGAATGGCGCTCAAATTCCTTGAAACTCCCATGCTCGAATGCCTTTACTACATCTGGATTTGTTGGGTCTGGGATGACAACATATCCTCTCTTTTTCAATATCTGTGCCTTTTTTAAATCTTTAATCTTAACCTCACCACCAATATCTTTTGCTCCTTGACCCCACTTCAATTCAACAGCCTCAACGCCTAAACTGGAGATAGCATATTCCTGAACCCCAAGTCTGGTATCCTCTACATTAGCCTGGACGATTATCGCTCCGTACCCATCTGCCTGCCATCTTTTGTATAATTTAACCCTCCATTCCAGGTCAGGGGCATGGGTTACCTTCCCCCGAACAATTTTAGATTCCACATCCATCCCGCAGACATTCTCTCCAATAGTGAGTGGTACACCCGAAAGAGCTGAGCCTATTGCTAAACCTTCCCAGTTATTCTTTGCAATATTGGTAGAACCCAGTCCTGGGATAATAAAAGGAAGTTTTACTTTAATGCCCCGGGCATGTCCAATTTTTGTTTCCAGTCTAACACTGGGGAAAATCGCTTTATCCGGGTCAGCTTCAATCCCCTTAGCCCCAACTGCGGTTCCTAATATTGTGAAATGTGAGAGGTCTACCGGGTATGTCTTCTCCGAAGCAGATGTGATTATACCGAATGGCTGCGGATACATTGCCTCAGTACCTCGATAAGCAGATTTACCAATCTCGCACATCCCTATACATCCATCAACGCATGTGACACACATTCCACTCAATGGAACAATTGACTCTTCAGTTCTATTTTTACTCAGCGTGGCTGCACTTGCATTTATTTTTGTAAAAGACATAATTACCTCCTTTCTTCAGTAGCAAGTAGAAAGTAGTAAGTAGTTAGGGTACGCTCCGGACAGAATTGATTAAACCATTCAACATTTTACCGATCTCATCCGCGAGGTCCCTTAATTCCTTATTACTTTCACAATATCCAATATCTTCTGATAAAATAAAATAATATTTTAATTCCTCAAGGGAACCCTGGGCAATATTATAGTAATGTGCCTTATCTTTCTTTCCCATTTTGGTAAACCCTTCTGCAATATTAGCGGGGATAGAAACAGATGCTCTCCTCATTTGAGAAATCAACCCAAATCTCTCTGCTTCTGGGAAACGCTGTGTCAGTCTATAAACCTGTAATACTAATTGATGGCTTTTCTGCCATACTACCAGATCTTGAAATTTCTTCGCTTTTTCCATCCCCTAACTACTATCTACTTCCTACTAACTACTTTTTCTTCTCATCTGCTTCTTTTTTCATACAGGCTGCACATGGATCCATATAGCACTTCACCTCATCATATACATCAACGCAAGGATAAGAGATATTAAGACAACTATTACAGAGCACACCAGGTGGCTCTGGTCCTTGACACCTCAGTTGACAGGCAGGACAGATATAGATACAACCACCGCAGGTTCTACAGACTTCGGATTTGATATCAAATGGGGTTGTAATTTTTCTATCGGCTCCACGGTTGACAAATCCTATAGCCTTTGCATCCATCTGCTCAGCACACATTCTGACACATAATCCGCATAGGACACAATCCTCATATTTGGGCTTGAATCTCACACGGGTTACTTCATATTTTGATGCTAAATCCTGAATAGTCTTTGACTGCGGACATAGCGACACAAGCATTTCTATAAGCATCTTCCTTGTTTCAATTATACGCTTTGTATGAGTGCGAACCATTAATCCCTCGCTTACAGGATAAGTACAAGATGAAACAATTCTGAAATTTTCTGATGGTCCCACTTCAACTATACAGAGTCTGCAAGCACCATAAGGAGTGAGCCCATCATTGTAGCATAGTGTAGGGATGGGGATGCCATAGAACTTACAAGCCTCTAAGATTGTCCACCCCTCCTCTACCTTAACATCTGTCCCATTAATTCTCATTGTAATCATCTTCTTCCCCTAACTACTAAATACTATCTACTAACTACTTTTTTGCCTTCTTCTACCTGAACATCCGCACCATTTAAATTTATAGTAATCATTATTCCCTCCCTACTGCTTTTTTCCCATCTTCTGTTTCTAAATCACACCTCAAACAACGTCTTGCTTCTTTAACTGTCATCTTTTGAGTGAACCCCAATTCTATCTCCTTGAAATTATTCACTCTTCGCTCCACTTTCAGACAAGGCATCTTTGGTCTCTTCGCTTCTGCTATTTCTTTTTCAGTCAATTCCCCAGGTTCAATATAGATTGATGGTCTGGTCACTTTATACTCTCTTGCCAGACTTTCGCCTCTGAGATATTTATCAATGGACTCTGCCACCAGTTTTCCAGAGGCTATCGCATCTACAACAGTATTTGAACCAGTCACGACATCACCGCCAGCAAAAATCCTTTCACGATTAGTAGATAATGTTTCAGGATCGACCACAATCGTATTCCACTTCGAAATTTCAATATCTTTAGATAAAAATGATAAATCGGGCTTTTCCCCAATTGCAACTATCAAGTTATCTAATTTAATAGTAAACTCAGAACCTTCAATTGGAACAGGTCTTCTCCTTCCACTTTTATCAATATCTCCTAATTTCATCCTGATGCATTCAACCCCTTTAAATTTTCCATTTTCGGTCAAAATTCTAACAGGTGCAGATAGAAAGTGGATGTCAATTTCTTCTTCAATGGCTGCATCGACTTCTTCTTTAAATGCAGGCATTTCTAATCTCGTTCTTCTATACATTATTGTAACCCGATCGCATCCTTCCATACGATTAGCAACTCTGGCAGCATCTACTGCAGAATTGCCGCCACCAATAACCCCAACCCTTTTACCAATTTTCACGGTTTTCCCAAGATTTACCCGTGTCAAAAATTTCATCGATGGAATTACATCAGATATATTCTCGTCAGAGATACCTAATTTTAACGATTTATGAGCGCCAGTTGCAATGAATATTGCTTTATATCCTTTTTTAAAAAGATCGTTAATACTGAGGTCTTTGCCAATTTTAACATTTGTCTTAATCGTAATTCCTGAATCTTTTATATTTTCAATGTCAAAATTCAGAATCTCTCTTGGCAACCTGTATTCTGGTATAGCTACTGAAAGCATGCCTCCAACTACAGGTAGAGCCTCGAAGATAGTAACTAAATAGCCTTTTTGTGCTAAATAATACCCTGCTGTTAATCCAGCCGGTCCAGAACCCACAATAGCAACCTTTTTCTGAATAGTTGGTCTTTTCTGCTTTCTGCTCGCTGCTTTCTGATTTTTGATTCCATAGTCGCTGACAAATCGTTTCAGCGAGCGGATAGCAATTGGCTCGCCTTCCTCACCCGACTGACATTTGGATTCGCACGGATGGTGGCAGACACGGCTACAAACAGAAGGTAGTGGATTATCCTTTCTGATTACCTCAAGTGCTTTAGTAAATTCTTTTTTAGCAATATAAGATATATAAACAGGCGCTTCTGTATCTATGGGACAGGTATGCTGGCAGGGAGAGGATATAATCTCTTTACAAACAGCGGCTTCACATCTTTTATATTTAATATGGGCAAGATACTCATCTCTGAAATATGTTAGTGTGGACAAAACTGGATTTGATGCGGTCTGCCCAAGCCCACACATACTTGCATCCTTCACTACTCTGGCTAATTCTTCGAGTAAGTCGAGTTGCTCAAGAGTGCCGCGACCTTCTGAAATATCGGTTACAATCTCGAACATTCTATCTGTACCTTCACGACAGGCAAGACACTTGCCGCAGGATTCATCTTTAAGGAAATTGAGGAAATATTTTGCTATATCCACCATACAGGTGTTCTCATCCATTACTATCATTCCACCTGAACCCATAATTGAGCCAACCTCTGTGAGTTTCTCATAATCTACTGGCAGATTAAGTAATTCAGTTGGTATACAACCACCCGAAGGACCACCTGTTTGAACTGCCTTAAATTTTTTACCACCTGGAATTCCTCCTCCTATATCATATATAATTTCCCAAAGAGGCATTCCCATCGGGACTTCAACAAGACCTGTATTATTTATTTTCCCTACCAGAGAAAATATTTTTGTACCCTTACATCCATTACTCCCAATTTTAGAATACCATTTCGCACCTTTCTGTATTATGAACGGAACATTAGCCCATGATTCTACATTATTTATATTTGTTGGCTTTTTCCATAATCCCTTTTGTGCAGGAAATGGAGGTCTCTGCCGTGGTTCACCTCTTCTGCCTTCAATTGAGGCAATGAGTGCTGTTTCTTCTCCGCAAACAAATGCCCCTGCTCCCTTTGCTATCTTTATGTCAAAACTAAAGCCCGTGCCTAATATATCCTCACCCAAAAATCCATATTTTCTTGCCTGCTCAATTGCAATTCCAACATTTTTTACTGCGAGGGGATATTCATTCCGTACATAAACAATTCCTTCATTTGCACCTATTGCATAAGCTCCTATTATCATCCCTTCTATAACAGAATGCGGATTTCCTTCAAGTAAGCTCCTATCCATATAAGCCCCGGGGTCTCCTTCGTCTGCATTGCAAATTATATATTTTATATCTCCTTTTGCTTTACGACACAATTCCCATTTTATACCTGTTGGAAATCCAGCTCCTCCTCTACCACGAAGACCTGCATTTTTTATCTCATTTATTACTTCTTGAGATGAAAAATCAGATATGACTTTACATAAAGCCGAATATCCACCAATTGCCATATAATCATCTATAGAAGTAGGGTCAACAAACCGACTATTTCCGGAAATCAACCTGTTCTGCTTCTTAAAAAATGAAATATCTTTTTCATAAACAACTTTTTTGCCACTTTCAGGGTCTTGCCAGAGAAGCCTATCTATAATTTTGTCATTAAGAACAGTTTTCCCCACAATTTCTTCTGCATCTTCTGGTTTCAATTTCTGATAGAATATTCCCTCAGGCTGGATAATGATGTTTGGTTCTACTTCACAAAACCCATGACATCCTGTTATCCTAATCATAACTTTATTTTGTAGGTTACGCCGCTTGATTTTAGTCTGAAATGCCTTGACAACTTTAGCGGAACCTCGTGCCTGTCCGCATGTCCCATTAGATACAACAATACACGGTAATTTTCGGGATGGTTCTCTTTCCAATTTCTCACGCAAATCCTTAACTTCCCAGATACTCTTTAGTCTCCCCATAATTTAAAACACCTTATATGTATTATAAAATGTCCGCAACTCGGTTTCCAAATCTTCAAATTCTACAAGATGATGCTTACATCCACGCCTTGAACAAATCTGAATCTTACCACCTTCTACAAGAGATATTCCTACCATCGGAGCTTCACATTCCTCGCACTTCCGCGAAGACGTAAGTTCACTCTCACAATGAGGACAGAAAAATTTTCCAATCTCTCCTTTTGGTCTTGGAAATTCATATTCAGTGGTATAACTACCATAAAGTGAGGATAAATATGCCCAACCGCGTTTTCCTTTCCATTCAATTAAAACTTTTACCCCTGGACGATTATCAATTTTATGCCCCTCATCCATTAAACTCTTCCCACAATGAGGACATTTAACATTTACTTGAATCATCTCTATAACAGTCCTTAGGTTAAGGTTAGGTTATTGGTTTGTTTATATAGGTAAAGTAGTTGGTCTTTCTTGTTGCTAACAACCTTACCCAACTACCAAACTCGCTACTTAACCTTAACCCAACTACTTTCCTACCATGATTTCATTGCTATCGGTAGTTTTTCAATATCTGCTTCACTTTAGTAGTTGTCATCCCTCCATAATATTCGCCGTCTATCACCATAATTGGTCCTATTGCACAGCATCCCAAACAGTTGACCGTCTCCAGTGTAAACCTTTTATTTTTAGTCGTCTCGCTTGGTCTAACATTCAACCTTCTTTCAACTTCCCCCACAATTCTGGGGCCACCCCTCACATGGCAGGCGGTACCAAGGCAAACAGTGACAAGGTGTTTTCCTCTCGGTTTCAAACTGAACTGTCTAAAAAATGTGGCTGCTCCATAAACATCAATGAGAGGAATATCTAATTTTCTGGCAACTTCAGTAATTGCCTCTTGAGGAAGCCAGTTATACTCACTCTGGATATCCTGGAGGATAGATATTAATGCTGAACGCTCACCTTCGTATTTGTCTATTAGAGAGTCAACCTTTTTCTTCGCCTTACCGGTCATAATGCTTTCTTCAATTTGGCTGCACCCCTTAGGGTTCTCCAAAGAAGATAAAAAGTGTATAAAAATTATACAAAATAAGTCAAGAGAAAAATCAACCGCAGAGAACACAAATTTCACAGATTAAAGCACAGGAGAATTTCTCCCTTTCCTATCCATACGGGTCTGTCATACGGCCCGTATAGGCGACTGTGGGTTTTCAGTAATCTCTGATATGGGTATTGACAACCCATCATTTTTATAGTAAGATTATTAAAAGATGCAAAATTATAAGAATTTACAGAGAAATCTTATCATTCTCTTTTTAACATTGTCAATAATACCACTCTCTGCAATAGGATGGTTGTCGTTTATCAGTTTTCGAGAATCAATCTATCATGTGGTTACGCAGAATCTTTTTGAGATTGCTAAAAACAAGGCGCTCGCAATTGATAAATGGTTGTTTGAACGAAGTGCAGATGCAAAGTTCATATCCAAATCACCAGTGATAGTAGAGTCAATAACCACCTTAGTCAATCCTGATATTTCAAAAAGTATGAAGATTAAATCTAAAAAGAGAGTTACAAACTATTTAAAATCGATGAAAACCTACTACGGCTGTTATGAGGAGATATTCATTCTCGATAATGAAGGCAATTTTGTGGTGTCCACAGGCGAATTGCAAGAAAATAAAGTGGGGCGAGATTACTTCACAGAAGCAAAACAGGGAAAGACAATAATTACAGATATAAGAATGTCAGAACACATTGGGCGACCTACTATGCTTGTCTCCTGTCCTATCAAAGATGCGTCTTTGAATATTATAGGTGTGTTAGTAAGTAGAATTGACCTGAATACAATCAATACGATAATGCACGATATCGAAATAGGTAAAACCGGGGAAAGTTATCTCGTAAATAAAAATGGATATTTCATCACCGAATCCAAGTTTGAACCTGGACATACACTAAAAGAGAAAATTGCAACCTACGGGGCATGCGAATGTTTGAAGGGTAAAAATGGGGTAGGAGAGTATGTTGATTATCGAGGCAAAATGGTTCTCGGCGCTTATTACTGGATACCAGAAAGAAAATGGTGCTTGATTGCTGAACAGGACAGATCAGAGGCATTCAGAGAGATCCACCGATTAAGGAACAGAACAGTAGCAATTGGCTTAACCGCTATCTTCGCCATTTTTATCATCACACTACAAATTTCTAAAAGAATCGTCCGGAGGTTGCAGAAAGCAGATCGAGAACTGAGAGAAAGGCAGGAACAACTTATCCACTCGGGTAAATTGGCAGCGGTTGGTGAAATGGCAGCAGGTTTAGCCCACGAGGTAAATAACCCTTTAACTACGGTTAAAACACTTGTCCATTCCATACATACTGACCCCGAACTAAAACAAGAGATGAAAAAAGATACTGGTATAATTATGGAAGAGTTAGATAAGATAAACATTCTTATACTGAGATTCTTACAATTTGCCCGTCCAAAAGAGCCGGAATTAGAGCCAACGAACATAAATGAGATATTAGAAAAGATAATTCACCTACTCAAACCACAGATAAATCAACAAAAGATTACACTCTCCATGCATCTTGAAGAGATTCCTATACTTTACATTGATGGCTCACAAATCGGCCAGGCTTTTATGAACCTCATTCTGAATGCAATCCAGGCAACACCTGACAATGGTAAACTCGAAATGTCTACAAAAAGGATTAACATAAATACGAAATTTTATGCTCAGATTACGATTAAAGATACGGGCGTCGGAATCCCTGACAGTTCGCAGAAGAAGGTATTCGATCCGTTTTTCACTACAAAAACTTCCGGAACTGGTTTAGGGCTGGCGATTACCAAGGTTATTATTGAGAAACACAACGGGATGATTGAATTCCACAGTAAGGAAGGAGAAGGGTCAATTTTTCTCGTATATTTACCCATCGAAGGAGAAAAACATTGAATAAGATTTTAATTGTTGACGATGACAAAAATCTTTGCTATTCCCTCCACAAAGTTCTATCGGCTAAAGACTGCTCGGTAATAGAAGCAGCAAGTGGTAAGGAAGCCATGGAAAAGGTAAATCTACAAAAACCTGATCTGGTGATATTAGACATCAAACTACCTGGGATGAGCGGGTTGGAGACACTCAAAAGAATTAAGAAAATCGAGCCCAAATTGCCAATAATCATTATGACCGCATACGGAACTACCGATACTGCCATAGAAGCGACGAAATTTGGTGCCTATGATTATATACTCAAGCCTTTCGATGTGAATGAGATGCAGGAATTGGTGAGAAAAGGACTGAGGACCTGTGACTTGATGAAGCCCGTAGTGATATGTAAAGTAGATGGTGAAAAAGAGGGATGTTCCTTAATAATTGGTAACAGTCGGAAGATGCAACAAGTATATAAAATGATAGGACAGGTGGCTGGGACCGACATGACCGTTTTGATAACAGGAGAGAGCGGCGTAGGGAAAGAACTCGTGGCACGGGCAATATACAATCACAGTTCACGAGCCATGCAACCCTTTCTGGCAGTGAACTGTGCCGCTATGCCGGATACCTTGATAGAAAGCGAACTGTTTGGATATGAAAAAGGAGCTTTTACCGGAGCGAGTCATACAAAAATGGGAAAATTTGAAAAGTGTAATCATGGAACGGTCTTTTTAGATGAGATAGGCAATATGTCACCTGCAACTCAGTCCAAAATACTGCGTGTTCTTCAGGAGGGCGAGTTTGAGAGGGTCGGAGGGACGAAGACGATTAAGGTTGATGTTAGAATCATATCAGCTACCAACATAAATTTAGATGATGCGATTCGTGACGGCACATTAAGAGAAGATCTTTACTATAGATTGAATGTCTTTTCAATAGATATACCACCACTTCGTAAAAGACCTGAAGATATACCAGAACTGATAAGTCACTTTCTACGAAGATTTAACAGAGAATTTGCTAAACATCTTACGGGTATCTCAAAGGCTGCGGTGAAAAAGTTAACAGAATATTCGTGGTCAGGAAATGTGCGGGAATTAGAAAACACCATCAAACGGGTTGTAGTAACAAGTAAAGGTGCGATACTCGATGTGGATGACTTTGAAGTAAGCTCTCTTGAAGAACCATCGCATACCCTCAAAACAAAAAAATTCGATGAGACCCTAAAATCTTTCGTTCATAAGATAACTGAATATTCTGACGCTCCATTAATTCCAGCCATCGAAAAAATTGTCATTCAGGAAACAATAAAAAAAGTGGATTGGAATCAATCGAAGGCGGCAAAGATATTAGGGATAAGCCGCCATAGTTTACGAAATAAGATGAAAAAGTACAATTTAAGAGAAAAGAAACCACAAGATTACACATATTAACACAGATTTTAACCTTCCCCTGCCTATCCATACGGATCCCATACGGGTCTGTGACCGTAGGGACATGGGGGGCTGTCTGAAAAAGATATTTTTTATCGTTATTTTCTCACATAGAATCTGGGTCCAGTTATCACAAAATTCAGTTTCCGTGTCCCGTTTTTACCTTCCTGTATAAAAGAGGACAGTCGCATAACTTTATATACAGTATAGACTTGGAAATATCCTACCTTTTTTTGCTGTCTTGAATCTCCCAATTTAATAAATCTGTGGCTGTAACTTTAACTCGGTTATATCCCGTAAGTCTTTGACTCATATGGATTTGAAGATTTCATTCCTTCTGGCACAGAGTTTGCAAATATAGTAGGTATGAAATGTCAGGTATGCGGACGTGCAATCCCTGTTGGGCAGGAACTTTTATACAAAATTAAAGGCAGATATTATTGCCCTTACTGTTTTGAACGCATAGCCGAGAGACCAAAAAAAACAAGGCAAAAGGGAAAATCGCCCGAACCGAGGATTTTGAGAGGAGGGAAATATGACTGAAACAAAAGAGACGGAGGATAAAAAAGAAATATGTCCGGTTTGTGGGTTCAAATTGATGCCAGCCGAGAAGGTCGTCTGTAAAATTGAAGAGACCGAAGAGAGATACTATTTCTGTCCGTACTGTTTTGGCTATTCTATCAGCCGAAGAAAACACGACTCAATTGACAGGAGGTAAAGATGAAAAACAATCTATTTTCAATGGCTCTGGAACAGTTAGATATCGCCGCTGCAAAACTCGACCTGAATAAAAACATCTACCCCATTCTCAGACAACCTGAAAGAGAACTTACAGTTTCAGTCCCTGTAGTAATGGACGATGGACAAGTAGAAGTGTTTACCGGACATCGAGTCCAATATTCGAGCGTAAGGGGACCCTGTAAGGGTGGGATTAGATACCATCCCGATGTTACCCTCGATGAAGTTAAGGCTCTTGCAGCGTGGATGACATGGAAATGTGCTGTTGTTAATATCCCATTCGGCGGTGCTAAAGGGGGTGTCAGATGCGACCCTTTCAAAATGTCAAAAGAAGAACTCAAACGAATGACGAGGCGATATACGGTTATGGTCATGCCAATCCTGGGACCAAAGAGAGATATACCTGCACCTGATGTAAATACTAATGCAGAAGTAATGGGCTGGATTATGGATACTGTGAGCATGTTCACAGGACAGACCTCTTTGGAGATCGTTACAGGAAAATCGATCGATCTAGGTGGTTCCCTGGGCAGACGGGAAGCAACTGGAAGAGGGGTAATGATTGTTACTTTGAATACCTTGAAAAAATTGAATATGAACTCTGGAGATACTACGATAATTGTTCAGGGATACGGAAATGTTGGTTCAATAGCAGCAAATTTACTCGCCCAGAACGGATGTAAGGTTGTAGCCGTGAGTGATGTATCGGGCGGATTCTACAATTCAAAGGGTTTAGATCTAAAAGACATAAATGAATATGTGAGCACCTCTAAGAATCATCTTCTTGAAGGGTATAAAGGAGATGCTGAACCTGTCTCTAATGAAGAAATTTTAGTTTTGGATGCTGATGTCCTCATCCCAGCAGCACTGGAAAACCAAATTACGGAGAACATTGCAAAGAATCTGAAAGCCAAAGTTATTACAGAAGGTGCCAATGGCCCAACCTCTCCAGAAGCCGACAAAATTTTGGAAGACAGAGGAGTCGTTGTAATTCCAGATATACTGGCTAATGCTGGTGGGGTTGTTACTTCTTATTTTGAGTGGGTACAGAATATACAATCATTTTTCTGGAATATTGATGAAGTGAACAGAAATCTTAATCGAATTATGAATAAGAGCTTTGAGGAAGTATGGTCGTTTTCAAAAGAAAAGAGAGTAAATCTACGGACAGGGGCGTATATGCTCGGTGTTGACAGAGTAGCAAAAGCGCTCCAACAAAGAGGGATATTTCCTTAATGAGACAAAGTAAAATTCTTGTAGTGGACGACGATAAGAATGTCAGGTATTCATTCCGAAAGATGTTGCGGGATAAAAAATATTATATATTAGAAGCATCGGATGGGAAGCAAGCAATCCAAAAATTACAGAAGAAGGCCCCAAACCTCGTCATATTGGATGTCAAACTTCCTGAAATGGACTGGCTTGCCACATTTAAAAAGATAAAAGAGATAAATTCTGAAATACCTATCATCATTATGACTGCTTATGGAACTACCGACATCGCCATAGATGCGATGAGGATAGGCGCTTACGATTATGTTCTTAAACCGTTCAATATTGTCGAAATGCAACAGCTGATTGAAAAAGCATTGAAAACCTCCATGCTAACAG
>Ga0114921_10000859_pt1 | contig 13184 bp, 9 predicted proteins | sample BentaG_FD_87016 | JGI IMG/M metagenome (GOLD analysis project Ga0114921, IMG submission 87016) | Deep subsurface microbial communities from South Atlantic Ocean to uncover new lineages of life (NeLLi) - Benguela_00093 metaG | ecosystem: Environmental > Aquatic > Marine > Oceanic > Sediment ...
CATAGATATACCACCCTTAATAACTTTTTTAGGATAAGTAGGTACAGTGGGCTCGGGCTCTTCTTCTACCTCCTTTACCTCTTCTTTAGGTACAGCAGTGGCAGTCCATGAAGAAAAGGGAGTTGTGTTAGTATTAAGGCTCAATGTAATAATACCATCCCCTGTGCTCTTTAATGTATAATTATATTCATTATCACATTGAATTATTACTCTTGTGAGTTCAGCTGAAGGAATTATGGATACAGATAAGTTTTTTATCCCACCTCTATCAATCGTCCATCCCTTTCCCCCTAAATCACTATCTACATCCAGAAAGTCAACAACCACTTTGTTATCCATTCTGAAGTCAGTATAGCTTATCCCCTCACTGAGATTGAATATAACATCTGTATAATTATCTACATTTTTTACAGTAATATTTGCAAGATTAGCTTTCCCAAAAGCCGATGGTACTGTAAAAAGAAGAAACAATATAATGAATAATATTATTCTTTTATACATATTTACCTCTCTTCTTTTTTTAATCTCAATGTAACTCTGTTTTGTTCACCAAATCTACTGAGAAGGAAGGTTATTGATTCTTCAGTGATGTCTATTACTTTCCCATCTATTACTTTATCACCATTTTTAAGTACATAACCGAGAGTACCTTCCTTCAATAAAGCTAGATATCCATTTTTCCCCCATATGATTCCCACCAATTGTGCTAGGTCAACATTAACTCTTTTCTCCTGTTCCTCGGATTCTAATAAGAGTGGTCTAAAGGGGTCTGGTTTATCTCTATCCGAATAATAAATTTTTTGCCAACGAAGAGCTTCTGCCATTGATTTAAGAGTATCTTCTGGAGTACCTTCTGTTTGTATTATCTCTTCTTTCTGTTCTTTTTCCTCCGCTGCTGTTATAAGATTGACAAGCGCTGCCTTTTTTTCTGTCTTTGGAGAGAAACTCTCAACCGTTTTAGATAATATTTTGTTGAAAAGGTCACCCCCCTCTTCACTACAACCAGCTAAAAACAGAAATGCAATGCTGAAGAATATTATTAATTTATCCTTCAACTTTTCCTCCTTTAGAGACATAAGTTATTAGAACAAATGTTGCGGATATTTTATACTCCTCTTCTGTTGTCTCTTCTCTTCCTGCTGCCAATTTTAAACCTTTGATATTAACGATACGCTCCATGTTATTCATTGCTGCCATAAATCGTGCAATGTCATGATATCCGCCTCTAATCGTTATTTCTATGGGAACCTCAATATATTTTTGTTTCACACTTTTTGCGAGAGGTTTGAAACGCTCTATTCTTACCTCATGTGTTCCACCTAATTTGGTAAGTGTCCCAAGTAATTCAGGAATATTGGTTTCTGTGGGTAGCATTCTTACAGCTTGTTCCCATTCTCTGCTAACTATCTGGAGTCTTCTATTAGCTTCTTCCTTTCTTTTGACTACTGCCATTGTTTTTTTTAGTTTATTCTGTAACAATGAATACTCATCCTGTTTATCTTTTATTAAAGCTCTTTTACCTTTTATAGTAGTGAAATATCCACCAGCGAAAACAATGATTGCAAAGATTCCAATAAATATAGAAGGTCTTATTTTTCGCATAATCAACCTCCACTACTCTTTACTGCTTTTCCAATAATAACAAATCCCATTATTTCCTGGTCCTTTTCCTTTCTTTCAGTCATTTCTTGTAATTGAATTGCAGTAAAATATGGGGATTCCCTAAGACGAACCATAAAGCTGGATATTATTAGATTAGAAAAGGTTTTCCCCTCAATTTTAAAGTTACCAGCATTCTCTTCGAATGAGACAAACCACATATAATCAGGTTTTAATCGATTCAATTCATCCATTATATGGACTGCAAAGGCGCGGTTTTTATTCAGATCCTGGACAAGAGACACCCATTTACTAAGTTCATTCTGTCGCTGTTGGATATTTTCGACGAGATTTTTCTCTCTTTCAAGTTCCTTTAGTTCTTTTATCGAGATATTAATTTTCTCCTCAAGAGAGTTTAACTGGGAAGTTGCACCTCTATTCATAAAAAATAACGTTCCAGCAGCAATAACGAGTAAAATTATGCTGAGGACCATATCAAGACCCGGTATTGCAGCTCTGGGTTTTGCTACTCTTACCCTTCTAACCTTTTTTCTTTCTTCTTCGGGAATAAGATTGATTTCTATCATTTTAAACCTCTCAAAGAAAGACCTAATGCAGGGGCAAGTATTGGTCCCATCTCTTCAACATTAACATTAATGAAGGGAGATTCACGATCATAGTCAAACTCAACAAATGGATTCATAACCTCTACAGGGGTTCCGAATCTTTTTTCAAGGAATTCTGGAATTCCTTTTATTAAACTACCACCTCCACTTATTACAATTTGATTAAAATTCTCGAAACCCTCTGGTAAATATGGTAGGACTCTTTCAATAGCAATTCCTAAGTCATCTTGAAAACTTTCCACTGCATTCTGATATGCATACTGGTCAATGTCGCCTTTTTCTCCGGTTTTTATAATATCAATTGCTCTTTCTCCATCTATTCCTGCTTCTCTCTGAAGTGCTTGGATTAGAGTGGTTACAGCTGTTGGCACTTCCCTAGTAAAATGATTAATAATGCCTTCAATAAAGCTCATAGCTGTATACTGAGCTCCAATATGGAATAGACCGATTAGCTTTCCAGTTTCGACTGAATGATTGAATTCGAAGATATTCTGAAGGGAAAAAGCTGCATAATCAAGAACAATAGGTTCAAGGTCAAGGTCACGGAATAGATGCAATCTTGCATCAACTGCATCCCTCTTTGCCCCAACAAGAAGTACTTCCATAGAATCTTCACCAACACTGGGATTTAGGATCTGAAAATCAAGAGAGATATCTTCAACTTCATAGGGAATATATTGTTCGGCTTCCCATTTAACTTGTTCCCTAGCCTCTGCTTCATTCATCTTTGGCATTCTTATCTTTTTTACTATTACATCACGACCAGAAATACAACTTACGACCTGTTTATTTTCTACTTCTAATACATCCAGGCTATTTCTTATACTATCAAGGACAGATTCCCTGTCCATAATTTCACCATCTACAATTGCATGGGTTGGCAAAGTTGAAATATTACATTTTGTCATTATTGGTTTCTTAGATGTTCCTTCTATAACTATCGTTTTCACTAGATAACTACCTACATCTATTGCTAAAACAGAGCTCTTTCTAAACATATGCACCTCTCTAATTTTCTATAATATAAAGAATAATGCCATTTTTGTCAAGTATTTTTTCAAATTTCAAGTTCTGTATATTTGACATAAATAATCATAAGTAATTAATACATTATTCAGTGTACAGTGTAAAATGAAAAATGCAAAGTGAAAAATGAAAAATAATGTGGTTGAGGACTTGAATAACTAACTGGAGACCCTATATAGGGGATAGAATTTTAGTATGTGTTCTGAGTTCTGGGTTGGGATTTAATAATTAGTAAGTGGATAGAGAATAAAAGAATTAATAAAGATAAAGAATGCACTATTTATAAGACTTTAAAGGGTTAAATCCTAATCCCTAACCCCTAATACCTGATACCTATTCTCCTTGTGCACTTGTGCCTTATTAAGTTAAATACTCATCTACTAATACATACATTTACATATCTATGGACTTTATGAGAGAGAAATAGGTAATAGATGGAGTGATAAGTAACCTTGACATCCTTTGTAGCTTTTGTATAATCTTATTTGTATTTTTTTAACTTTTTGAAATTAATACAGAAAATATAAGAAATAGAAGGTTTTATATAATAGTAATAAAATGAAGGGATTTATAAAATATAGAATAGAAAATGTAAAATAAAAATGATATGAGGAAAAATTATTTGTCAAAAGTAAATTGGTTTTGATATTTTATTTTTTTGATTCTTAAATGTATAAGAAAAATTCTAATGTTTCTGTGGAAAAAAGGTAAATGAAGGAGGTTTTGTATGAGGTTAGTGGAGTGTGTGCCCAATTTTTCAGAGGGTCAGGATGAAAAAAAGATTGATTCAATAGTTGGTGAGATAAGGAATACTTCTGGGGCATGGCTTCTTGATGTTGATCCCGGAGCAGATACAAACAGGACAGTGGTTACCTTTGTTGGTTCTCCTGATGCAGTGTTAGAAGCAGCTTTCCGTGCCATAAAGAAAGCCTCAGAAATTATTGATATGAGAGAACACAAAGGGGAACATCCAAGAATGGGAGCTATTGATGTGTGTCCTTTTGTCCCTGTAAGGGATGTTACTATGGAGGATTGTGTAGAAATTGCTAAAAAATTGGGTGCCCGAGTGGCAGAAGAACTTAAGATTCCTGTATATCTTTACGAAGAAGCGGCTACAGATGAAAAAAGGAGAAATCTTGCCAACATTCGCAAGGGGGAGTATGAAGGACTCGAAGATAAGTTAAAGGACCCAGAGTGGAAACCAGATTATGGGAAGGCTAAATTTAATGAAAAGTCAGGTGCTATTGTTATTGGAGCGCGGGAGTTCCTAATAGCTTACAATGTGAATCTTAATACAAGGGATCGTAAACTTGCGAATAAAATTGCCAAAAATATCAGGGAATCAGGTCAACCAAAGAAGGATGAAGATGGAAATATTTTGAAGGATGAGGATGGGAATGTGATAAGGATTCTTGGTAAGCTTAAGGCTACGAAGGCAATCGGCTGGTACGTGGAAGAATATGGAATAGCGCAGATTTCGATAAACCTGATTAATTATAAAATCACTCCACCTCATATAGCATTTGAGATGGTAAGGAAAGAAGCAGAGGATTTGGGGCTCCGGGTGACTGGTAGTGAATTAGTAGGTCTAATACCCAAAGAAGCTATGATTGAGGCTGGTAAGTACTACCTCGAAAAACAGGGCAAATCAAAGGGTGCTCCTGAAGGTGAGATTATACACTATGGTATAAAATCTTTAGGTCTTGATGAGCTCACAGTGTTCAATCCAGAAGATAAGATAATTGAGTATAGAATTAATAAAGAAATCGATCGTCTGGTTGATAAATCCCTTATAGATTTTGCAGAAGAACTTTCCTCGGATTCTCCTGCACCTGGCGGAGGTTCAGTGGCTGCATATAGTGGTTCAATCGCTTCCGGTCTTATTTCGATGGTAGGTAATCTTACCTTTGGTAAGAAGAAATACAAAGATGACTGGAAAGAGGCAGAAGATATTTCTGAGAAAGTTCAATTGTTAAACCAGGAATTTCTTGAACTTTGTGATGAAGACACTGAAGCATTTAACGGGTTAATGAGTGCATATAAAATGAAGAAGGATACAGAGGAACAACAAGAAAGAAGGAATGAAATGATACAGGAGGCAACAAAAAGAGCAACGGAAGTTCCTCTCACAGTAATGAGGAAAACCCTGAAAGTTACGGAATTAGCTAAAAATATGGCAAAGATTGGTAATGTTAATGCAATTAGTGATATAGGAGTAGCTGCGGAAATGGCGCTTGCATCATGCCACGGAGCCTCGTTAAATGTAAGGATAAATCTTTCCTCAATAGAGGATGAAGAATTTAACCATGAAGTTAAAAGAGAGCACGATGAGATTATTGAAAAAATAGAGAATCTTTATGAGGATGTTATTTCAATAGTTAATGAAAAGTTACGAGATTAGGGGTTGAGAAAATTAGTTTATAACATAAATTATATACAGGGTCGTTAGCTCAGTAGGTAGAGCACCGGCCTTTTAAGCCGGGGGTCGTAGGTTCGATTCCTACACGACCCAAGAAATAAAGGAGGCAAAAATAGCAATAAATATATTTAAATATATAAAGGATAGAAGAGAGCTTGTTGATGAATTTGTCTTTGAGAAGTTTAAAAAAGGTGAAACCATCTTTTGTGAGGGAGAGGAAGGGGATTTTATGTATATTATAATGGAAGGCGAGGTTCGTGTTTCCCTTCTAAGGGGAGAAGAACGAATAACCTTGGCTACTCTAGGACAGGGTAACTTTTTTGGAGAAATGGGATTATTTAAAGGGGATCCAAGGAGTGCTGATGTGGAAGCTATCTCTGACCTTAAGCTTATTAAGATTACAAGAGAGGATATAGAAAGATTAAAAAAGACAAATCCTACTCTTGCTTCGGAATTCCTCTATGGTATATGCGAAGAGCTCTGTCAGCGTCTTTACTTTTCTGATGAATCAATTGAGTCTTACTATTATATTAATAGAGCACTACTTATAAATCCACAATTTAGAAAATTTGTCCATAAAATTTGGAATAAAAAGGAGGAATAGATGTCTTTACTTTTATATATATTCATTGGATATTCTTCATTTAATGGAGGGAGTGGAACAATTAATCTTTATTCTGCTAGAACACTTCCAATGGCGAACCTATCTTTCAATATGAATATCTCATATGCTCAACATTCATACCCCCAAGCTCCTACAGAAGATTTCAGTAAATCCCATATTATTGGATATTCCAATCTGGGACTTACCTATGGAGTTATAGACTATCTGGAGTTATATATGGGAACTACCATTTTTCTAAAGAATGAACAAAGAGGTGGATTTGGTGAACCAAAAGATATATATGTATTTGGTGATAAGGATATATTTGGAGGGATGAAGTTTTATTACCCTTTAATTCGCGGTGAAGAGGGTTTTTTCAATTGGTTAGTTGGCGGTAATATTAGAGTTGATGCATCACCATTCCATTCAAGTAAGGATGATTCACTGTCTCTTAATCAGCACTTTGAGCCGTGCTTAAAGCATAAGATGGATATCTCAGTTGATTTCTTGAATGACTTTGAAATCTATCCACTGCTAATTCATGCCAATATAGGTTACCAGTTCCGCGGTAATAATTATGAGATTCCCTTACTGGATACGCTACGCGACGCTTATTTCCTTGAAGAAGAAAGAAAGGATTTGTTAAAGTGGGGGGTTGGGATTGAAATTGCAGCAGGCACACATACAAGTTTTTTACTTGAGACAAAAGGATCTCACCCAAAAGACAATGGTGCTGACACAACAACGGTCTCTTTTGGCATAAGATTCATGACTTCTGATAATTTTAACATTGACCTTGGAATAGATTACCTCTTGAATGAAGGTGTAGACTATATCCCGGACTGGGAATTTGTAGGTGGCAATTACCAGAGTAGAATTGACGATTTCGGTAGATGGAGATTCAAGGTGGGTTTCGCAGCGAAAGGTTCACTAATACCTGAAAGGAAAAGGGAAAAACCTAAAGAGGGTATAATAGCATTAACTGTTAATGATATAGAAACAGATGAGCCAATTAGGGCAAGCGTGAGTTTTCGTGATACAATTCTTGGTGTGTATGAGACGAATGAACTAGGAGAAATTAATATCCCGCTCTCACCGGGGGTATATCATTTAAGAATATCCAAGGAAGGTTATATCACCAGGGAGGCTGCTGTTACTGTAAAGCCAGCTTCAGAAGTTAATATAAATACAGTGCTTCGGAAGAAAGTAGAACCCAAGGGAATTTTGACAGGGACTGTTAGTTCATTCCGAGAAAAAATACCTCTTAAAGCTACTGTTGAATTCCTTGGAACTAAACTAAAATCTATTACTTCGGATTCCCTGCAAGGAGTATTTAATTCAGAGTTACAAGCTGGTACATATAATGTGAAGATATTATCTCTGGGATATCTTCCAAAGACTTTCCCAATCGAGATAAATGATGGTGAAACTACAGTGATTAATATCCAGTTGATGGAAAAATTAGAAGAGAAGAAGAAACTTATCCTGAGAGGAATTAACTTTGCATCTGGTAAGTCTACTATACCTCCTGAAGGGTATTCGACTCTTGACAAAGTGGTTGAGGTTCTCAAAGCAAACAAGGATGTTAAGATAGAAATAGGGGGACATACGGATGCAGTAGGTTCTGCTACTTACAATCAAAGATTGTCAGAGATGCGAGCTCTGTCTGTGAGACAATATCTTATCCAGCATGGTGTTGATCCTGCTCGTCTTGTTTCAAGAGGATATGGAGAATCAAAGCCCATTGCACCCAATACAACAAGGGAAGGAAGATCTCAAAACAGAAGGATTGAATTTATAGTTATCTCAGAGTAGAAAGATTATGTGTTAGAATCTACCACATTGTTAACTTTAACTTTTGGGTCTTTTAGAAGAACTTAACGAAGAACAAATAAAAGCTGTAAAGCATTTGGGAGGACCTGCTTTAATCCTTGCTGGAGCTGGCAGTGGGAAGACAAGGGTAATCACATATAGAATTGTATATCTAGTTCTGCAAAAAGGTATATCTCCCGATAGGATTCTTGCTGTTACCTTTACAAATAAAGCTGCCGATGAAATGAAGGAAAGGCTTTATGATTTAGTTTCCACAAATCTTAAAAGTCTATGGATTGGGACATTCCATTCAATGTGTGCAAGAATACTAAGGGAATATAGAGAAAATACACCATTCTCGAGGAACTTTGTAATCTATGACGAACAGGATCAAGGGAATCTTATTAAGAGGATAATGAATAATCTGGATATGAGAGAAAAGGAACTCCCACCATACTATATCAAGCGAACTATATCGAATCTAAAAAATAGATTGATTGATGAGCATGAATTTGAACCAATGGGGAGTAAGCAAATAAGGATAAAAGAGGTATATATAGAATACCAGCGGAAACTACTTGACAGTGATGCAATGGATTTCGATGATTTACTGTTTAATACCTATCGACTACTTAATTCTAACGAAGGCGTTCGTAGGGAACTCGATCGCCATTTTAAACATAAACTTGTAGATGAATACCAGGATACCAATCATGCACAGTATATGATACTGAAAAAATTGTCTATGAAAAATAGAGATTTATTTGTCGTTGGGGATGATGACCAGTCTATATATGGATTCAGGGGTGCGGACATCAATAATATACTTGATTTTGAGGAAGATTTTCCAGATTGCAAGATATATAGACTGGAGAGGAATTATAGATCCACTCAAAGGATACTAAGAGCAGCATCTTCTGTGGTTAAACATAATAAAGAGAGGAAAGGTAAGACATTATGGACCTTAGAGAATGAAGGTGGTAAATTGATACTATTTAATGGTTATGATGAGAATAGTGAAGCTCGAAACATGGTAAAATTTTTAAAAGAAGAGTTATTAAATCACAAAAGAAGTGATATAATGATTGCCTACAGAACTAATGCTCAGTCAAGAGCTATTGAGGATGAACTCTTAAAAGAAGGAATAGAATACAATATTGTTGGAGGACTTCGATTCTATCAACGTAAGGAGATAAAAGATTTACTTTCCTATATCCAGTTCATTTCCAATAAAAGGGATTCTGTGTCCTTAAGCAGAATACTTAATACTCCACGTAGAAGTATAGGAAGGACGAGGAGAGATAGAATAGAAAGTTATGCGGGAGAAAAGCGAATTACTCTATGGGAGGCCATAAAAGAAATTGCAAGAGAAGATACGATTATTTCCGATTTTGTGGATTTAATATCATCTCTTGAGAATATAGAGAGAGTGGATGAACTTTTAGAAGCAATTATAGATAAAACAGGATATATTCGTCTCTTAGATGAAGAGGACACAGTGGAAGCTGATTCCAGGATTGAGAATATACTTGAATTGCTTTCAGTGGTTAAGACTTTTACACTGAAAGAAGAGAAGTATTCACCAGTGGAGTATCTCGCAGAAGTGGGGTTAAAGACTGATATAGATGAATGGAAGAGAGATGATAGTGTAAGTCTGATGACTCTACATAATACCAAAGGTTTAGAATTTCCAGTAGTTTTTATTGCTGGTCTATCTGAAGAAGTTCTACCACACTACAGAAGCATTAAAGATGGAACTATTGAAGAGGAAAGACGTTTGTTTTATGTAGGTCTAACCAGATCAAAAGAAAAAGTTTACCTTTCTTATTATAGGAAACGAGGAATAGGATGGGGAAGTTCAAGAATGTTGATCCCTTCTCGATTTCTCTTTGAATTATCATCGGAGGATGTGGATGGATTGGATTGGATTTCCAAGGAGGAAAGGGAAGAAGTGTTAAGCGGTGAAAGTGTTAGAGATGAATGGGTGGAGCACCCAATTTGGGGTAAGGGTAAGGTTCTCAAAATTGTTGATGGAGATAAATTACTTATATCGTTTGATGGTATGATAAAGAAGATTAAAAGGGAATTTTTTACTTGAAGGGAATTATTTTAATACACAAGGCAAGACCTGCAACATAGATATTGATAAAAAAAATAGAGAAGACTCTAGCATATGAAGAGCCTTACATAGAACCTTTTTGCCTTGTGTCTCTTGTAAATCTTATATTAGATTGTATAATTTAAAGAAAAGCAGGGCAATAAATATATCATAATATGAATAAGAATATAAAAATTAAAGGTGCATCCGTTCATAATCTAAAAAATGTTGATCTTGAAATACCACGTGATAAAATGGTTATTATCACAGGTGTTTCAGGTTCTGGTAAATCATCACTCGCTTTTGATACTATATTTGCTGAAGGTCAACGGCGATACGTTGAGTCTTTATCCGCATACGCCAGGCAATTTCTGGGGGTAATGGATAAACCAGAAGTTGAATCCATTACAAATCTATCACCAGCTATATCAATTGAACAGAGAAAATTGTCGAGGAACCCAAGATCCACAGTGGGTACAGTTACAGAGATATATGATTATCTTCGTGTTCTCTTTGCTCGGGTTGGAACACCTTTTTGCTATAATTGTGGGAGAAAAATTACATCCCAGACAGTTGACGAAATTGTCGAGTTGATTCTAAAGAAACCATCTAATTCTCGACTGCTTATTCTGGCTCCAATTATGCGTGGAAAAAAGGGAACATTTACACAAGAGTTTAAGAGGATAGGAGAGAAGGGTTATGTGAGAGTGGTTGTAGATGGTAAGATGGTGGAAATTGAGAAAGTCGTTGAACTGGATAAGAATAAAAAACATGATATCGAAATCGTTGTTGACAGGATAAAGCCAAACAAAAAGATAAGAAGTAGGATAACAGATTCGGTAGAAGCAGCATTAAATGAAACTGGTGGTCTACTCAAAGTAAGGAATATTAATATAGATGATTTAAAGAAAAGAGATGAAATATTTTCAACCCAGTTCGCCTGCCCTTATTGTGGCATTAGTTATCCAGAAATTTCTCCTCGTTTTTTTTCATTCAATTCTCCCTACGGTGCATGTAAGCGCTGCCAGGGAATTGGAACGGAAATGGAGGTAGATCCAGGAAGTATTATTTTCAATGAAGAACTCTCAATACTTGAAGGAGCAATAACTCCTATTGGAGAACCCAGAGGGAGATTTGGTAGGGAAATTGAACGGATGAGCAGTGTATATGATGTTCATATAGAAAGACCATGGAAAGAACTTACTAAGTATGAGAAAGAAATAATCCTTTATGGTAAGGAGTTTTGGGAGGGAATTGTTCCATATCTGGATCGCAGATACAGAGAGACAGAATCAGATTGGATTAGAAGTGAGATAGAGAAATATATGGTGGTTCAACCCTGCTTTGAATGTGGTGGAGCAAGACTCAGTAAAGAGGCATTAAGTGTGAGAATTAAGAAGAAGAATATCTATCAGGTTGTTCAGATGAATATTGTCCAGGCTAAGTCTTTTATGGAAAATCTTAAATTCTCTGATCAGAGACAGGAAATTGCAAGAGAGTTGATAAGTGAGGTTCTACATCGGCTTCGTTTCCTTGCCGATGTAGGTGTAGATTATCTGACTCTTGATAGACCTACAAAGACACTTGCAGGAGGGGAGGCTCAGAGGGTACATCTGGCAACCCAAATTGGATCAGGTTTAATGGGAATCATTTACATACTTGATGAGCCAACAATAGGTCTGCATGAAAGAGATATTCTTAGATTGATTGACACACTTAAATCTCTCCGGGATATTGGAAATACAGTTATTATGGTTGAACATGACCCAAAGAGTATATTAGCCGCTGATTGGGTGATAGATCTTGGTCCGGGAGCAGGTATAGAAGGCGGTGAGGTCGTATTTACAGGTAAACCTAAAGATCTTTGTAAGTATAGTTACTCCATTACAGGCAGATATCTTTCAGGAAAAGAGCGTATTCCTGTACCAGTAAGGAGAAGAGACGGAAGTAAGAAGAGTTTAAGAATCTTGGGGGCTGCTGGTAATAATCTAAAAATGATCGACATTGATATTCCCTTAAACCGATTTGTATGCCTTACAGGAGTGTCCGGGTCAGGAAAGAGTACACTTCTTATTGACACACTATACCGCGCTTTGGCCAGGAAATTCCATGGCTCAAGATATCTCCCTCTGGAACATACGAGAATTCTTGGTATTGAGAACATAGATAAGGTTATAAATATTGACCAGAGCCCAATAGGAAGAACTCCTCGGTCAAATCCCGCAACTTATACTGGAATATTCACGCCAATAAGGGAATTTTATGCAGAATTACCAGAATCTAGAGTAAGGGGTTTTAATAAAGGAAGATTCTCTTTTAATGTGATGGGCGGTAGATGTGAGGCATGTAGAGGAGAGGGTCTGAAAAAGATAGAAATGCATTTCCTTGCAGATGTATATGTAACCTGTGAGGTATGTAAAGGGAAAAGGTTTAAAAAGGAAACACTTGAGGTTGAGTATAAGGGTAAGAACATTGCTGAGGTCCTTGATATGACAGTTCTGGAGGCAGTAGAGTTCTTTAGTAAAATTCCACAAGCGAAGAGGAAACTTGAATTATTAAGAGATGTGGGACTTGGTTATATAAAACTGGGTCAGCCAGCAACTACCCTTTCAGGTGGAGAGGCTCAGAGGATAAAACTTGCAAAGGAGCTGTCAAAGGTTGCAACCGGAGACACACTTTATCTTCTCGATGAACCCACCACAGGATTACACGCCTATGACATTCGCCTACTTCTTGAAGTCCTTGATCGTCTTGTAGGTAAGGGCAATACTGTGGTCGTTATAGAACATAACCTCGATGTAATAAAACATGCCGATTGGATTATCGATCTTGGTCCTGAGGGAGGGGAAGAAGGTGGAGAGATAGTTGCTACAGGTACACCAGAGGATGTTGCACAAGTACCACAATCCTATACAGGGCAATTCCTTAGAGAGGTACTGGGTGTTGTGGGTTAGGTGTTGGGTTCTGAGTTCTGAGTACTGGGTTCTGAGTTGATACCAC
>Ga0114921_10000860_pt1 | contig 13178 bp, 13 predicted proteins | sample BentaG_FD_87016 | JGI IMG/M metagenome (GOLD analysis project Ga0114921, IMG submission 87016) | Deep subsurface microbial communities from South Atlantic Ocean to uncover new lineages of life (NeLLi) - Benguela_00093 metaG | ecosystem: Environmental > Aquatic > Marine > Oceanic > Sediment ...
TTTTATTTTCAATAAATATTGAACGTCTACTTCTTTTCGAAGATATGTTTCTCCATAACTTTTAATTTTCTTTAAAAAATTATCAAGTTCTAATGGTAATTTTCCATCTAATTCGAAAAGAATTTTCTGAAATATTTTTGTGTCTTTCAATTGTGATGTTATTAAACTGAGATAATATGCTATGAAAGCATGTGTTAGTTTCCAATCATTATTGAAAGCACCTGTATCCTTTAATTTTTGAATATCGTCTTGATTCACAAGCTCTTTTTCTTTTCCTTGAAGATCAAGTAGATTTAAAAAATAAAAATCAACTGAGTGAATTATTGTCTGCCTATAGGATTCTTTATCGTTTACTAATACTCCATCGCAATCAAAAATTAGTTTTTCAACTTTTGATAAATGTGAAGTTATGCTATCACTTCGCAAGGCTATGTTATCGCCAAATTCCTCATAAGGGGATTCATTCATCAAGATAGGATACGCCTTAGTTCTCTAAGAAATCTCTTATTTGAGGCGCGAGTACCTACGGTGACCCTCAAGCAGTTTTGTAGCATAGGAATTTTGCCTCTGTCTTTTATTAGTAGACCTTTTCGTCTAAGTTCATTTTGGATTTGGGATGAGGATTTTCCTTTAATGATTTTAAAGAGTATAAAATTAGCATCGGATGGAAAAACAGTTACCCCATCAATACTCTTAAGCTCCTGTATTAGCCAGTTCCTTTCTTTAATGACAGCTTTGAATCTTTTCTGAAAATAAGCATGATTTTTTAATGCCTCAACAACCAGATGTTGGGTTAAGGTACCTACATTGAACGGATGAACTGTCTTCTTTATGGTATCTACTAATCCACTTTCTCCTATCAAGTATCCAATTCTGATTCCTGCCAGTCCATATGCCTTTGAAAATGTTCTCAAGACGATGAGATTGTCATATTTGTTAGTCAGTTCTAACATGGAATATTTTGCAAAGTCAACATAGGTCTCATCAACTACAACTATCGAATTACATTTCTCAATAACCTTGATGATGTCCTTTTTCTCGAATTGATTTCCCGTGGGACTATTTGGAGAACATATGAAAATTAGTATTGCATCTTTTGAAGTTCTTATCAGAGTCTCAATGTCGAGACTAAAATCAGTATTGAGCATAACCTCAATTTTCTGGCCTTGACAAAGTTGGGTGTAATATGTATACATAAAGAAAGTCGGCTCAGCCACTAGTACTCCTGAGTCTTTATCCACAAAAGTTCTAACTAATCTATCTAAAACATCATCAAGACCGTTTCCTACTAACATCTTCAGTGGATCAATTTTATGAAATTTGGATATTGCATCTACTGCCAGCCTTGCATGAGGTTCTGGATAGTCTCTGGGATCAACTTTTGCTACAACAGTTTTTAACATCTGAGTTAGTTTGGGCTTTTCAATTAAGGGATTCTCATTCAAGCTCATCCTTACAAGGTTTGGAATTGCCTCAGAAGGGAAATCAGTATCCAATCTATACGGAGATATTTCCAATAAATCTCTGCGCACATGTTTTGTATATGACATCTCAAACGCCTCTTACTTCTATTGATTTCGAGTGAAACGATAATTTTTCAATATCAGCAAATGTTCTGGTTGTTTCCGCTAATTTTTTCAAACCTTTGCTGGAACAATTTACATAACTGATTGTCTTAAGGAAGTCTCTAACTGAAAGCCCTGAGTAAGTCTTAGCGTAACCTCCAGTAGGAAGCACATGGTTAGTTCCTACCGAATAATCACCAATAGCAACTGGGGAATATCTTCCTAGAAATATTGCGCCTGCGTTTCTGATTTTCTTTAGAAGAGATGAACTTTTTTTAGTCATTATCGATAGGTGTTCAGGTGCAATACGATTTGACAGTTTAATTGCTTCTTCCATTTCATTCACTATAATTATTAGGCCACGCCTTTTCAAAGCGATTTTTACCGTGGATTCTTCAGGCATGTTTTCAGTAATCGTGTCTATTATTCTTCTCACTTCATCAGCGATTTTTTTAGAATCAGTAATCAAAATACATGTAGCATTTTCATCATGTTCTGCCTGTGCTAACATATCTGCTGCCACAAATTCAGCTTTCGCTGTAATATCTGCTATAATGAGAATTTCGCTAGGACCTGCTGGTAAATCGATGGCCACCTCATTACTTAGAATTTGTTTAGCAGCATTTACGTAGATGTTTCCAGGCCCGACAATTTTTTCTACAGGTTCTATTGTCTTGGTACCATATGCCATGGCCGCTATAGCTTGTGCACCACCAACACAATATATCTCATCCACTTCTGCGATATCTGCCGCAACAAGAATGTAAGGATTGAATCTTGTTTTGAATGAAGGCGGACTGCATAATATTATACGTTCAACACCAGCAACTTTGGCAGGTATAGCAGACATTAGAACTGAAGAAGGATAACATGTCTTTCCTCCAGGTGCATAAACACCAACGGATGAAATCGATCTAGAGATTAAGCCTAGTTTAACTTCTTGTTTTTTATACTCAAAATCAATTCGTCCAAGTTGAAGTTGTTGAAATCTCTTAATATTCACTGCGGCTTTATTCATCGCCTTGATTTCTGCAGGTTTTATAATTTCATATGCTTCCGTTATCTCTTTTTTTGTAGCTTTAATTGTTCCAGTATTGAGCTTTGCACCATCAAATTTCTCTGTTAAATCAAAAAGAGCCTCATCCCCTCCTGATTTAACAGAGTCAATGATTTCTCTGGTCTCTTTCTCTACACTAGCTAAGTCCAGTCTAGCTCTATTAAGAAGCTCATAGAAATCATCATCTTCAAATTTTTGAACTGTAACTATTCTAATCAAAATGTTCGCCACTGAATTTTAAATTTCAATATTTGAGACGCCCTAATATTTCTGAATTGATTGACTTATATCTCATTGGCTTATTTGATTTGTGAGATTTGATGACTTCATATACGATGTAGAAAGTTATATGATCTGTATGGCGAAATGATAATGGCCACTAAGGTAAAAGTTGCATATCTTGGTCCAAAAGGGACTTTTACTGAACAGGCAGCAAGATCATATTTCTTAGATAATTATGAATTCATTGAGTATCGGGATATTCCTGAAGTATTTACAGCAATTTCCTCAGGTTTTGTTAAATTCGGAGTGGTCCCGATTGAAAATTCGATTGAAGGTTCTGTCAACATTGCTCTAGATCTTCTTTTTGAATCAGACTTTAAAGTCTCAGGAGAGATTGAGCAGAGGATAATCCAGAACCTTATTTCAGAAGACAATGTAGACCTAACGGATGTAAAAAAAGTAATATCGCATCCACAGGCTATAGCCCAATGCAGAAATTTTCTGAAATTAAAACTCCCAAAATCAGAGAGAATAGAAGTCGCCAGTACATCTACAGCTGTAAAAACTGTAAAAGGAAGCACTGATTTGGCAGCGATTGGAAGCGAACTTGCCGCCAAAAGCTATAAAATGAAAATATTGTGTCCAGGAATAGAAGATAATCCCAATAACTCCACTCGATTCTTTGTATTAAGCCAACAAGAACCTGCTCCAACTGGTAATGATAAAACAACAATAATTTTCTCAGTTAAACATGCTCCAGGAGCACTCTATGACGCTCTTGGAGTTTTTGCAAGTAGAGACATTAATTTGACGAAGATAGAATCGAGGCCAACACGTAAAAAACCTTGGGAATATATTTTCTACTGTGGCTTTGAAGGACATAAAGATGAAAGTCTGATCCAAGAAGTTTTGATTGAATTAAAAGATAAAACAACATTCCTAAAGGTGTTAGGATCATATCCAAAGGCTAAGATGACATAGCGTGCTTTGGATTTAACTTAACGTCATTTAAGTGACGTTCTTATCTCCGCCGTGTAACCTTCTGGACTGCAATTTGGACTTGTTGTGGTTCTTCAGAGTATAATCTTATGCATTCGCCCCTTCTAGCATGAATTATCGAAACGAACCTTCGTTTATGATTAAGCTTGGTCCTGTAACTGGATTTTAATGGAATAATTCTTTTTCCATCAGAATCTAGACCTGTTTTCAAGATACGGTAACGACCAGGAACAATAAGGAGAGGAGTAGGTAAGATAAGAACCGCAAGTATGAGGAAACTTATAATTGATATCAGAATGCTGTCAGAAAGAAATAAAACGGCGAATAGAATCGCGAAGTCAAGCAGGAAAATCAATATGGCCCTATAGATGCGCATATTGCGGTCAGCATTTTTGAGCGAACTTGAATTAGTCTCATATAATATCTCATTATCGGCCATTCTCAATTAATCTCCTCTTTCTGTTCATTTTTATTTATTGATCGAAATTATGTTATATGATTCAAATTCTACTCTCTTTAGATGTTCCGTTTTAATATTGAGAATGGTGTCGTTATAATATTCTTTTTTTATTATGTCTAGACAGATTTAAATAAGGTTCAGCATTTCTAACTGCGAGAAATCAAATATCAGGAAAGGTCACTAAACTTGGCTAAGCTATACACAAGAAGACATGGGAGATCAGGATCCACAAGACCAATCAGTAAAAAATTGCCGAGTTGGTGTAAGTATAGGGAAGAAGAGGTTGAACCTATAATAGTAAATCTCTCTAAGCAGGGAAATAGTCAAAGTAGTATTGGTTCTACCCTGCGGGATAAATATGGAATCCCTCTCACTAAATCGATTACTGGTGAGAAAATTGGAAAGATGCTATCAAAGGCGAAACTATCTCCAGATATTCCTGAAGATCTTGGAGTCCTTCTTGATAAGGCAGAAGGCTTGGCTAAACATCTACGACGTAATAATAAACAGGATTACGCCAATAAACATGCGCTGGCCCTCGTTGAATCAAAGGTACACAGGCTAGGGAATTACTATAAATCTAGAGGCGTCTTACCTGCAGATTGGAAACACAAACCGGTTTCTGCATCCGTTGAATAGTAATGCTTGAAGCTTATCAAAAGTTTATTATTCAAGCTGAATCTGCGGCCGAAGAAATTCTCGATTGCATCGCGAATAATTCACACTTTACTATTAATTGTCATTACGATGCAGATGGAATAACTGCAGCAGGAATTATTGCTAAATCACTGCGCCGACAAAATGCAAATTTTCATCTGAAACTAATTAAACAGATGGACCAGGAAATTGTCGATACTCTATCGGATTCGATTTATGATACTATAATCTTAGGAGATATTGGAAGCGGTTATCTGGATTTACTGAAAAATATAGGAAAATCAAAAAGAATATTCATATTGGATCATCACCAAATCGATGGAGATGTAAACGAAGAAATAACCCAAGTTAATCCTCATTTATTTGGAATAGATGGGGGGAAGGAGATCAGTGGGGCAGGAGTTACATATTTTGTTGCGAAGTCACTCGATAAGAAAAATATCGATTTATCGCCTTTAGCGGTTGTGGGCGCTGTCGCTGATATGCAGGATAAGAATGAGAAGAGAGAACTCGATAGCCTGAACTCACTTATAGTAAAGGATGCAATTGAAGCAGGCCTTCTTAAGGCAGAAAGAGACTTGATCATATATGGAAGGGAAACAAGACCCATTCACAAGGCTATATCCCATACAATGAATCCTTTCCTGCCCGGCTTGAGTGGTCGGGAAGACAATTGTTTTGCCCTACTTTCATCATTATCGATTCCAATCAAGGATGGTGACAGATGGAGAACTATAGTTGAACTTTCAAATGATGAAAAGAAAAAAATTTTCTCCGCGATAGTTGAACATATGACTTCGAAAGAGGTCTCGGCATCTGCAGCAATGACTCTGATAGGAACGGTCTATACGCTTATCAACGAAGACATGTGGACCTCTACACGTGATGCAAGAGAATATGCCACTTTACTCAATGCCTGCGGAAGAATGGATAGGCCCTCTCTCGGGGGCGCCCGTATCATGAAAAAAAGAAGATCGACCGTAAAGGAGGAAACAAATCTCCTTTCAGAACATAGAAAATCTCTGGCCAGTTATATTTCATTGATAACTGAAAAACCAGAAAATATTGAGAGATATGAAAACCTAGCAATAATACATAGCGAAGAATTTCTTAATGAAAATATGACTGGAGCTATCTCATCATTACTATCATCGTCTGAGACTTTTGAAAAGAACAAAGTGATAATTGTGCTGGCTAAGACTAAGAATGGTGATATCAAAATCTCGGCTAGAGGCACAGATGAATTGATAGAAAAAGGCTTGAATTTAGGTATAATTATGCAAACCATTGCCAAGCGATATAACGGAAACGGAGGCGGTCATAAAATCGCTGCTGGAGCCCAAATCCCAGAATCTGACCAAGAAAATTTCCTTACTGATCTAAAAAATGAAGTATCAAGAGCCTTATCGGAATGAGAATGACAATAAAAATTCGACATGCTAGTCACAAATTTGCAGAATCTGTAGCGAAGTCAGTGAGTCCAGATAATCTTAAAGCGCCACCGAATGTTATTGTGAAGACTCGAGCGAGAGAAAATATAACTACTTCAATAGTAAAATGTGAACGTCTTGAAACGTTCATAACTACTGTTGATGACTTACTCTTATGCATGGATGCAGCGCAAAAGACCCTGGAGGAAGTTAAAACTGACAGAAGACCTTAGAATGCATGCAGATATCATAATCCGATTCAGCAAGGATATCGCTAATGCCAAAAATTCAATCAAAGATGCGATCGAAGAAGCGAATACTACTATACTGGTAAGAGGTATCACTACTGGTCAAGAAAACGAAGCTGCCAGGGTAACCAAATGGGAAATTAAAGATAAAATTTTAAAGTTGAGTATTGAATCTGGTACTCTTGTGAGAGCAACTACTGCAGCTTTAAGACTGAATAAACATTTAACGAATCTTCTTGGAAAAGAGTTTAAAATTGGGTCAAGAGAACTAAGGGCCGAATGTATACAATTTTCTATGCAAAGTAAATATGAATTAGATGAGAAACTCGCCGCAAGAATTACTGCCATTCCAAACATCTTGGATGCAGAATATGAATCTGGTCGAATCAATGTAACGATAGATGAAATGACTGAACATGACCTAAAAAATAATGTTCCAGATAGGCTGGTAAGTAGAGTCAAAGATATATTAGCCAAAGCCGGGAAACACGCCGTAATAACCGAAGATGTTCTGATTGTCAAGAAAGGTACAACAAAGCAAGCTAAATTCAACAAGGATCCAGTGCAATTAGCAATAGAACTTGGATGGGTCAAGGAATTTCCCGGAAAAGGACAATGGATCTATACGACGCCGTATACTCAATTATTTGAAATTATCAAGAGAATTCTAATCGAGGAAGTAGCACAAAATTTAGATTTTCAACCTTTCATGCTCCCAAAACTCATTCCATTAGAAGTAATGAAGAAAATGCCAGGTTATCTAGATGATATTCCCGAAGGAATGTATTACTGTTTTCCACCCCCAAGAGATCCGAATGCCTTCAGTGAATTCAAGGAAAAACTGAAAATAACGAAAGAGATCTCTAAAGAGACTTTGAAAAATTCGCTTAAAGATCCAGAGTATGTTCTTGCGCCAGCCCAGTGTGAAGCATTTTGGCAATTTTACGGAAAAGAGACTTTGAGTCAAGATGATTTCCCATTTAAACTCTATGACGCTTCAGGCTGGACCTATAGATGGGAAGGTGGTGGTGTAGAAGGCATGGTTAGAATGCATGAATTCCAAAGAATAGAGCTAACATATCTTGGAACACCAACACAGATAGTGGAGACTCGTGAGTCAATATTGGAGAGATGTATTCTTGTAGCCGATAAATTCCTCGATATGGAATGGAGAGTCAATGCATCGCTTCCATTTTGGGCTAGAGCGGGATCAGCCGATATAGACATTCAAAAAAGCGAAAATGTACCAGCGTACGATCTAGAAATATATCTACCGTATAGAGGTCCAAGAGATAAATCCGAGTGGCTTGAGATTGCATCATGTTTTGTTCACAAACTAAAATTTGTTGACAGCTTCAGTATCCGCGAGGTCAAGAATAGAGAAACCTGGACAGGATGCACAGGTCTAGGTTTAACAAGATGGATAGCTGCTTTTCTGGCAACCCACGGATTTAAACCAGAAGAGTGGCCAGAGAATATCCAAGAGAAGTTTAATAAGAACTACAAATTGCCCACGAGTCTTGTGTGGCCTCAGAAGAAATAATTGAATGAAGATTACGCTTAAAAATGTCTCCTCAACTCATTTCATAATCGAAGAGGCTAAGAACAAATAGATATAGTGAAAATGAGTTCCAGCAAACATTTTAAGCATGGGTATGATAGTAGCTCGATCCAATATTGAGGTCTAACGTTTGTCAAAAACTCAAAGAAGAATCCGGGACAAATGGCGAATGAAAGAATGGTACCAAGTATTTACGCCATCTTATTTTGGAGAATTGAATATAGCAAACATTCCATGCGCAGATCCATCCCACTTACCCGGAAGAGTTGTAGAGAGCACACTATATGAAATCACAGGAGATTTCTCTCATCAATCAATTAAACTCTATTTCCTAATAAAAGAAGTCCAGGGCGAGAAAGTACAAACGATTCTCAAGGGTCATGAATATTCAGCAGATTATCTAAGAAGTCTTGTCCGAAGAGGGAGCTCCAGAATAGACGGTATCTTCAAAGTGACAACAAAGGATGGCTACACAACCAGAATATCGATCGTTGTATTCTCAAGAGGCAGAGTCAAAATAGCACAACAACATACTATCAGACGAATCATGAGAGAAGTAATCGAAGAGAAAGCCAAGAATCTAACATACGATCAACTATGTCATGATATAGTCCTAGGAAGTGTAGCTAAGGCAGGCATAGGTTCTGATATTTATAATCTTGCAAAGAAAATTAATCCCTTACGTCACGTCGGAGTTAGGAAATCTAAGCTGCTATCAATTCCTGAAGGTGCAATAGGAACAGAGGTAATCGTGACACAGAAAGCACAAACTGCTTAATACCCAAAAGGGGTAAAAATCTAAATCTACTGATTAATTATTTTTTCTTTTCAGGAGAATTACTCATTAAGATAACCTAATTCTATCTTTGAAATAATACGATTTGATGATGCCCTTTGAACTCTAAGTTATTCGGTACATCAGGAATGCGTGGTATCCCAAATGTAGATTTTACACCTGAACTTGTAATGAAACTCGGTTTGGCACTAGCAAATCTAACCCATGGAGATAGGATAGCTATAGGGTTCGATACGAGACTGACAAGTTCACTCATGAGTTGCTTGTTATCGGCTGGGATGTTAGCTGGAGGGGCTGAAGTCAGGAATTTCGGATTAATCCCTACCCCCGTTTTAGCGTATCTTACATCAAATACAAATTGCAAAGCTGGTGCCATGATTACTGCAAGCCATAATCCGCCAGAATATAACGGTGTAAAAATCTTTGATGGAGATGGGATGGCATTCAGCCATACCCTGGAAGAAAAAGTCGAAGACCTCATGGGCTTCAATAATTTACATCGTGTTGACTCAACATCTATTAGAAATGTAAAATGGATAAATTGCGTGGATAGATATGCCGAAATGGTGAAGGAATCATTAACATTAAAACGCAAATGGAGTGTCGTTGTTGACCCGGGTTGTGGAGCTGCATATTCGTTAGGACCACGTTTATTTCGTGAATTAGGATGTAGGGTTCTTACAATCAATGCGCAACCAGACGGATTTTTTCCTGGACGTCCACCTGAACCAACCCTAGAGTCATTGCACTTACTATCGAAGATGGTTCGAGAGACTGGAGCAAATGTAGGTGTGGCTTATGACGGAGATGCTGATAGAATGGCTCTGGTAGATGAGAACGGCAGATTCGTTCCAATGGATCAGTTGATAGCTGCTTATGGGGCCAGACTTCTTTCGCTAAAAAACAAGAAGAGAATAGTCGTTCCTATAGATGCATCAATGTGTATAGAAGAGAGCATCGAGGCGGTAGGTGGAAAAGTTATTCGAACTGCAGTGGGAGATGTTAATGTGGCCGAATCGATGGTCAAACATAATGCGGCGTTCGGTGCAGAGGCTAGCGGCGCATGGATTAGTCCAGATTATTCCCTTTGTCCAGATGGAATTCTCTCAAGTCTTTTAGTTATTTCTGCAGTTTCTGGCCAAAAAGTGAATCCAACTCTATCAAACTTTGTCAGTTTGGCACCTCGATATCCAATACTTAGAAAAAAAATGAATTGTTCTAAAAATCTTCATTCTGAAATTATGGAGAAACTTCAATCGGAACTCTTCAATTTGATGCCGGAAAAAAGTGATGTTCAAACAATAGATGGGATAAGAGTGGCCTCAAAAAAAGAATGGGTTTTAGTCAGACCTAGCGGTACAGAACCTGTCCTAAGAATAACGGTTGAAGCAAGAAGTACAGGAAAAGCAGAATCGCTTATGAAGGAAGTTATGAGAATAATTAAAAATATAGTTATCAAGTTGTCATAACCATTCTAATTCACACTTTTATGAAATAAGATAAAAGAAAAATATGTAGAAATGTTTGATTGAAGTAGGATCAAATGATGAGAGTGATAATCCTTGCAGCTGGCGAAGGTAAGCGACTACGCCCGCTAACAGAGAAAAGGCCAAAACATATGATTCCAATAGCTGGAAAACCAATAATCCACCAACTAATAGATGCTTTCAAAACTAATGGTGTTTACAAATTCTCAATAGTGGTTGGTCATCTCAGAGAGAATATTATTCAATATTTATCAGATGGGAAAGAATTTGGAATAGAGATAGAATACATTTATCAAAATAAACTCCACGGTACAGCTGATGCTCTTGCTCAAACAGAGAATAAGATAGAAGAAACAAGATTTCTTGTCTGTTATGGTGACATGTACGTATCATCAGATGCGATCAGAGAAGTAATCAAGGCTTATGATGACAAATCCTTTGATGCAGCTGTAACTATTGTACCCACAAAAGATCAGAAACAATATGGTATTGTACAGATCGACAATGGATATGTAAAAGAGATAATCGAAAAACCAAAAGTTGTATTTCCAAATTCATTTGCAAACACGGGGATATACATTTTTGAAAGAAGCATTTTCAAAGGAATTAGAAAAACTAAGAAATCTCGTAGAGGAGAACTAGAATTAACCGATTCGATAGTGAATCTCAAAGAATCAGGATTTAAAATCAAGTCTATTTTAATCGACAGCAAATCTTGGATCGATATAGGACTTCCTTGGAATCTGTTAGATGCAAACAAGAGGGTATTACTAAATTTACGGCCAAATGTGGATGGTGAAGTAGATGATAACTCAACAATTAGAGGGATTATCCAGACGGGACTAGCAACAAAAATACTGTCGGGAGCATGCATAGAAGGCCCAGTATATATTGGTGATAACTCTGTCATAGGTCCAAATTGCCACATAAGACCATACACAAGTATAGGTAGGAATGTTAAGATCGGGAATTGTTGTGAGATAAAGAATTCTATAATAATGGATGAAACAAAAATTCCGCACTTAAGCTATTTTGGAGACAGCATAATAGGTGAAAGATGTAACTTCGGTGCTGGTACTGTCACTGGTAATTTGCGGTTAGATAAGCAAACTGTAAGAATGAAAATAAAAAATAAATTCATTGATAGTGCAAGAAAAAAACTTGGAGCAGTAATAGGTGATGATGTGGAAACTGGTATAAACGTGAATTTCATGCCAGGAATAACGATCGGTTCAGGCTCAAACATAGGTCCTGGCGTAAATGTTTCAAATAACATACCTCCAAATGTTAAACTCTTGTTGAAACAAAATATACATATGACAAAAATGATGGGACATCCAAGAAGAGAGAGTGTACCTAATGGTCGAAACCAATAAGGATGAATTTCGAAGAAAATATCCAAATCTTTGGAATGAAATTCATGGCCAGAATTCTACCTTAAAAGATTTGAAAATCGAAGAAATGCAGATTGATAAATTTCGAGGATATACTCCCAATGCCATAGATTACCTTAGAAGATGTGAGAGAAATGAGGAAGCAGAAAGAACAATATCTTATCTGCTCAAGAAGGGTGAAATCACACCTGAATACGCAAAAAAGCTCTGTAGACAACTTAAAGAGAAGGGAATAAGAAGCTTTGGACCTAAGAAGGAAGATGGATACTATCTTAAAGAGGCAGGAATAGAATAAATATCTTCAGAAAAAGGATATGATGCCTAGATTTATCATCAAAGTAATGAATAGCACTGTCTCGGAAAGTTTATCAAGAGATTTTGTTAGAAGTAGGCCTCCATAATCATCTAAATGATGAGGGATTCACTCAAAAGATAATCACAAGGGAATGATGTTTGAGCTCATCCAATAAATCCAAAAAAGTATCGCGAAGTAGAGACAAACAAAGAAAACAGACTATGCGCCAATTTGCATTTAAATGGCGTAGAGAACCGGCTATCCTACGAGTGGAGAAACCCACTAGAATAGAACGAGCAAAAAGGCTCGGTTACAAAGCTAAACAAGGTTTCGTTGTAGTCAGGGCAAGAATAAGAAGAAGTGGTGCAAGAAAAAAGAGACCATCATCTGGTCGAAGACAGAAAGCTATGGGCGTAACTAAAATTAAATGGCGTAAAAGTGCCCAACAAATAGCCGAAGGAAGAGTTGCCAAGAAGTATCCTAACATGGAAGTCCTAAACTCCTATTACCTCTGGGCTGACGGAAAATACTTTTGGACAGAAGTCTTGCTAATCGATGCACATCATTCCGCTGTAATGAATGACCCGCAAGTTAATTGGATATCAAAGACTTGAAAAAGAGTGATGGTGATTTACATTGACTAACACAGTATCAATTGTCAAACAGCGTGGAGCACATATGGGTGCAACACGTAAAGGAAGGGGTTTTTCTAAATCTGAACTTCATGAAGCTAATCTCTCGATACATGCTGCTATCCGATTAGGAATACGTTCAGATCCATTAAGAAGAACGAAACATCAAAAAAACATAGATGAGTTGCGGTTATTGGTAGACTCAATGGATAAAGATGCTCTAAAAATAAGACAGCACTCTATCACGCGGTGCCGACAAAGTTCCAAGCCCCATCGCGGAAGGACTCATAGAGGATTAACTTCCTCAGGAAAAAGGACACGTGGGCTTTTAAGAACGAGAGGATTAAAGAGCACTAGAAATTACAGATTCAAAAA
>Ga0114921_10000861_pt1 | contig 13177 bp, 10 predicted proteins | sample BentaG_FD_87016 | JGI IMG/M metagenome (GOLD analysis project Ga0114921, IMG submission 87016) | Deep subsurface microbial communities from South Atlantic Ocean to uncover new lineages of life (NeLLi) - Benguela_00093 metaG | ecosystem: Environmental > Aquatic > Marine > Oceanic > Sediment ...
CCACCAGGTTCAATCGTCATAGGGACAAAATAAACAAACGCATCAAAATCCCATATCAGACGATCCAGCAACTTCGCAATCTTCTTTAGAAATAAATAGAATTTGGCTTGACCGTAGTGCGCTGGGTACGCATGGAAGTAGTCTGATCTTAGAGCGACTGCAATGGACGGTTTATTTATATCTATCCCAAACTTGTGAATCTTGGAGATGACGTTGCTTGTAGATGCCTCGGAGAGAAGAAAGGCCAGATCAGCTGCTTGGAAGATGTTCTTTCGAGGGCCAATCATCCTAACTAAATACTTATAGGATCTTTCTTCACGTAAAAATAGAATGTCAATACGGCGCATGATCATCTTTATCAGTGAGACATCCCTCCTAGGTGACTCCTCGAGGCCCAATTGGGACACCGAGAAGGGAAAGATGATGGTTGGTTTCTTTAGAATAAACTTGGGGTAGAAGTACGAAGTTACGTATCTACTCATAAGAGATTTCTCAAGAGTATGCCCGAGAACTAGCACAAGATCGATATCATCAAAGTCTGAATGTAACTGAGCAATGAGACTTTTTGTCAGAAGGGGGATCACCATTTTCCTCAACGTGAACGACTCATCGTAGAATGAAGATATTTTGCTCATTAACCTCATGCCTAGAGATTGTTGATTAGCAGGCTTCGGGACGGGTACACGGCGGGGCGAGGACCGACCTTTTAGTACCGTCAATAAATTTCTTGATAGCGCTACATCAGAAGGATGCTGTAACAGATTAATGTCAGCAAAGAAGCTTGAAGCAAAATCATAAGACACCCCAGGATAACAAAGTTTCACCGAGCCAACGTTCTTAAGTTGATCTACTGAAGCTCTGTATTGCGCAAGATCACCCTTGCTCCCGATAGGTGACACTACACCTATCGCAAGCATGTTTGGCGTCACATCATGTACACTCCACTTTTCATGCACAAAGCAAATTCGAGAAAGATATTTTTACTCTTAATAATAGACAATAAAAGAACGACGCATGTGGCATTTAGTAAATCGTAAGACAAACGTTTTTATGTCAGTTCACTCTTATGTATAAAAGGACAACGTATAAACACTAAAAAAAGTATATTTACTTCAATTAGAACTGAAGGATGAAAGAAATGGGCATTCCGAAGTTCAGGGTTGCTCTGGTTGTTATAATTCTCTCCACGATACTTAGCATTGTTTCAGTAACGTCTACGCAGCCATACTATATTATCCCCAGTTCGGGGTCGATTGGTCTTGTAGTTCAACCTTCGATAGCTCATATGAGTGAAATACGAGCATTGTTTGTGCACGGAGGGTCGTTTAACCCTTATCCCGATTGGGAATTAGTAGCTCAAACTGCTCAAGATTATGGTGTTAACGTTATAGTTGGAGCATTCATGGGTAACCAGTGGTTTAGACCTAGTTTGCCAGAAGCTATAACTGCTACTCATTCTAGAGGACTTGAACTTCATGTTCTTCACACTACGCTTTTTACTTCACCAGGTCCTGAATACAGCACTATGCGTGCTGATGGTACACTATATGAGTGGATGTGTCCAACCAAACAGATAAGCAGAAATCTATTGAAAAGCCAAGTCGAGGAACTTGTTAGTAATTACGATATAGACGGCTTTATGTTTGACTACATAAGGTACGCACTTAGCGACCACTGTTACTGTTCAGAGTGCAAAGCAAAGCTTGAGGAATGGCTTGAAGAATCCATACCCGATAGCAATTGGCCGCCAAATCCAAGCGATTTTGCACCTGGGGGTTCTCGCTACAATGAATTTCTTGAATGGAGAATTGTACCAATTACTGAATTGGTAAGAGATATGCGTAGTTGGATGTTAGCAGTCAAACCAGACTTGAAATTTGGCGCTGCTGTTTGGACCTATTGGCCGTGCTACAATCCTGCATCGCGACGCAAAGGCTTAGGACAAGACTGGAACGACTGGATAAGGCAAGGCTATCTTGACTGGGTCTCTCCGATGTTGTACGGGACAGATTTAAACGTAATGGCAGACTGTATAACCAATTTTCATCAGTTTGCTACCGGTGGACCAGAGGGAAAGGCAGCCTTAGCCCCTTTTCTTACCAACCAATATCCAAACGTTGTTCCTCCTGAAGATTTTAAGGCACAGATTGACACAGCTCGAGAATATGGAGCAGATGGATGGGTTATATGGCGTTATGGCGGTCCTGGAGATTCTGGTCCAGAAAAACCTGACATAAGAGATTACCTTTCAATCATAGATATGCCTCAGACTTTTTCGTTAAACAACATTAACTGTGACATAAGCGGAACAACTGCAATAATTACTTGGACAACAGATCTCCCGGCTACGAGCAAGGTTGAATACAGTACGTCGCCATTATTTAATGCAACCAAAGAAAATTATCCACCAGAAAATTTCGATTATTGGGATATTGACCACATTGAAGGAACAATTATAGAAGATTCTACATCAGTCACAAGCCATAGCATAACCATAACAGATTTGGAAGAAGGAATGCCTCTTTACTTCCGTGTACAAAGCCAAGACCAATCAGGTATAGCCACTAGCCAAGTATACATGCGCACGGGCACTTGAATCTATCCTCCTTCTTGAAATCTTCGCGGACTTCATCCTCTTTTATTCTTTGACCAGAAGCAACACACTAATTAGCGACGATCCTCTTGTTCCAACTTGTAAGGATTCGAGTCCAGGAAACCCTTTTTCGCTCAGGTTAACGATGCAATCCAATAATGAAACCCACGCAATTGTGGAAATCTCCTATCTACAGGGCCAATGAAATGGAATCTAATGAAGTAAGGAATCATACGCATGCGCGCCAGGAGTTTGTCATGCTTTTTTGGAGACATAATGAATACCCTAGCTCGTCTTCCTTCCAGCCAACCTTTAAACTTCTTCGCGAATGCTTCTTCTTTAGGATTGGTTGGTGTGAAAATAAAATTTTGATTTTTGATGCTTTTAACGCCCGGACCAAACATGGGATGTATTCCTAACGTAATTCCAGCTTTAATGTACTTGTGCATTACTTTGACTGGAAACTCCTTGAATGTGCAGATATCGATAATCACTTGGTCTGGGCGTACGTAAGAATGGATATCTTTTATCACATCTTCGAAATCCTCGATGGGTACGCATAGTAGAACTATGTCAACAGTTTTAACTGCATTTCTACTATCAGTGATTTCAACCCCAAGTTCATATTCTATTCTTGATAAAGCTTGTTTATTCTTATCTGAAACTATTACTCTAGTAGCTTCCTCTAGGAAGAATTTCGCGAACCATCGACCCATTCTTCCCGCGCCAATTATTGCCACTTTCACCCATTTTCCTCCGTTCAATGCCGTGCGCCATTGTCTATCTCGTTTTTGATTTTTAATATGCGACGGTATTGTTGAGGTGGGCTACAGTCTGCTTCTTGCAAATCGCGAAGAGGTGCAGGCAAAGAGTTGGACTCAATTGTCCTAGGACCCTTTGTAAGATATCAAGTCTGAAGAAGGAAATTAGGTTTCCAATCAGAGGAATGAGAACATTGTCCCCTTCTATGCGGAGAATGACAAAGTTTTTTTGGTAAAGGATCTTCTTGAAGGGTTCTAGGTGCAAATGCGGAAAGTACAGTACATTGCGCGGGTACGTAGGAGTTAATCCCAATGACTCGAAAATTCTGGATTTTAATCTCTTTACGTTTACTATTTCGATAACAAGTATGCCATGGTCTTTTAGAAGTTCATAGAATTCCTTCAGACTCTCTTCTAAGTCTGGAATGCTAACGAACTTCCTCGCAAAAATTACATCAAAAGACTTTCTTCGAAGGGGAAGGTGTGTGTTTTCAGCTACTATAAAAGATATGTTTTGTCCACGCTTGAACCTATTCACTAGGTCTATACCGACTAGATTCTTATGGTCCTCAGACTCGAGCATATGGGTAATGGTTCCAGAACCGCAACCAACATCTAGAATAATTGGTGAAGACTTGGACATGAAAGAAATTAGTTTTGCATATCTCCGGAGTGTGATGAGCCTTACACGCGAAGGTTCACGTATTTTCAGTCGTCGTGTCCACAGTTTTATGTAATACAACTTCTTCGTTGACATGCCTTTTATACTCACCCGTGTGCGTGCACATGTGTGTTAGCTCATTCTTTCTGATGAAGCCGCAGCGCCCTCAATAGTTTGTACAGTGGTGCTCTAGCCCATTTTACTGGCAAGTAAGCGACTTTATTGGGTGGAGGATTGTAAAAGGTTGGAGTTAACAGGTCCACTTTCTCGTTGATGATTCCTTGTTTCAAGGCTATTTCGTGTATTTTGGTGTGTGGATATATACGAATATTAGTGAGACCAAGATACTCCAATCTTTTCCAACATTTTGTCACTATCTCGAATAAAAACTTATAAAAATCTGCAACAGTTTTTGAGTTTTCACCAGGCACGTTGTACATAAAATTGTACACAAGTCTTGTACCTTCAACCTCATTAGCTAGTTCATATGTCTTGCGGATGTCTCGAATTCTGATATCCTTCCGAAGGGTGTCAAGTGCTCCTTGGGAGCCACCATCCGGAGAGAATTCGAAAAGATCACAACCGGAATTTCTTGCTTTGATCATGAATCTCTTGTTGATGTACTCTTCTCTATACCATGCAGTCCATTTAATATGTAACTTTCTCTTAATTATTTCTCTGCAAATTTCTCTGGCATGATTTAGCGGAAAATTGAAAACAGTGTCCACGAAAAACATTCTTTTGATATCATACAAGTTTATCAGATTTTCTATTTCATCCACTACTTTCCTTGGAGATCGTAGTCGTATATTCCTTCCTTGAAGAAACGGATACGTACAGTATGCACATCTGAAGGCGCATCCCCGTTTCGTTTGCACTCCGATGGAAAAAGCGGCCTCTTTATACTTTTGTAAGTCCAAGTTTGGGAACTCTCTTGGTGGCGCGGGTAGATTGTCAAAATCTATTGGTTTGCTTCTTCCTGTGAAGAATACCTTTCCATTGTTTCGAAAATACACGCCACTTACACGTTTCGGATGATCAATTCTTTCCAGAAGTTCGGGAAATGAGTATTCTCCTTCAAGGAAGACGCCATAGTCTATCTCTGATAACTTCATCATAATCTCTTGGGGAAACATCGAAAAACCCGTTCCACCAACAACTATTTTTGCATAGGGTCTTATTCGCCTAACAAACCTAAGCATTGACACAAACTGTTGAAAATAGGAGAAAGCATCCCATGACTGCGTGGTATCAATGTTTCTTAAAGACAAAGCAATAACGTCAGGTTCTGTTTTTTCTACGATTTTCTGTGTTTCTATGAAAGGTCTTTCCACCATATTCGGATCAAATACAGTGCACTCATGATTTTTCAAGGTTTCTAAAAGATACGCAATCCCTAATGGAAATGAAGTGAGTTCTAGACCCTTTCTTCCCAAGTAAGCTGAAATTAACAGTACTTTCACAGTCTCGCCCCCATCATAACTGCTTTGATTACCTATTTCTTCCGTGCTGGTATACGTGGAGCATCCGATCGAAAAAGAGTCCGCTTAGAACACACGCGTGAATTTGCTCGCATAAAATCAATTTTAAGGAATATTAAGACCGAGTCTTCTGAGAGTAGAGAGACCGATCTTGATAACAGTGGATCTAATTTTGTCTCTAGCACTTCTCTTTGGGAATTGCTTCGCGAAGAATTGCAAACTTTCTCCAACCACATTGAAGTTCATATTACCTACCCCTTCTTTTTCGGCTAGAACAATATGATCTATCTTTTTGGGGTTTAGTCCCATAATTCTGGCGGCCGCTGAATCTATGGCTTCGGGGTCTGAGCTTGCCATTATAAGTCCCAACTTTTTTGTATATTTTCCACGTACTATTACGCCATCTACCAGGCATAAGTCAGGCTTCATGATCTTGTTTAGGCCAACAATCACTTCATCAAGATATGGGTGATATTTGAATTTATTCGGATAAGGGTTACAGCCGTAGATGTTTTTGAGGGCACATGAAATTTCTGGGGGGCCTTCCATGTATTTCATTTTGGGCAAATTGATAAATAAATCTGCGTCTTTTATAGTAGATGGAAGTAAGAACGTGTAGGAATGGTTTGCTACTCTGACTTTGACTTCTTCGTTGCTGTCTTCGGTCAAATTTACAAGTTTTACGTTTTTTTCTTTACTCATCTTCTCGTATCCGAGAATCTTTGATGAGTATTTAAATTTCACGGCTGACGCATCAGATTCGACTATGCTGATCTGCACGTCAGAAGATATGTTTTCCCTCAGAAAGTCTATAAGTTCTGCTATGATTTTGGGATCTGTGGTTATTCCGGTGGAATAATCACTGTAACAGCACATATTGGGCTTCACCACTATTCTTTGAAGGTTTGGGGGGAAGTGAAATCCTATTAGATCAAATGATCTTCCGATCGCCTTTTTGAAGTCTGAACAAATGTCAGCTTTGACAAGGCTTACAAAACTCACTGTCTGTCTTTCTCCCTTACTGTGGGTTTCAAGTATGTTGAATCTGATTTTTGTAGGCTAAAGAAATTATTTCGAGGTCCCTCAAGGCGTCGGCTGCAGAGGGCGAAGGCTTGAGGTCATTCATCACGCATTTGATGAAGTAGTCTAACTCGTTGTAAAACGCTGACGACGCGGGTCGCGGTTTTATTCCAAGTGTATACAAGATACGTGACGATGTCTTTGCAGGGCCGCCAATAGCCATTGAAATGGTTTTCGCGGTGCCAAAAAGTTCTATCTTTATGGTATTTTGTAGGCAATACCAACCAACGTTTACGATTGCTGAAATTCCTTGCTTGAACTTTATGAAGCATAATGCGTGATCCTCGAATGGCATATTGAATCTGTGACCTAACATACTTTTTACACTAACTATTTCGTCTCCAAAATACCATATCAGAAGGTTTATCATATGACAACCTAGGTCTATTAGTGCTCCTCCTCCAGTTAGTTCAGGGTTAAACCACCAGTCGCGAACAGGCAACGGAATAGAATTCTCTGAAATTGTAAGAAATGGACCCTGCCATATATTTATGCCGTAGGCATTAACAACATCGCCCAGCTGGCCATTGTCTACCTCTTTTTTGATTTTAGCGAATTCAGAGAAACGTAAGGGGTAACCGACCATTGTTTTGACACCTGCCTTTTGGACTTTTGAAACAATTTTTTTTCCCTCTCTTACGTTTCTTGCTAATGGTTTTTCTAATAAGATATGCTTCTTACACTCAGCTGCCATGATTGCACATTTCGAGTGAAGGAAAGTTGGTAATGCGATTACTACGCAGTCAATGTTGGAATCTTCTAAGAGTTTTGCATAATCGTCATAAACCTTCTTTATCCCCTGTGCTTTGGCAAAGTGACGAGCTGTCTTGGATGTGTCAGCAACAGCAACTAGCCTGGCATTTTTCAGACGCATGCTGCTGTGAAAATGGATTTTTCCTATTCTACCCAGACCTATCAGACCTATGTTTACCATCTTCAAAGCCTTTATCTCCGCAAATTTCCTATTCCTTCAACAGTGAAGGAACATTGACAAGTCTCGCAATCGCGCGCGCATTCGGATCGTAGATGGAGAGTCTCTATCTTTATTTCAACAACTTCTTAGTTCCGTAATAGAGTACGCCCATCCACCTGATTAGTATCCTACGACTCTTGTAGGGTGTGGGTATTCCTTTTGCTGTAGTGGGGTTGAAGAAAAACAAAAGCGGCTTTATGATTATTGTTTTTTGGTGTGGATTGAAAGCGTTCCGTGGGATGTGTTTATGTTTTAGTATAAATGCTACCTGGTTGAATTGATACCAAAACCATGCATTGCGCACATCAAGAAATTTGCGCATGTGACCATCGTAGGGTGATGCTGGAGTGTCTATCTTGAAGCCTTTTTGATGTGCCCGCAGAAGAAAGTCCAGAGATTCCAATAAATAGAGGTTGGGGTCAAACTTGATTTTGTTAAAGGTTTCTCTATGGGTAATCAGTACCGTGGGTGCTTCCCATTGTCTCCAGCCTAAAGTGATTATTAGGTTGGGATGTTTTTTTATTTTCTCTATTTGTCTTTGTAGGATGGCTGTGTTAAATTCTACATCATCATCCATGAATATTAATATAGGTTTATGGGCTTGTCTCGCTCCTAAATTTTTACATGTGCCCATGAATCCAATGCCTCGGTACACAAGAATTGTTTCAACATCCGGGGGTATAGATTTGCATATTAATGGTTTGTAAGGAGCCTTTAATCCAGTGACTATAACTGCAGAGGAGTCCTTCATCCTTAATCAGCACATGAGGTTTGGGTTTCCTTGCACCCTTTTTAAATATATCCAAGAGCTCTGAGTCTATTCAACATTTCTTGTTTTTCTTCAAATTCCTTTGGGCCGAAATATGAGATATCCACAGTGTTTTGTAGTTGTCTTCTCAAATATTTTACTTTTTCTGGATATTTATGTGAGATATCTTCTTGTTCGGATGGGTCATTGAGAAGATTGTATAACTCCTCTTTTTGGGGAGACCATATATATTTGTGAGTGATGGTTCTTATGCATTTACATCCTTTGTCAATTCTTCTAAGCTTGTTTCTAGTGGTTGGGCTGATTTTCCAAGCTTTAAGTCCGGCAAACCCTCCTTTGTGTAGTCCCCCGTATTCGGCGCATACAAAGTCGTGGATTTTTCGATTTTCAAAAGGAAATAAACTTTTACCTTGAATAGCTATCCCAGATTTAATGCTTGCCACATCTAACGCGGTGGGAAAGATATCTATGGTCGAAACAAGGCTTGAAATCCGCTTTTCCTCCGGTATCAAGGATGGACAACTCATTATAAGCGGAACCTGAAGAATGTTGTCATACAAACCAAGCGGGTGAATAGCCAAACCGTGTTCGCCAAAATTCTCTCCATGGTCAGATGTTATTATCAAAAAGGTGTCGTCAAACATATCGTTCTCGACCAAGAAATCCACAAGATTACCTATCTGATAATCCAGATATGCTATTTCCCCGTCATACCAGGATTTTACGACTTCCCACTCTTTCTCAGATATGGATATTTCCTTTGCCACAAAAGATAGACCACCACTACCGCTTGCAATCCACTTGAGCTTTTGAATGTCCAAGTTATGATTAGAAATTTTTTCAGTGGTTTTTCCTAAGATTTTATTCGCAAGAAACTCTTGGACATAGAACTTGGATTCACTAAAACTGCCACAAAATCGTTTCTTAAAAGGTTTTGGCGGGTCATAAGCAGTATGAGAAGTGAAATAGTTCACAAATAGGAAAAAGGGCCTCTTCTTCATGTGGTTCCTTCTGAGGAAGCTTTTAATCATCTCAGTAGCTAAGTAGGTGGACTTATCTGGACCGTAAATAAACTTTCTAATGACTTCTTTGAAAAGCAGCTTTTTAAACTTGGGATTGGATAAGAACCCATCTTTCAGTTCAACGTATTCATTGAACCCTTTCTCAAAACCACTCCCAGACCCTAGAATTTGACAACAAGTTATGCCAATCGTACGGTAACCGTGCTCACTTAGAACTTCTGCAATGGTAACGTTTTCTTTGTTGAAACTCACTTTCTTTCCTATAGTTTTATGGCATGAAGGATATTTTCCAGTGAAAAACGACGCGTGAGAAGGAGGTGTCCAAGGAGCTGCGGAAAAGGCGTTCTGATAGAGTGTTCCCCGTTTGGCAATCTCATCAATATTGGGAGTGGTTCTTCGGTAGTACCCGTAACAAGAAAGATGATCTGCTCTTACGGTATCCATAATTATCAAAATGATGTTCGGAGGTCTTTGTCCCATTTTTATTTTCACTCTTTCAATCACCGCCCCCGTGCGCGTTCGTTTTGAAGAAAATCCTCTAATACATGTATCAAAGAATTGGCTGTGTTTTCCCAAGAATACATTTTTGATCTTTCAAAAGCTTTTCTCCCAGTTTCCAGCCTGAGATTAGAGTTCGATAAAACCTTTCTTACTGTTTCTTGCCACTGCTTGATATCTGGCTCAAGCAAAAAGCCACAATCGTCAAGTAGTTCTGAGGCTCCTCCCCTCCTGCACGCCACCACAGGTTTGCCGCACGCCATTGCTTCAAGGACCACCAAGCCGAAAGTATCAATTGTGCTTGGAAATAAGAATACAGAACATCTTTGCATGAGCCTAACCACCTGATTATTGGTGGGTGATACAACGATCTTGAACCTATCTGAGATGCCGATTCTTTTTGCGATGTTTTCTAATCTTTTTTTATACCAAAAATGATGGGCTTCCATGTCCCCAGCTATAATAAGAGATTTGTCTGGGTCAGCCTTTTCCATTGCCCTGACTGCTAGTTCAAGGGATTTGTGAGGGTGGATTCTCCCCAGATAAAGGGCGAAAGGTTCCTCCTCACCTGTAGGGTGAAATTTTGAAAGGTTCACGCCAAGTGGGACTATTGCCGACTTTCGCGATCCAATTACACCTTGTTTCAAGGCTTGGGTAAGCAAGTAGCGACTATGCGCGATAATCAGTCCGAGATTCTTGATGCCTACAGCATTCCACTTCTTTATCGGCGGCAAATCTAATAATTTGTCTTCAAGCTTCCTACGCCACGTCAAATTTTGAAACGGGAGAGCTAAGGGTCCAGCAACCGGAGGAGTCACATGAAGGCAAACTGCCCCAACAGGTTCTTTGAGGTAGTAGAAATAGGGTTGTAACCAATGTTCTCCTGCATAGTGAAAGATAACGATGTCAGGATCCCAATCCGCAACCCTTCTACTTATTTCCAGAACCGCCTTTGTTTCTATCCAATAGTAATCTATGTTTCTCCGGAGAGTGTTTTTGAGAAATCCGCCAACACGAGATCGGAAATCCTCGATCGGCACAATTTCAACCGGTAAAGAGAGGAATTCTGGAAAGCACCTTTTCAAGTCAAGTCTCGTGGTAAAGATCCTGACTCTGTGTCCCATTGACTGCATGTAATTCGTTGTTTCACAGATGAAACGCCTTGACCCACTTCGGCGGTCCAAATTCCTTTCGATAAATGCAATCTTCAACTGTGTTCCCTCGCGCGCTAATATGCGCATTAACGCGTGTACTTTAAAGATAGCCTAGTTGTTTTAGTCTCTCTTTAATGACTTCCATTTCCTTCTTGTGGAGGACAGCATGCTCTTCAGGTATTGATTGTTTCGCTTTTTCTTCCATTAAAATGTGTTTTGAAACTATTGCATTGAGTTCTTTGACTTTTTTAGTTTCTCTGCTTGCCAGATTGGTTTTTTCGTTTGGATCAACTTGTAGATTGTAAAGTTCACGTCTATCCTTTCTATCAGTTATGTATTTCCAATCTTCTGTTCTGCATGAGAAATTCTGAGTGAGAGTTTCGCTGATAACATACTTGTTGGATTTTGCTCCTCCATCCTTCATCATTGGGACCAAACTTGTTCCCAGAAAAGTCTGGACTTTCGGGATGTTGAATAAATCTACTATTGTCGGTGCTAGATCCAAAAGTGAAACTTGATTCTCAATCACAGTATTTCTTATGATTCCCGGACCATTGACAATTACGGGTACTCGAAGCACTTCATCGTACAATCTTCCGTGACCCCATTCTCCGTGTTCCATGAATTGTTCGCCATGATCAGCAGTCAAAATAAGAAATGTATTGTCAGAGGAGATACCTATATGCTCCAACTCGTCTAGAAAGAATCCTATCTCTCTGTCAACGTATGCTATTTCTTCCTGATAAAAACTCTTCCATCTTTCTAGCTCCTTTTTCGAAAACGTTTGAGGGTTGCGGCTGATCTTTCTCTCTAGTCGTATGGCGTCTATCCGTTTGAGTTTTGAGATTTTTTTTGGATTATACGGTGAATGGACATCCATGTAGTGTAACCAAAGGAAGAATCTATCTAAGTTGTTTCTCAGCCATGAAAACGCTTTCTTATTTATCAGTTTCGCCCTAAGAAATTTATCGCCACGTAGAGTGCCTAACTTTCGACGAAGTTTGTCAAAAACGTTGTTCCTCCTGTATGATTTCAAAGAGTCGTCGAAGATGTCAAATCCTCTATCATAGTGGAAAATTGAAGTCAGCCAGGGATTTGCGTTGAAGGCAGCGGTAGAAAATTCTCTTGATCTCAATACTTCCGCGATTGTGTGCCACTTACTGGAAAGCTTAACCCAGAAACTGTCGTGCAAGCCGCCACTATTCGGACTCATCAAAGGATATGTAGATGTCATGATAGAAGGGAAGGATTCTGGAGTGCCCACACCGTTGGAGATTGCCTGAGAAAACAATACGCCATTTCTAACCAAATCATCTATGTTTGGGGTTGCTTGATGTCTGTGCCCGAGACAGCCAATGCAGTCCACTCTAAGACAATCGATTGTGATGAGAATTACATTTTGTGTATGGTTCATGCCAAGACTTCCTGTCTCTCCAAACTAATTGCGATTATCTTGCGGGTCGATTAGGGAGTTGAAAAGGGATCTTCGTAAATCTCACATGCTCCATTTGAGTAGATTTTGTTGGCATTCTCAAACACAAAGGAAAGCTCTGTAGCGTTGAATACGCTCGTTCGTCTTATGATTACTCCGTTTATCACACTGTGTTGTCCCAAATAAACGTAGGATCCAGGTACTAGTTTTGTGGTGTTGGCCAACAGAAACATGTTGCTTAAACGTGCGAGTGCAATGAAATTCATTGTGCCATAGCTTGTGTAACTAGTCAACACGAACTGTTGGGATATCAAGTCACAATATATCTTTGCGCGTTCTGTGTCCACGTGCCCAAATAACCACTTGGCGCCAAGTACGTCACTCTCGTGAAGCAATCCAAACGATACGTAAGGTTTTCCACCCATTCTATACATGCTTAAAGATACCGAGCTTGGGACATTGTCTCTGGTGACCTCGTAAACAAATCCTGTCTGGAACAAAAAGAAAGGTATGAGTACCACCAAGACTAAAACTAAGCTCCAGTGTCTTTCTCTTGACCTCAGCATCCTTTCAATGACCGTTTTCCCGCCTAGGATGCAAAGGGGCGCCAAAACCAAAAGCAATATGCCATAAAACCTTTCCATGCGTAAGGATCCAGCAAAAGATGGCAAAGCCACGCACATCAAGAGGATAGCCATGTTTGCAGAAATGATCATAGCATATTCCGGATTGAGTTTAATTTCCTTTCTCTTA
>Ga0114921_10000862_pt1 | contig 13169 bp, 13 predicted proteins | sample BentaG_FD_87016 | JGI IMG/M metagenome (GOLD analysis project Ga0114921, IMG submission 87016) | Deep subsurface microbial communities from South Atlantic Ocean to uncover new lineages of life (NeLLi) - Benguela_00093 metaG | ecosystem: Environmental > Aquatic > Marine > Oceanic > Sediment ...
GGTTCCCCAGAGCCCCCAGGGGATAACATCAAGGGTCTGGAGTAGAAATACTACCCCCAGGAATAATAGGGAAATACCAAATATAGGGATGCGGTAATTTCTCCCCAGCTTCTTCTCAGACATGGCTACTTTCTCCTGACACTAAATATGATTATCAGACCGACAGCAATGAGAATAACTGGCCAGAGATTACCCCAGTGAAACCACCAGAAAAGGTCAAAGCTAGCTAGTAAGAAAAGCACGCCGATAACAATGAGGATTATACCGAGGATATTGCGACGGCGGTGTCGAAGCTTGGTCACCTCTTCAGATTTGCCTTCCTCTCCGGCAAAGGTAGAACGGATTTCGCGCCCCAGTTCACGAGCCGTTTCCTTCATTTCCTCCACATTTTCCTTAACCGTGTCTTTGGGTTCGGTAGCCTCTGAGCTTTCCAGCGGAACGATAATTACCATAATTATATAGGCTAGAATACCCAACCCGGTAGCAAATATCAGTAACACGAAGATGAGCCTGACAATAGTGGAGTCTATACCAAAGCACTGTGCCAGACCACCACACACTCCGGCTATCATCCGGTCACTGCGACTTCGATAAAATCTTTTTTCCATGACTCTCTCCCATAATCTTCATTAGCGCTTGCACGAATTATACGGTATAATAAGTTTTGTGTCTATCTCATTACCTGACCGATTGAGGTACTCCCTGAGCCATCACCGACAGTTATACCCGGAATGCTGGCAGTAGGAAATCAGCAGTGGCTAAAAAGCTAATAAAAGAATGGGGGTGAGAAATATGCTGGAGGTTAAGCAGTTAACGGTAGAGGTAGAGGGACAGGAAATCTTGCACGAGGTGAATTTGAATGTTGAAGATGGTGAGACCCATGCTCTTTTCGGTCCCAATGGCAGCGGTAAAACCACCTTACTTATGGCAATGATGGGCTTCCCGAAATACAAGGTAACTAAAGGTAGCATCATCTTTGAAGGCCGGGATATAACGGGGTTACCGCTGGATGAGCGAGCCCGCCTCGGCATTGGGATGTCTTTCCAGCGTCCACCAGTGGTTCGAGGAGTCAAGACTCGTGATATGCTTAGTGCCTGTCTCGGCGGGGAGGCTGAAGAAACGATTAACCAACTGGCGGGAAAAGCTGACCTGGCTGATTTTCTGGAGCGGGAGGTAAATTATGGCTTCTCAGGAGGCGAGTTAAAGCGTTCTGAGCTGATGCAACTAATGGCACAAAAGCCAAAACTGGTCTTGCTGGATGAGCCTGAATCAGGGGTTGACCTGGTAAATATTGCCGTTATTGGCCGGCTCATCAATGAGCTACTGGACAAGAGTTGCCCGATACGATTGCGAAAGTGCGCAGGGCTTATCATCACCCATACCGGTCATATTCTGGACTATGTTAATGTTCGTACCGGCTATGTTATGTGTGATGGCATAATCGGGTGTAAAGGAGACCCCCACGAGATTCTAGCCACTATTAGAGAGAAGGGCTACGAAAAATGTGTCCAATGCTTTATAGAGGGAACACTGAATGCCTGAGATAAAATCATCCAAAACATATAAGGATAAAGCCAAAGCAGCCATAAACAAACCAGCATCCTTGGGTGAGGACATTGACATTAACGATTATATCCTTGAAGCTGAAGAACTACCTAGCTACGATGACCCATCTAAGCTAGCAAGTGAAACTAAAGAACAGCTGATGGATGTTGGGGTTGTGCTGGATGACATGAGCCGGCGCTCAGGCAGCATTATCCAGATGGACCATTCTGTAGTCCACAGCCTAGCCATGCAAGAAGGGATAGAAGTAATGAGTATTATTCAAGCCCTGGAGAAGCATGACTGGCTATCAGACTACTGGTGGCAGGCGGTGGCAGTAGACAGTGATAAATATACTGCCCATGTTGAGCTTCATCAGGCAAATGGCTACTTTATCAGAGCTTTGCCCGGTAGCAAAACCATCTATCCGGTTCAAGCCTGCCTGTATCTTGCCAAGAGCAAGCTAGCCCAGAACGTCCATAATATTATCATTGCCGAAGAGAATTCCGAGCTGCATATCATCACCGGCTGTTCTACGGCACTTAGAAACGAGCCAGGATTGCATCTTGGGGTTTCTGAGTTCTATGTCAAGAAGGGAGCCAAAATTACCTTTACCATGATACACAGCTGGACTCCAGATGTAGCGGTGCGTCCCCGTAGTGCCGTTATTATTGAAGAAGATGGCCTGTTCCTCAGCAACTACGCGCTTATGAAACCAGTCAGGTCATTACAAATGTATCCATCAGCCAGGTGCATTGGTGAAAACGCTATCGTCAGGTTTAATAGCATTTTGGTAGCGCCTCCCGGCTCAACAATGGATGTAGGCTCCAGAGCGCTCCTTGAGGCTAAAGGAGCCAAAACAGAAATAGTATCACGAGCGCTGACTACTGGAGGTAATATCTACGCTCGTGGTTATATTGAAGGCAGTGCCCCTGAGGTCAAAGGTCACCTGGAATGCCGTGGATTGATTTTGCAGGGTGAAGGAATGATTCATGCCATACCTGAGCTTAAGGGTAACATGGCTGGTATTGACCTGTCTCACGAAGCCGCCGTGGGTAAGATAGCCGAAGAAGAGGTTGAATACCTGATGGCACGGGGTCTAACTCGAGCTGAAGCTACTGCCACTATCGTTAGAGGTTTCCTCAGGGTAGATATTGAAGGACTACCACCCCAGCTTGATGCTGAATTAAAGCGGGCTATTGAGGCTAGCGAAGAAGAGCTTATGTGAATAAATTTTTATCTTCAGTGAGGCTATATGCCTGCCATTTACCCTTCCCTGAAGCGCTTGTCCATCTCCCGAAGAAACCTCTCTACTTCCGGGGATAGCTGAGGTACCTCTGGCTCTTTCATTTCACATCATACTCCTGACTCCTGAACCCTGAGTGTATCAAGGCGGGTCTTCTCATGTTGGTGCTTAATTCTCCCCTTTGTAATCCTGCTATTACTTTCTGATGCTCTTCGTGTATCATCTGTTTATCTAATTCCCGAAACTCTTGAAGCATGTTATCCTCTTCTTGGTTGCTGAAATAACTGGCAATTCTGCCTGACCTCCATGTATAATTGGGCTAGCTGAAGTAGGAATAACGAGGGGTGAAAAGCAATGAAACAGGCAAAGAGGTCACCTTGGAGATGGCTGGGCAGGAAATTAAGGACACAATTTCTCACCGGACTTGTCGCTATCATACCCATCGGCCTCACCTTACTGGTTTTGGTATGGGTCTTTAATGCTGTTGATGGCATACTGGAGCCGATAGTCAGAGCAATATTTGGTCGTCCGGTTCCCGGTGTAGGTTTCGGCGCAACAGTAATACTAATTTACCTGGTTGGGGTTATAGCCAGCAATATTCTGGGGAAGAAACTGCTTAGGTTTGGTGAGTCCCTATTGGTAAGAGTGCCATTAGTTCGGCAGATTTATACCGGCATCAAGCAGATTCTGGCCAGCTTTCGCCAGCCTGGCGTATCAAATCACATGCAGGTGGTGCTCGTAGAATTTCCCAGGAAAGGCATGAGGACCATTGGCTTCATTACCAATGAATCAGGTGACAAATCAGGAAAGAAACTGCTCAATATCTTCATACCGACGGCCCCTAACCCAACATCGGGCTTCCTGCAGATAGCCAGGGAAGAGGAAGTTATCCGTACCAACATATCAGTTGAGGAAGCATTTACGCTGGTTGCCTCTGCCGGTAAAGTGTCACCCCAGGAAATAGAGACTAGGTTATCAGAAAGGGCTAATAATATCTAATCAGGTATCAGCATACTGCTCCTGCTGCTTGACAGATAGGAGCACAGTGAGCAATATATCTAGCCCTGATGAGGCACAACACTTACATTGCCCCTCTACCGGACGAGCTAAAAAGCTAGACAATAGCTGCCCAAAACGAGGTCAATAAAAAGGAGGCTCAGCGGTGCAAAAAGCTAGAATGTAATGGCAAGATGCATTCTGTTCTGGCTTCTTGTGCTTAGGCTTTACCGATGCGGAATACCTTGGTGCCACACGCTGGGCACTCACCCTGTGTTGCCGGGCGCTTGTTTTTCATGATAATAGACTTTGGATTCTTGATATCTACCTTTTTCCTGCACTTCACACAATATGCCTGCATTTTACCCTCCTCTTTCATTGAGTCTTAGCCCAGCCTATCACAAAATTGATTATTAGGCAATAGGTTTGGCAAACAATTTATCGTCTTTTTGGACATAAAATTGAATATTTTCCTCATATATGAAAAATTCTTAGGTGCCGTTATAATATTTGACAGATACCAAGTTCCAATCCACAATATAATGAAACACCTAGGAAAGCAGGAAGCAATTAATTTAAAATTAGGAGGTAGCCGATTGTTTAAGAAAGTACATGTGTTCAGGCTTAACCCTGAACAGGAACTCACCAGCGAGATAGCCCGCTACTGTCGGCAGAATGGCATCTCCTCTGGAGTAGTCATTGGTATCATAGGCTCGGTCAAGAGCGCTGAGCTTGACTACCAGCTTCGTCGTCGTGCTGATGACTACACTGGCCTCAGCGAGTTGCAGCTTTGAATACTGGTGACAGCGGCAGAGCGATGTGAATCCCGGAGTATTGCTTCCCCACTCAAAAGAAATGGCGCTGGCGCTTTCTTAAGAAATAGCCAGCCACGAGACCAAAAACTAAGCCTCCGAGGTGGGCTTGCCAGGCTACACCCGGAAAAAGAGAGACTATCAGGGAACCACCAATTACAGCTGCCCAGAGGGGGAGAGGAACTGGCACCGGGAAAACCAAAACCCTCAGTTTCGGTCTCATCATGACAAGTACTCCGCCCAGGGCAAAGACGGCTCCAGAGGCACCAATGCCTGTGGAAAAGGGTAGTGCCAGAATCAGGAAGAAAATATTACCCAGTATGCCACCACAAAAATAAACGATTAGAAGTTTGCTCTGCCCAATCAATCTAGATAAGTATCTGCCGAAGAAGTAGAAAGTCAGCATGTTAGCTACGAGATGCCACGGGCTACTATGGATGAAGAGGTTGGTCACTATTGTCCACGGCCGATTGAGAAAGTTTAGCGGGTTTAAGCCGAGAAGGAAGATAAGGTCTGGAGCTATAACCGTAGCTATGAACAGCAGGCAGTTCACCGTTATTATGAGCGCCAAAGGGGTTAGTCTGAAACCTTGGTACCTTCTATACACTATTACACCACTATCCCATATACTGCCAGTTTTGCATTAGCCGGAGACAGTCTTTCTACACAGGGTCACTTGTTCCTCTGACATAATAGCCCTTAAGCCCCAGCTATAGCAAGGAGCTAAGCCTTACAAACTCCGGGCACAAGGTTGCTTATCACCGAGATGATGTTTCGTTAGAATTGGATTTACCAGCTGCCTGGGAAGATGCAGAAAATGCCCTCAGAGGCCATAGAATCAAAATCTAAGTGCCTTGAGAGCATTATGGGTGGAATTCCCCATAGTACAGTTTTGGCTAATTTGAGAGGCAACACCATTCCACAGGAGTTTCTTGAATGCTATCAACAAAAGCGAGGAAAGGAGATGAGGTGTCACCAATCATGGGAATGAGTACAGACTGTTGCCGCCCATTAAGAGGTATGTTATACTGTTAAACCAGCCGTAGCCACTTGTGCTGAGTATTAGAAAGGGGTTAAGATTGCCAGATACAGCCACGATTAAGCAGCTCTTAGAAGCGGGGGCCCACTTTGGGCATCAGACCGGTCGGTGGCACCCCCGTATGAAAAAATACATCTTTACCAAGCGTAATGGCATTCATATTATTGACCTGGAGCAAACTGCCAGCCTGTTAGATAAAGCCTGTGACTTTGTTAGCCAAGTAGTAGCTGACGGTGGTGACATCCTTTTTGTGGGCACCAAGAAGCAGGCTCAGGAGTCAATAGAGCAGGAAGCAAAACGCTGTGGAATGTATTATGTTAACCAGCGTTGGCTAGGAGGGACACTGACCAACTTTGCCACTATCCAGGCACGAATAGACTATCTAGTCCGCCTTGAAGACCAGAAGGCTAGGGGGGAGTTTAGCCGCCTACCCAAAAAGGAAGCCCTGAAACTTGAGGAGAAGGTTGAGCGTCTCAATAAACAGATGGGCGGTTTCAAGGAGATGACCCAGCTGCCAGGGGTTCTCTTTATTGTTGACCCAACAAAAGAAAATATTGCTTTAGCCGAAGCCCAACGTGTCAGAGTGCCAGTTGTCGCTATCGTAGATACCAATTGTAAGCCCGATGATATTGATTACCCTATTCCAGCTAACGATGATGCCATCAGAGCACTCAGGTTAATATGCAGTAAGATTGCCGACGCAGTTATTGAAGGCAAGGGTGGTGAGGAAATAGTACCAGCTGAGGAAGAATTGAAGGAGGTTGGGGAGGAAATGGCGCCGGCTGAGGAAGAACTGAAGGAGGTTGAAGCTCCCGAAATTACTGAACCAATTGTCTTTACCCCTGAGGAAGAATAAGGAGACAAATTGGAAATTTTAGTAGCTAAAGTAAAAGAGCTAAGGGACCAGTCTGGAGCTGGTATTATGGAGTGCCGTAATATCCTTCTAGAAACAGAAGGAGACATGGAAAAGGCACTTGAAATTCTGAAGCAGAGAAACCTTCTTAAGGCGGAGAAGAAAAAGAAGCGCCTGGCCACTGAGGGATTAATTGAGTCCTATATCCATACCAGGGGGCGAATTGGGGCTATGGTTGAAGTGAACTGTGAGACTGACTTTGTTGCCCGTACTGACGAATTTAAGGAGCTAGCTCACCACCTGGCAATGCAAGTTGCCGCCATGGCGCCTGAATTTATCTCCGAGGAAGAAATCCCTGAAGGAAATGATATAGAACCTGAGAGAGCCTGCCTGCTTCTTCAGCCGTTTATTAAGAACCCGGATACCAGGGTTCAAGATATAATTAACGAAATTATTGCCAAAGTAGGTGAGAACATCAAGGTAAGTAGATTTGTCAGATTTGAGTTAGGCGAATAAAGGCAAGGAAGGATGTGTGGCTGGAATTGAAGGCCAGCTAGTTTGTGTTGAGGGTAGGTTAGTCAAAAGGTGATGAGCACTACCAAGTATAAACGAGTTCTACTTAAACTCAGCGGTGAGTCTTTCCGAGGTAAGATGGACTTTGGCATTGACACCTCTTTCCTGACCAAGGTAGCTAAGCAGATTAAAGCAGTGGCAGAAATGGGGGTGGATATGGCTATTGTGGTTGGTGGTGGTAATATCTGGCGTGGAGTTCAGGCTGAGCAAGAAGGAATAGATAGGGTTACCGCTGATTATGCTGGGATGCTGGCCACAGTAATAAATGCGCTGGCACTACAGGATATCCTGGAAAGAGAGGGAGTGGCCACTAGAACCCAGACAGCCATAGCTATTCAACAGGTGGCTGAGCCCTACATCAGGCGCCGGGCTCTTCGTCACTTAGAGAAGGGCAGGGTGGTTATCTTCGCTGGCGGTACCGGTAATCCTTATATGACCACTGATACTGCCGCCGCCCTACGAGCCATAGAGATGGAGGCCGAAGCCCTGCTAATGGCGAAAAACAATGTTGATGGTGTCTACGATACCGACCCCGCCAAGAATCACAATGCCAAGAAGTTTGATAAACTTAGCCACTTTGAGGCATTAAACCTGCGCCTGCAAGTGATGGATGCCACTGCCCTCTCCCTATGCCTGGAGAATAAGCTGCCGATAATCGTTTTTAACCTTCAAGCTCCTCAGAGCATAGAACGAGTCATAATTGGTGAGCCAATTGGTACCCTAGTATACAGTGAATAGGGAAGATGGTTAGTGACACTTTACGGAATATTGAAGATAGAATGCGAGCCTCTGCTGAGGGTTTGAAGGGGGAATTAGCCACCATCCGCACTGGTCATGCTACCCCTGCCTTAATTGAATATATCAGGGTAGACTATGAAGGTGTGCCCACCCCGCTTAATCAAATAGCTGGCATTTCTGCCCCTGCAGCTAGGCTCCTCGTTATTCAACCCTGGGACCCTAGTAGCATAAATAGTATAGAGAAGGCTATCTTGAAGTCTGACCTCGGATTAACTCCAACTAATGATGGCAGGGTAATCCGATTAACTATCCCACCGCTTTCTGAGGAGCGCCGACAGGAGTTAACCAAGGTAGTGCGCAAGAGAGTTGAAGAAAGAAGAGTAGCAATACGCAACCTGAGGCGTGAAGCCCTGGATAAGCTAAGGGGTTTGGAGAAAAATAAGGAAATATCACAGGATGAGGACCAGCGTGCTCAAGACCAGCTACAAAAACTTACTGACATCTTCATCACTGATGTTGAAAAAATCGGAAAAGATAAAGAAGCAGAACTCATGGAGGTCTAGCCCGAGGAGTGATGGCCATACTTTTTTGCTTAAAAATGGGCAAATGGCATAAATTGACAGCCTCTGGGCAGCGCTTAGCCGAGCCTATCCTCAGGCAGACCGATTCAGAAGATAATAAATGATAGCAGTCTTGTAGCCATGGAAAAAATGGAACAGCTTCCTAACCATGTAGCCATCATTATGGATGGGAATGGCCGATGGGCACAGCGGCACCATCTACCCAGGCTTAAAGGGCACGAGGCAGGAGTAGATAATATACGCCCGGTAGTCGAATATCTTGATAACTGCCAGATAAAATATGTCACCCTTTTTGGTTTCTCCACAGAAAACTGGAACCGACCTCAAGATGAGGTTAGAGGTTTATTTAACCTCTTGGAAGCAAGGGTAGACAAAGAGGCGCTTGAACTTCATAAGAGAGGCACTAGAATACGCCACATTGGTCGCTTGTACGAATTACCACAAAGTTTACAACAAGCAATGAACAGGGCAGTAGAGTTGACCAAGAATAACACCGGAATGGTTCTTGCTTTCGCTTTCAACTATGGGGGGCGGGCTGAGATTGTAGACACCACGCGCCGTATTATAGCTGAGGGTGTCCCACCTGAAAAGATAGACGAAAAATTGTTCAATAGTTACCTCTATACCACTGGTCTGCCTGATGTCGACCTGCTTATCCGCACTGGTGGTGAACTTCGCACCAGTAACTTCCTAATATGGCAAGCGGCCTATAGTGAATACTACTTCACCGAGGTTCTCTGGCCTGACCTTGATAAAGAAGAACTTGAGAAAGCACTAATAGCCTATAGCCAGAGACAAAGACGCTTCGGTGGATTGTAGCCATAGGTAATATCCTCATGCTCAAGAAAAGGGTCCTAACGGCACTTTGGGGCATTCCCCTGCTAGTTGCTGCTGTCTGGTTTGATAAACCATTACCCTGGTTCACTATCCTGGTGGCTATTTTTGGAGTGCTGGCTGCCTTTGAATTCTATAGAACGGTCGCTGTAGCAAAAGCGGCACCACTCACCTACTTTGGGCTAGTTTGGACCCTGCTCTTCATTCTTAGTGGCAATCCAGACTTGCTATCCATTCTTGAACCTTACTTCGACCTTAGCTTACTCACACCGCTTCTATTAACCTCAGCAGTAGTATTATCCTTAATCTGGCTCGTATTTCGTCCCCAGAAGGAAGGGGCTTTTGTTAGCTGGGCATGGACAATGGCCGGGCTCCTCTATATCGGCTGGCTGATGAGTTACTTCGTGGCTTTGAGAGGTCTTGATAATGGCAGAGATTGGGTATTTTTTGCTTTATTCACCACCTTTGGCTCTGATACTACTGCCTTTTTCGTTGGTAGTGCCTTAGGCAGGCATCATCTTGCCCCGCGTATTAGCCCCAAGAAAACATGGGAGGGGGTGATTGGCGGGGTGCTGGGTGCCATCATCGTCAGCCTGCTCTTAGCTATGTTCTTCAATTTGCCCCTCAACTATGGACAAGCGATATTCCTTGGCTTACTGGTCAGCATTTTTGGTCAGCTTGGCGACCTGGTAGAGTCATTGTTCAAGCGTAATATGGGGGTAAAAGATTCGGGCCGGCTAATGCCGGGACATGGTGGTGCCCTTGACCGTATTGATAGCGTTGTCTTTGCTGGCATAGTAGTATACTATTACGTTATATGGGCGATGTAACAAAGCAACTAGCCGTCCTGGGTTCAACCGGCTCTATAGGTCAGCAAGTACTTGATGTGGTCCGTGCTTTACGGCACCGATTTCATATAGTTGGGCTGGCTGGTGGTGATAATACTGAGCTGCTGGCAGAGCAAATCAATGAGTTCCAACCCAGATTTGTCTATTACCTGGATAAGGCAAAGGCTCCCCAGACTGATATTAGCTACGAATTCCTGTTGCTGGAAGAGATGGCCAGTCATCCTTATGTGGACACTGCAGTTATTGCTACCTCGGGAAAAGCAGGGCTAGGCCCGACACTGGCGGCAGTAAAAGCAGGTAAGAATGTTGCCCTGGCCAATAAGGAATCACTGGTAATGGCCGGGGAGATTATCACCAATGAGGCAAAGATACATTCAGCCCAGATTCTGCCTATTGACAGCGAGCATAGTGCCATATGGCAATGCCTCAGCGGTGAAAGACAGGAGGTAGCCCAGCTTATTCTAACTGCCTCAGGGGGACCCTTCTATCATTATTCACCAGAGCAGCTAAGCCGGGTTACCATTAAACAGGCGCTAAGCCATCCCTCATGGCAGATGGGTAAAAAGGTTACCATTGATTCAGCTACCCTGATGAATAAGGGACTTGAGGTAATTGAAGCCCGTTGGCTGTTCGACATGCCCTTCGAGAAGATAAAGGTTCTAATTCACCCCCAGAGCATTATGCACTCTATGGTAGAATTTGTTGATGGCTCAATTAAAGCCCAGTTAAGTTACCCTGATATGCGCTTGCCTATTCAATACGCCCTGTCTTACCCGGAACGCCTGCCTAATCCTCGACTCCCCCGACTTGATTGGAGCAATATAACCAAGCTGACCTTTGACCAGCCTGACTGGGAGACATTCCCCTGTCTCAAGATAGCTACTGAGGCCGGTAAGAAAGGGGGAACCTATCCGGCAGTGCTTTGTGCTGCCGATGAGGTGGCCGTTGAACTCTTCTTATCAGGGCGCATCAAATTCATTGACATCCCTGGCCTTATAGAACAAACCCTGGAGGAGCATCAAGCCATAACTCACCCTAGCCTTGAGGAAATTCTGGCGACTGATGCCTGGGCTAGGGGGAAAATAGAGCAACTGGCTACTGGAGATAATCGGTGATAATCACAATACTAGCCTTCCTCGGTGTATTTGTCTTGCTTATCTTTGTTCACGAACTGGGCCACTTCATTACTGCCAAGGCTTCCGGGGTGAGAGTGGAGGAGTTTGGCTTTGGCTATCCTCCACGACTATTTGGAATAAAACGTGGCGAAACAATATATTCCATAAATGCCATACCTCTTGGTGGCTTTACTAAAATGGCTGGTGAAGAAGACCCACAGGTGAAAAGAAGCCTGGCCAGTAAGGGTGTTGGCACCAGGCTATTGGTTCTCGGTGCTGGCTCATTGATGAACGCCCTGCTGCCTCTCCTTCTATTTTCAGTTGCTTTTATGCTCCCCCATAATCTGGTAACCGAGCCGGTGGTAGTCAAGGAGGTGGCTTTGGATTCACCAGCTGCCAGAGCTGGCATTGAAGCTGGGGACAGCATCCTTACCATAAACGGGAAGCCGGTACGCAGTCTTGCCGACCTGCACCGCTATGTCCAGCTTAGCCTGGGCAAAGAGACTACCCTGCTTCTCCAGCACACTAACTCAACTACCGAGGAGGTTCAAGTAATCCCCAGATGGAAGCCCCCACCAGACCAGGGGGCAATTGGCATTGAGATTGACATTGAAGCGGCTCGGTTAAATCGAACAGTTGGTAGCCAACATTATCCCTTCTGGAAGGCAATACCGATGGGAGCAGTGGAATATAAGGAAACCTATGTCCTATTCAAGAATGTGATAGTCAGCACCTTTATAGGGACGATACCGGTGCAGGTGGCGGGACCGGTAGGCATTGCGCAACTTACCGGAGAGGTAGCTAAGGCTGGGATTAGCCCCTTACTGGAATTTGCCGCCTTCCTCAGCATAAACTTAGCCATAATCAATCTTTTCCCTATCCCTGCCCTGGATGGTGGCCGAATTGTCTTTGTTCTCCTTGAGTGGGTGCGCCGGGGCAAACGGGTGTCACCAAAGATAGAAAGGCTGGTGCACCTTGTTGGCTTTGTGATGTTAATAGGAGTCATCGTGGTGATTAGCTACTATGATATTATACGCATTATAAGTGGGGAGAGCCTGATACCATGAATCCTCGCCGAGTGAGCAAACCGATTAAGATTGGTCAGGTAACTGTTGGTGGTGGTGCCCCCATCGTGGTGCAATCTATGACCAAAACCGATACCCGTGATGTCAGGTCAACCATTAACCAGATTAAGGAACTTGAGGATTGCGACTGTGAGTTGGTGCGGCTGGCTGTGCCTGATACCCAGGCTGCCCAGGCGATACAAGCCATAAAAAGAGGTGTCTCCCTACCGATAATTGCTGATATTCACTTTGATTATCGTCTGGCTTTAATGGCATTGGACGCCGGGGTTGACGGATTGCGGTTAAACCCGGGTAATATCAGGGAATCAGAAAAGGTTAAAGCCGTAGTTCAGGCGGCTAAGGGAAGGGGCATCCCCATTCGCATCGGGGTAAACGCTGGTAGCCTGCCCAAGCCAGCCGACCCTGAATTAAGCATCGCCCGGCAAATGGTAGAGGCTGCCCTGAAGCAGATAAAATTACTGGAGAGCCTTGACTTTGACCTGATTAAGGTCTCCCTCAAGGCATTTGATGTTCCCACCACCATTGCAGCCTACCAGGACATTGCCCAGAAGATACCCTATCCCCTGCACATCGGCATCACTGAAGCGGGCACACCAAAGCGGGGTATTATCCGCAGTGCCGTGGGCATTGGCAACCTTCTCTACCAGGGCATTGGTGATACCATCCGGGTTTCCCTGACGGCTCACCCCAGGGAAGAGGTAATTGCTGGTTATGAAATTCTGAAAAGCCTGAACCTGCGTCAGCACGGTCCGATACTGGTCAGCTGCCCCTCCTGTGGTCGGGCTGAGGTTGATATAATAGAATTAGCTGAGCAAGTAGAGGAAGAGCTATCGAAGATTGATAAGCCGATAAAGGTGGCGGTGATGGGCTGTGTGGTCAATGGACCGGGTGAAGCCAAAGACGCCGA
>Ga0114921_10000863_pt1 | contig 13168 bp, 12 predicted proteins | sample BentaG_FD_87016 | JGI IMG/M metagenome (GOLD analysis project Ga0114921, IMG submission 87016) | Deep subsurface microbial communities from South Atlantic Ocean to uncover new lineages of life (NeLLi) - Benguela_00093 metaG | ecosystem: Environmental > Aquatic > Marine > Oceanic > Sediment ...
TAGTTACCTCTTTTTTCTAGATTTAATGCTATGCATAAGCAGTTAATAGATGAAGAATCGTAAATATTCGCATCATAAAAACTATCAGAGATATCCCTTCAAGGGGTCTCTTCAAGTATATTGAAAATCCACTATTACTTTTATATATATCCTTCACGGAGAACTTGAAGCTAAATGACTTAAACTAGAAAATTAGGAAAAAAACTTCTATATTCCTGCCAGTAAGGTTTTAAAACTACTGGAGGTCCTCCAGTGAACTTAATTCTTCTATTATTAATTTTTTTGGATTTGTTGCTTTTATGGTGCTTATTCCAAGCGGATCTTCAATAATCAATGTAAAAGAGAGTTCTCCTGCTATAGCAAGATCTATATCTGATATTATTTTTTTAATTTTTTCTTTTTCCTCTTGAGACTCTGCCCATGAATTTAACGTTTGCGTAGCAGACTTAGCCCTTTGAAGCACTCCTTCAACGTTCGAAATCCACGGATCGGATGCCATTTTAGATTCTAAGCTGAAACCAAATTCCGGTATTCTTATCGATGCTGTGTTTGACTTAATTACCCGTGAGGTTAAATCAGAAGGTTCTGAAACATATAACGTGTATCTATGAGGTGAACGTGCCTCAAGCGGATATGACCAGCTTTGTCGAAATCCACAGTTGCGACAGAGACTCGAATATAACAAGGTGTGCCCAAAATGTGGGACGTCGATCTCTCTTACGGTAACTTTCAACTTTGAGTTGTCGCATACAGGACATCTCTCTCCGTTGGATATCGAGAGATATTTTTCACTCATGATTTTTCACCGTTTAGTATTGATGCAGTAAGTTGAAATTACTCCCCTTTAACAAAAAATCTTGTGTGTCGCAGTTCGTTCTCTCAATTGATGATGTTTGTGTAAAGTTTTTTAAATTCTTTGAAAGTACTAAAGAATTCATACGTTTCTCTTTCGAGTTTGTAGTTGATTGATCCAATGAATTTTGGCAAAAATGATCAGAAAAAATACGAAGATTTACCAATATCCACGAGCTCAAACAAGCGATGAGGGTAGCAAATGGATGATCAGTTCCATCACACAAAGAATGTATCAAGGGTTGTGGGGTTGTACAAAGGCCTTTTCTCAGTCCCCTCGAGTAGTAAATTGGTATTATTGGCCTTTGTCTCAAGTCTTATTTATGGTTTAATCCTATTAGAATTTCCTGTTATCTCTCTTTTGACTATAATAACTGATTTGCTTTTATTTGGGTTAACAATTTTTCTTATGCCCATATTTGCCTCTGCCATCGTTTCATATTCACTTCTTGGCGAGCATCGCCGTGTTTTAACATTTCGTCGTTTGGTTGCAACAGGTGTGATTTGTAATGTTTTCTTAGGCATAATACTCCTTTTTGGAAGAATCAGCATGGCAATCTTTCAAGCTGATAGACTTCTTCTTTCATCGGCTATTCTTGGAGTGGCAACCATAGTTATTTTGAGATATCTCGCGTTTACATATCTTACATCACAGACTATAATTAATACCTTACTGCACATGTTTATTCATCCGTTACTTAGTCTGATAGCATTTTCGTGGCTGAAGTTTGGCAATAATGATCTAATTCGCATTTTTTTGGTTTTTGGCATAATTTCAGTTGTTTTGTTGCTTGGAATGTCCCTCTATCTCAATGCAGTTAGTAATTCTGTGAAAGAGATCGTTGGAGTGCCAGGAGATGCTCTCTTTCGGAGCTTCGTAAAAGATTGGTTTGGAGGAGAAAGCGCCGACTTAGAGGTACTTCTTGAACAAATAGGCGAAATAAGTAGTCTTCCAATCACTATACTTCTCTTTCGCCGTAAAAAAGAGTTGAAGTCTATGCTTATTATCCCTTCCTTCCATCCAGGCCCATTTAAAGATGTGGGAAGCAGTATTTTGCCTTACTATTTAAGCAAGAAGTTAAAAGAACAATTCAATTGTGAGGTTTTAGTGTTTCACGGTCCTTCAACGCACGCGTTAAACCTTGTAAGTCAAAGAGAAAACGAAAAAGTGTTGTTACAAATTCAGAATCTTCTCAAGAACGATGTTTCATTCACGTCATCAGCAACCCCTTTTGTAAGATTAATTGGTGAAGAATTCCAAATAGGTTGTCAAAAATTCAATGAAACAATCATTTTGATAGCTACTCGCGCTCCAAAAACAATGGAAGATATTTCGCTTGAAGTTGGATTATCCTTAATTAACAGCATAAAAAATCGCTTTGGAACAGAGATCGCTGTAATTGACGCTCATAATTGCTTGGGGGATGATTCGCCTTATATTACCACAGGATCTGGACTGGCAAATCAATTGATAATAGACGGAGAAAATGCAATAGAAGAACTTCTAAAACAAGAGAGTTCTAAGTTTAAAATGGGAATTCATCGCATATACCCAGAAATAAAGAAAGAAGAAGGAATGGGAGAGTGTGGGATTGCAATCTTGCTTGTAGAGGTCGCTGGACAGAGGGGCGCTTATGTTCTTTTCGATAGCAATAATATGATTATTGGTCTCCGAGAAAAAATTATTCAAAGCATAAAAGAAATCGACGAAATAGAGGTTATGACATCGGATACACATACTGTAAATGCATTAGGTCCGAGTAGGAGTGGCTATCATCCTATTGGAGAAGTAACTGATCATCAAAGAATTATTGCGCATGTTCGTGAAGGCATTAAACAGGCTAGTGAGAACTTAGAAGAAGTCGAAGTTGGAGTATGCAAAGGAATGCTCGAAGATGTAAAGGTATTTGGCGATAAAAGCTTTGAAAACCTTTTGGAAGGGGTTTCAAAGGCCGCACATATCTCAAAAACGGCTTTCCCTATCCTTTTTGCAATGCTTTATATCTTTTCAGTAATTTTCCTCATTTTTTTCTTCTGAAAAACTTGACTGGCAAAATAGGATTTGCGCTCGAAAAGAAAATAATATTATGACATTATTAATGAAAGAAGCGCCATTCTAACCATTAGGCCATAATAACTTTGTTTAAAGTATCTTGCATGTTTTGTAGAGTCGACATCAGTTGAGATTTCGCCTACTCGTGGCAGTGGATGGAGCACAATTAGATCGTCCTTCGCAGACTTCAATGATTTCTTTGATATTATAAAATATCCTTTAACCTTTTCATATTCTGAGGGATCAGGAAATCTCTCTTCTTGTATTCGTGTAACATATAATATGTCAAGATCAGATATTGTCTCTTCAAGATATGGCACTTCACGAATGGATTTTCCGGCTTCACTTAAATCTTCTAAGATATCTCGGCGCATCCTTAGCAGTTCTGGAGCTATTAAAACCAATTTCACATCATAATTTGCTAAACCATATGCAAGCGATTTCACGGTTCTTCCATATTTTAGATCCCCAAGTATACCAATCGTAAGCCCATCAATTGTATTTTTTTCCCTGAGAATTGAAAAAAGGTCTAGCATGGCTTGTGTGGGATGACCAAGTGTTCCAGAACCGGCATTGATGATCGGTACATTCGAATATTCTGCCGCCAGCTCTACAATTCCTTCAATCGTATGTCGTATCACGATTGCATCCGCGTATGAGTCAATGACACGTATACTGTCTACTAGCGTTTCGCCTTTCGCCTTTGAACTCATTTCAGGATCATCAAAACCTAATACATTTCCACCAAGGCGGTACATAGCGGAAGTAAAAGAAAATCGAGTCCTTGTGGATGGTTCGAAAAAAAGAGATGCCAAAATTTTATTTTTGAGAGTATCACTTCCGGTTTTAACATATTTTTCCATGTCACTTGCTACTTTGAAAATATGTTCAAGTTCATCTCGTGAAAAGTCCTGAATGGACATAATATGCCGCCCAGAAAAATCCATGTTTTTCGCCTCTTCAAGAAAGTGTGATTACTAATTCTCTTTGTAATTATTTTGATAGTTTTATATTTTTAATTTTAATTTCCTAAAACTCGGAATTTCATATCCTAAATAAAAGACTCTCAAGTTAATAATAGATAAGTGAAAAAATCTTGGACAAAGTAGTAAAAACATTTTAAAGAGAAAACTAGAAGATTATGATCAGATTTAAAAGACAATTGCTGTATGGAGGGTTTTTGTGGAAGATGAACTAAGAGTTAGAAAGATACGCAACGGCACCGTAATCGATCACATCCCAGCGGGTAATGCATTGACAGTTTTGAAGATTCTTGGTATATCTGGCAAAGAGGGTAACACCATTTCCATTGCTGTAAATGTTCCAAGTAGCAAAGCTGGTAGAAAAGATATCGTAAAAATTGAAGATCGCGAATTAGAGCCGCAAGAAGTTGATATTATTGCTTTAATCGCTCCTAATGCAACAATTAATATCATTCGGACCTTTAAAGTTGTAGAAAAAAATAGAGTGAAACTTCCTAAAACTGTAAAAGGCTATCCACATTGCCGAAATCCTAATTGCGTCACTAATACGAATGAACCAGTAGAACCTCTCTTCACGCTTAGAAGCAAAGACCCCCTTCGCATACGCTGCCATTACTGTAAAATAATAATGGATAAAAAAGATATTATCAAAAACCTCTAATTTCACGTCATTTCAAACAGTTTTTAGAAATCAGTTACCCAAATCAGCACGAATTCAGAATTGGTTAATATGTTAATTTATATAAGGCAAAGCTTTTTCTCATTTGTTAGATCATACTGCCTTCATGTGGTCTTTTCATTATTGGCTATTGCCACTATAGAACTTAGGTGAGATTAAATGCGATCTTATGTAGTTTGCGTTGTCGGTCCAAAACGTAATGTTGGTAAAACAACTTTAGTAGAAGGATTGGTTAAGAACTTAACAGAAAGAGGTTTTCATGTTGGCACTGTGAAGCATGTGCATGGTACTTTTGATAGCCCAAAGAAAGATACTTGGAAACATATCCAGGCAGGGGCATTAATCACTGGAGTGATAACGGAATCTGAAAGCGTGACCATCTGGAACAAGCCCCCTCAGACTCTGGAAGCTCTATTGAACAAATTTCCAAGAAATTTGGATTATGTAATCGTTGAGGGATTTCGGAAAATGGTCCATCCGAAAATCATCGTTGCAGATGCTGCAGAAGATTTGGAAAATATTAATTTGGAAAATTTAATCGCAATTTCTGGAAGGATAGTTGAAAAACCGGAAGAACTCAAGAAACTAGATCTCGATGTTCCGGTAGTTAAAATAAATGAAGGTGAAAAATTAGTGAATCTTCTTGAATCTCGTGCACAGACTATTTTTGTCAATCAATTACCGGGTATTGACTGTAAGTCTTGTGGATATGATAGCTGTGAAGATCTTGCTAGAGCTGTCAGTGCAGGTGAGGCAGACGTTAGACAATGTATAACACTGTTCACCAAAGTGGACTTATCAATAGACGGAAAGAATATTGTGATGAAAGGGTTCGTTCAGGATCTATTTAAAGCAGTTGTAATGGGAGTTGTTAAGGAACTAAAAGCAGTTCCCGAAAAAATTCGAGAAATTGACCTTCAAATTCGACTTGAGTGAACTACCTCGTTTGGTGTTTTTGAGTGCCTCGCTATGCACTTAAGGTTTTTTACATCGGAACGAATTATTACGGGTTTCAGCGGCAGAAAAAACTTGAAACTATTGAAGGATGCCTTTTTAGAGCATTTCAAAAGTCGGAACTTATTAATGATCCTCAAGAATTTCGATATAGGGCAGCAGGAAGGACTGACCGAGGAGTTCATGCTTTAGGACAAGTAATTGTTTTTTCAACATCTAAAAAAGTGATATTAGGACAACTAAATGCATGTCTCCCAGAAGATATACGAGTTTGGGCGATTTCACGAGTCTCAGAGGAATTTAATCCAAGGTTTGACGCGCTTTCTAAGCATTACAAATATTTCTTACCTTTTGAGAAGCCTATGAATATAGAAGAAATGAAAAACGCCGCAGATCAATTAATTGGTATTCACAATTTTAAAAATCTTTCAAAGGCTAGCAACCATGCTAATCCAATAAGAGAAATAATTCAGTTAAAACTCAAAAAGATAAACAATATCCTTCAGTTTGATGTCATAGGAAAGAGTTTTCTATGGGAAATGGTACGAAAAATCGTTTCTGTGCTAACCTTAGTTGGTAAAAGTTTAATGACCTTGAGTGAATTCAAAAAACTTTTAGATCCGATCAGTATTCCTAAAAAGGGAATCCTTCCAGTACCAGCCGGGGGATTATTACTTTACAATGTTCATTATTCAGCACTTAATTTCACAAATGATTACAAAATTATTAACGAACTTACCTCTCACTTGAAAGATGAAATATCACGATTATCATGCTTGAAAGAAGTCTTTAATGAAATTTGTATGGGTATGTATTGATTTCTGCAATCATACCGTTTTGTAAATCCTAGCGTTATGGTTTTAATCGTTCCATAACGATTGCTGGACACACCTTTTCTACTCCTTTAAGAAAACTACTTTGCGAAAACGGAAAACGATATATTCTTCGACGAGGAATACAATACAAAAAGCCGAAAAACATAAACAAAGATAACCGAATAATAAAATCGTTTTTTATAAAAGCGAGATATTTTACGATCTAGGTCTCAATTCAGTAGGTGTGAAGGAGGTTTTTGCCTGGTTACTGCTGACGTAGCAATACGGGCTTTAGGAAATGGAATCTGTGCAAAGATTCTTTATCGACTTTACAAATATGGGTATACTGACATTGATATCATTATGAAGACTGTTGATTATGCCCCTCGATATCGTAGCAAATTTTTGTCAAGATACCTTTTGAGACTTCAAGGACGAGATTTAATCGAAATAACCGAACATTCATGTACCCCGACACCAATAGGCGTTTTAACGGTTGATATTTTAGGCAAGTTGAAAATTTCAGAGGTTGGCGGAAAAATTCGGTGTATTAAAGCTCTCCGAGAGCCGAAAACTAATAAACAGTTGCAAAAAATCTTAGATGTTTCACGTACATTTGCATCTATATTATTGCGGCAGCTTAAAGAAGCAGACATAGTTAAAACAGAAAGAATAAGATACAAGATTAGAGAAGCTATAACATCTACTGCTTTAGAAAAACTACCTTCATATTATTTTGAAATCATAAGAATACTCACCAAAGGAAATCCGGAAAAAGTCATATTGACAGCGGGAGAAATTGCAGAAAATACTGGTTTGGCTGAAAAAAGCGTTCAAGCTCGCCTTTCAGAACTTTCTAGAATGAATATCATAGAAAAGGCTGGACCGGACCCTTTACCAGAAGATTTTTTTGTCCTTTATTATCAGCTTACAGGTAAAGGCGAAAAAATATTGAAAATTTTTGATAACTTTGAGCGTCTCGTGTCATTTGTTCAAATTATTGAAAACTCCGAAGTATGCGAAAATGTAGTAACATCAGAAGAGGAAGTTTGGAAATATATCTCCAGCCGAGTAGGCTTTTCAGCAAATACGTTTGAGATAAGAGCCGTAATTAACATACTAAAGCGGTTAAAACATTTACAAGGAGATTCAATTGAAGGATACTACAAAAAGGGTAAAATTGCTTACTCACGAAAATCTGATTGGCATACTGACCGATTTGCATTAACTTTTAGTGAGCAAGGATAATACATCCAGCAATTGCTCAATTTCTTTTTCCGTATTATAAAAATGCGGCGAAATTCTAAGTCCTCCCGCACGTGAAGAAATAACGATATTCTCTTCCTTGAGTTTTTTTACTACGTCATCTGGATTGTCCAAACCTCCGACTTTGATGATGCCGTTTCTGTGCTCTGGCTTCATAGATGAAAGTACTTTAAGCCCTCTTAATTCAGAAATGTCTGCTATGAGGTGATCTACGAGTTTTCGAATTCGTTTTTCGATATTGTAAATACCAAAGCTATCAAGAAGTTCAATTGCTGCTCGCATCCCAGCGATCCCTGGGAAATTAATCTGCCCGTGTTCAAATCGGCGTGCAGTTAGGGCAGGTCTTATAGTTCGATAGGAATATTCGTGATAATTCTCATCAGTTCGATAACCTACAATAGATGGCTCGATTTCGTCTATTAATTCCTTCTTGATATATAAAAAACCTGTAGCTATAGGAGACAGCAGCCACTTATATCCACTTGTAGCAAGGAAATCAACGTCTAATTTTTTAACATCTATAGGCATTTGACCAAGGCTTTGTACGGCGTCTGTTACAACATATCCACCATTCTCGTGTGCCAACTTAGATAAACGTTGTAAATCTACTTTAAATCCATTGCTAAACTGTATGTGACTTACCGCTACGATCTTTGTATGCCTATCGATTTGCTCTTCGAAATCTTCTATAGCTAGTTCTTCGTTCCGTTGTTGTACTGTTTTTGTTACAAGTCCATGCCTTTTTGCTTGAATTTGCCAGGGGAATATATTTGAAGGGAATTCTAAATCATTTATGACTATATTGTCTGTTTTTTCCCAATTTAATCCATTTGCTATGGTTGAAAGTCCTGCGGATGTATTTTGTGCGAAGGCAATCTCTTCGGGATCTGCGTTAATGAATCTTGCAATGATCTTTCGAGTTTCTTCTGCTTCCTCCTCCCAATCCATCCAGTGAAGTCCTCCGCTGTACCCCTTATCTTGATTTATCCTGCTCACTTCATCAAGCACACGTAGCGGAAGAGGGCCCACCGCTGCGTGATTCAAATAGGTATAGCGCTTTATGACTGGAAATTGAGCTCGAAGTTCATCAATATGCCCTTCAATATTCATTCAAATCACCCTTTTTCCTTCATGAACCAGTATTGGTTTTTAAAAGTGAGGTAATAGTAGTGTAAGATCAAGAAAAATATGGAAGGTGATCAAAATACCAATCTTACAAATCACTTTGTTCGAAAGACCTTTAGAAAAAAAGCGTAAATTAGTTGAAATGGTTACAGAGGCTGTCGTTAACGCACTTGACTGCCCCAAAGACGCTGTGCGAATCATTATTAATGATATGCCTAAGGAAAACTATGCCATAGCGGGTACTCTTTATATAGACAGATAAGGGGTTAAGGGTGCATCAGACTGTTAACCATGCTGCCATCAGCCTTTTTTTTAATTATTTATAGTTAAGAAATCAGATATTCATCAAAAAAGTAAAAAAATAGAAAAATGATCTGCGTACTTGATTTTAAAAGCTGTAATTACTGTATCAAATCATATTCAGTAAGCTTATTTTTACACTTCGGACAAAAGCCTTTAATTTTTACCCATTCTTGTAGATGGTCCTTGTGCGCAATGCCTGAGCAATGTGGACACTTGGTAATTTCACTACCAGGTTCCATGGGTAATAAGCATACAGTACATTTCTCGCGCTCTACACCGCATGTGGGGCAAAATGGGGTGCCACTTGGATAAGGAGTACCACAAGACGGGCAAGCTAACTCTTCCATCGGAGAAGGTATCATTTCGCTTTCGATTTCGCTTTCTTGTTCACTTATTCCTGCAACGGAAAGTCTTCTATTTATTTGGATCCATTCCGATCTGTATTTTGAATAGGTATCCATATATTGTTGAGGTGTGAGCAATCCAGCATTTAACTGAGTTTCAATTCTTCTTAAGCCATCATCTAAAACTTCTCTTCGTCCTAATAATTCATCATAGGTCATACTTTCAATTTGTGTGGCAATAACTGGAACAGTGGTGCCTTCATATCTTGGTTTCCTTTTTCGGACAATGCTACCTATTATTACAAATATAAGAATGATTACGATAAATACTGGCAAATAGCGAGTAATTGCACCGAATGATGTATTGCTTCCGGAGGACGTATTTCCATCATGCGGAGTTGTAGGACTCGGACTTTCTTCTACAGCAAAAACCTCAAGGTTAGCCGAGATGGACGATTTTTCATCAGGTCGTTTTTTAATACCATCACGGTAAATATCATGCCTAAATTCTGCAGTGAGTGTTGCATCGCCTGAATATTCATCGGAAATCGATTTCACATTGAATTCAAAGTCATAAGAATTACCCACCGCATTTAGTGACGAATTTACTTCTTCCTCGCCTGTTTCAACACCTTCGTCAGTTCGAACTTCCCAAGAGATTCTTTTCAATCGTATTTCTACGCTTGACGAAGTGTCAAAATTCTGCACTGTTAATCTAGCAGTATATATTTCCTTTCGGTTTTCAATTGTTGGAAATCCATTTAAACTGACTCTAACCGTACAAAGAAAACCATTTGAATCAGAATAATCATAGTATTCGTTCACAGTTTCAGTTTGTCTTTGAGCGACAACCGGGGATATACTTAGTAGCAAAATCATAAATGAGATAGTCAATTTCGAGTATTTCTTCCATTTATGCATAAATTTCACCTCTAAGAGGTTTATTTATGTGCCCTACAGATACTCTGAAGACTTTAAAAACTCGTACTAATAAATTCCACCATATTATATGTAATTTGCGGAAGATCATTTTTAGCAATGAATATTCTTCAATTATTTATATGAAAATTTGCCCTTCTCTGTTTAATTAAACGCGATAAAGGCGTTTTAAAGGCAAATTTATCTCTTATAACAAATGATATGCTTTTTCGTATATCATACTATCTTAAGAGGGATTTCAGAACTATCTACATTAGTTAGCAGATGTTTTACAAATCTATACGGTTTGGTTAAATTATTTAAAGTCTGTGAATTAGTATAATAACGTGAACTGTTGTTCCCTTTTATCACTACAAGTTTCATAATAGCGAACGATTTAATACAACCAGCTACTAATACGCACGATCACCTTTTGATGAAAAAGGAAGTATGAAGAACAATCTCAAAGTCATGCTACCATTGCGGAGACGGAGATATGCAGAACAATCTCAAAGTTACCTGTCCAAAGTGTGGAAAGCAAGAATCTTTGGATATTTCAGAAGAAGAATTCAAACAACTCCCACCTGGCATGTTTATTTTATCTAAAACAATTGTACATGATGATCACATAGTGGTATACGATATCGATCCGGATCTTAATGTTCGCAGGTCTTACACGAGCCAAATAGACAAAATATCTGCTGCAACTGAAGAGGTAAGGTCCTCAGAACTCTTTACAGTTGAAACGCTGATTCCTTTCTTAATCGAGAAATTTCCCTACCTAGAAGGTAAAGAACAAAAATACACAGAAGTGGATCTTAATTTAGAACTTGCGACAATATTCATGTTATGTGAAGAAGAAAGGAAGAAAAGAGAACGTCTTGAAGCACTTTGTTCTCTTCATGTCCCCATTTGGGTATTACCTTATCGAACCGGTGCACTTTTAGTCGATACTTTTTCCGTGCCAACAACTATTGAAACCATGACTTCGCTGATTCTAACCGACTTTGAAAGCATGTTATCGGTATCAGAAATTTCAGACTACCTAAGTGCATATACACGTGTTGAAAATTTCTTAGCAGATCCGAGTGCGGAGAAATATCTTGTATATACTCTTAGCACTCTTAAGTATCTGGAAAATATAACAGAACTTTACTGGCTTAGAAAACCACGCTCAATCCCACAATTTACAGAGTTACCACTCGAACTCTCAAAAGATGAATTATCTCAAGTCACTACAAACTTTGACGAAGCCTTTCACACCATTGAGGAAAATATGAAGACTCTACCTACTATCCAGGCGCTTATTGAGAGAAAAAGAAGTGAATTCACAAATAAGATTGAGCAAAACATCGAAAAACTGAACAATAAGTACAGTAGCATACTTCAGAGAACAAAAGAAAATACAGACATGAAAATTGATGCCAAGAAGAAGGAATGGGATGAAAAGCTTATAGAAGTCAAATCAAGCACTGCAAGACACTTAGATGAAACTAGAATCGAATACAAAGAAAACCTCAGGAGATTAAGAGATGATACTGATAGACAAATTACGATGTCTTTAGAGGAAAAAGAAAAAAAGACTGCTGATACGATCGCTGCAAGAGATCTCAATGCGAATAATTTCCTAAAAACTAGTATTGGCAGCACTTTAGAGACTTTATTAAACCGCTTTAGCGATATGATCAGTTCAGTTCAGGGACAACTCGATGAGATAAAAGCAAAAAACTTTCAATTTGCTGACGTAAAAGATATTCTCGAAATTCAGATAAGTGGTGTCGCCAATTCAATGGAATCCCATATGAAAGATGCCAGCAAAAGTGATATAAAAGAATTAAAATCTCGCATAAAGGATGGCGGCAAAGAACTATCGGCTATTGAGAAAAATGCCCAATCGAAGATAACCGCAATCGAAGACGAAACAAAGAAGAAAATAGAGGATTTGAATGAGCATGTTGAGCGCATAACAAAGGAGCAAAATGAAACCCTTGAAAGACTTATGAAAGAACAAAGAGAAGTTATCGAGAAAACAGAATTCGAAAGAAAAGAAACATTAGCAAGACTAACGAACGAACAACAAAAACAGCTATCTGAGATAGAAACCGAAAGAGATAGCCAAATTAATGAGTTAGTTGATATAACAAAAAAGATTGTAGAAAAATCTAATCACCTTATCGAATTCATTAATGGCAAAAAAGAAATGCTTCTAAAAGAAGAAGAACAATTTAAGAAATTTATTCTTTCTAATCTTTTAAAATTTAAGCAAGCACAAAAAGTTGACGTCCCAATTTATCTTTCACAATTTGCAGATCCTAATCAAGATACAACACGTCTTCTTGTTTATCCACCAACACAATTTATTTCAATGGCAACTGGGTCTGAAAAAGTAATCCACAAAAACTTGCGCGTTTATGCAACTGCCTCTTTTTATAATCTGAAAGAGAAACTAGAAAGATTGATCATCTCAAAGAAACAATTAAATGAGTTTGTAAAAAAGGCGTTAAGCACTCAGAACTTGCTTTCAAAAGATGAATTTGTACCAGAATTGAAAAAAGGTCTAGAGGCTTTATACCAAAATGGTCGCATTAAAGATAAAACTTTAAGAAAATTCAATGAAATGGCTGATAGCCTGATTGGAGAACCCACGTAAGAATTGTGGTCTCCACATATTCCTCTTTTTTGCCCGAGAACTCATACGTTTCTTTTCTATGTTCGGAACATTTTTTAAAATGTCACTGTCGTAATCCTTTTATTATTGATTTTCTCAGTAGATAAACTGTAAATCAACGATAAAATATATTTGATATATATCTAAGCGTAGAAGCTTAGAAGAGTTCTTTGGAGGCAAGATTCGTGAGTAAAAAGGCTGGAATGCA
>Ga0114921_10000864_pt1 | contig 13155 bp, 11 predicted proteins | sample BentaG_FD_87016 | JGI IMG/M metagenome (GOLD analysis project Ga0114921, IMG submission 87016) | Deep subsurface microbial communities from South Atlantic Ocean to uncover new lineages of life (NeLLi) - Benguela_00093 metaG | ecosystem: Environmental > Aquatic > Marine > Oceanic > Sediment ...
CAGCGACGAAAGGCCTGGAGTATCTAACTGGCCCTCGGTGATGAACACATCGCAACCGGCGGCATACTTCTCGGTCTTCTCGTCGGGTCGCCCGTCCCCGGTCCACACCACCGAGAGTCCGGCGTCCTCCCAGTCCAGCCGGTAGGCGGATGCCCGTCCTTGACGTGCGAGCGGGGCCAGTGCCGGACCACGATGCCGTCCTGGTCGTAGCAGACGCCGTTCTCTTCCTTCCAGTCGAATTCGGTGACGTCCATCTCGAAACCGGCCGAGATCGTTGCGTGCAGGAAATTCTCCTCGTGCCAGCGCAGCATCTCGCGCATGTGCTTGGCCATGTGCTTGATTCCGAGCTCGGGCGTCGATCCCGAAGGGCCGTAGAGGCGTAGGGGGTGCCACCGTCCGGACCAGGCGGTGAACGGATACATGTAAGGCAGGTCAGCGTAGTGGTCGCCGTGTAGGTGGCTGATGAAGATGTCGTTGATGAACATCGGTGGCACCTGCATCGCCAGTGCGTTCTTCACGCTGCCGTTGCCCATGTCGAAGAAGAACCGGCGCGGTTGGGGTTTGCCGTTGCCGCACTCGACGAGGATGCAGGTGCCGGCCTGGGTGCAGGTCGGAGGCCACGGCGTGCTGCCCAGGATGCTGATGCGCATCTCGCCCTCGGGCAGTACCTCGGTCCCCGGAGAGTAGAAGTTGCGGTTGTTTATCGACGTCATGGGGCGGTAGTAGTCGGGCAGGCTGATGCCGCCACCAGGCCGGCGGCCGTAGGGATTGTTCGGTTGGGTCATGGGTACTCCTCTGGGGCCGAAAGGCTCGGGCACACGCAACCCGCCACAATTCAGATTGGTGTTCTCGTGAGGCCGGCAGGTCAGCGTCGTCCAGCATGGCCGAACCGCCCTATGGAGACTATCCAGATTCGGAACCAGGTGTGGCAACCCGTTCAGGAGGCGCGCTGCAACGTCTCGTTGGGTGGTTCTCCGAAGACCTGGCGGTACAGCCCGGCAAACCGGCCCAGGTGCCAGAATCCGCGGCGCAACGCCACGTCGGTGACGGTGGTGTCCGCGGGGTGCGCCAGCCGTAGGTCGCGGCGAGCGCGATGGAGGTTGCGAGCCCGGAAGAACACCGACGGCGACACGCCGAACTCCCTGCCGAACGCGGCCCGAATCCACCGGTCGGTCACCTCCACGGAGGCGGCCAACGCGGCTACCCGCGGACTCGGGCCGATCTGGTCCGCGGCGTCGAGGCAGGAACGGACGATCTGCGCCGACGCCGTCAGTCGGGGTTCTCCGGCGGCCGTTGCCGAGAGGGCGTCGTCCAGGGTCGTTCGCACATCGGCTTCCATTGCCGGGAGCAACTCCGGTGTCAAGCTGCCGCTGAGAAGTCTCTCGGAGACCATCCTCAACAACAGACCCAACCGCGCGACGTCGTCGCCTTCTCGGACGGTGACGCCGTCGACTGGTTCGGCACCCGTTGGGTCATGGGGGATGGTGATGGCGGCAAAGTTGGGCGGCCGCCGGGCCGCACCCCCGTGTTCGGATCCGGGTGGGTAACGCCACAGGGAACGGGGATTTAGTTCGACACCGTTCCACGAACCCTGGGCTTGAGTGAGAGGGACAGCGATGACCTCGGTGCCTGGACTCGCCTCGCCGAACGTGACCACGGGAAAGTCGAATGCACCAAAGCTTGCCGACAAAACACCCAGCCTCAAGCCTGCGACGGTGACCTTGCCGCCGCTGCCGGTGAGTCGTGCCGCTTCCAGCGGCATACCTTCGACGGAGTCCTCGATGACCGAGATATCAGTTCCGCGCACCACAATCGCCGGAACTGACCGGTCCCGCTGCGCGCTATGGATGTGGGTGACCACTACTCAACACTAGCGGGATCAGCTGGGTCGAGTTTCGACTCCACATAGCCTCGGGCGCGCAAACTAGTCGGGCGCGCAAACTAGTTGAGCGTCAGCCCGTCGCAGGGCGGCAAGATCACCCGATCGGCAGCCCTGCAGTTATCACCGGTTGCCCGCCGCCGGCCGGTATCACCGGTGCGCCCGGAGGCGACGGTGCCGCGGCAATGATCGGAGGTCCACCGCCAGCCGGTATCACCAACTGGCCAGCTTGGACTCCACACATGGCCGATGGGTCGGCGGAGCAGTTGGGTTCGGCCTGGCTCACGGGCGACAGTGCCAATCCGGCCCCTAAGAGCGAACTCAGCGCAAGAATGCTTGCCGCACAACGGCGTAAGCCCGAAACCTTCGCTCTACCAGCATTATTCGTGCAAGTACTATACGCCGCTCAGCCCTCCTCTGAGCTGTGAGAATGGTCACCGGCCGCCACCGGGCCCAAATATTTTCTCTACCAACAATATTCCAAATCGACAGATCCTGGCCTCACGGTGCGCGGTCCTCGATGCGACACAGCCCCAGCTAAGGTGCGACACAGCCCCAGCTAAAGCATTTCATCTGGGGCGAAGGAAATTATCTCTAACTTTGTTGTGCCTTAAAGTGCTAACGCGATTACCCCGGCGTGATCCGCAAGTCAACCTGCGTGACTTCGGCCCGTCGCGCTCGGTAGAGCCGCACCTTGTCAGCTACGCCACGCAGACGTCGAGAGCCGGCAAACGACCAGGCGATGCCCACGGCGTCGGCGATCGCCTCTCGCGCCGATTCGTCGACCAGCACCGCTCCGGGCCACGCCACACCGGTCACCCGGCTGGCTAGATTGATCGGCTTGCCGAACCAGTCACCATTACGATTCGCGGCCGGGCCGAAAGCGATTCCCACCCGCAGCCGGGGCAAGTCGTCCTCGGTCGCAGCCGCGTCGAGGAGATCGAGAACCGTCTCCAGCAGCAGGACCGGGTCAGGACACACCAGCATCACCGCATCGCCGATCTCCTTGACGACGCGCACGGGCGGATTGACGACATCTCGTGCCAGATCGCCGAGTCGGTTGGCAACTTTCTGCAGGTCCTCGGGCGGCAGGGCCTCCCCTAACTGGGTGAACCCGACCAGATCGGCGAATGCCGCCGCCACCTGACGCGCGCCGGGCAGCGATCCCGTGGCGCGCTCGGCGCGGTTGGTCGCCTCGGTTTCGAGGTCGTGGTGCAGCTGCAGCAACAGCAGGTCTTGCATGATCGGACCCATCAACGGAAGTGCCGCCTGAGTGAAGACCTCAGATGCCTGTGCCAGTTCAAGTTCGGTCGCGCCGGGCCGCAGTATCGCCCCTAGCGCGCCGCGCCGCATCCCCTGCGCCGCGCGGGCGAGGCCCTCGGCGAGCAACCGCACTATCTGGATCGCCTGTTCCTCGTCGATGCTCAACCCAACGAGCGATTTGAACCGCGCCGCAGCGTCACCGACAAGAGGCGGCAAGACAGCGGCGTCGACGTCGTCGATGCGCGGCAGTCCCATCGCGCGCTGCAGCCGCTGCAACAAGTCCAGGTCGACACCTGTCTTCTCGCATACCTCCCGCGCCGACTCGTAGTTGCCGTCGCTGGTGACAGCGCGATTGGAGGTCAGCAGGACGGGTGAATCGCTGGACCGTATCTCGTCGATGGTGAAGTTACGGGAAAGAAGCCAGCCGATCAGCTCGGCGCGTTCTCGCCGCGCATCGCCCTGCAGGCCGTCGAGCAATCCCGAAGCATCGACGTCCACGTCGGCGTCCACATCGCCAACCTACATCGGTTGATATCAGGCAGGCGCCTGATTCAGCCTGATTCCACCCCACGGCGGAATCTCGCACCGGCCGGCAAATGACCGTGTCGAGCGCTCCGGCCAAATCCCAAGTCGCAGAGAGCAAGCCGAGAAAGCCCGACGCCGGTGTCCACACCATGCGTATCGAGTTCGTCGGGGCGCTGCAACGCCCACCACACCCGACGCCGGACCGCTAAGAACACTGGTGGGCGCGGACGGTATCGAACCGCCGACCGCTGGTGTGTAAAACCAGAGCTCTACCACTGAGCTACGCGCCCGATCCCGGGCAGGCTACACGCCGATGACGCGCCACCGGAAATCAGTGTCAGCCCGACCGCAGCGCGGCCAACGCACGTGACCACACCGCCTGATCGCGGACCTCGCCGGGCTGCCTGCACTCGGCGAACCGAACGACTCCGGAGCGGTCCACCGCGAAGGTACCCCGGTTGGCAAACCCGGTGTCGTCGTTGAACACGCCGTAGGCCTGGCTGACCGCGCCGTGAGGCCAGAAGTCGGCCAGTACCGGGAAGGTGAAGCCGCGCTGGGTGGCCCACACCTTGTGGGTGGGTGGCGGCCCCACTGAAATGGCCAGCGTGGCGGTGTCGTCGTTGACGAAGTCGGGCTGATTATCGCGGATGTCATCGAGCTCACGAGCACAGATGCTGGTGAAGGCGAGCGGGAAGAACACCAGCAGCACGTTCTTGGGCGTGCGGCCTGCCACTCCCAAGGAACTGAGCGTCACCGGCTGGTTGTTCTGATCCTTAAGCGTGAAATCCGGTGCGGGGTGGCCGACAGCGAGCACTGCTAGTGCCGACTGGCCGCTTTGGACTTCGGCTGGACCAGGCGACTGGCGATCCAGCCCCCCAGGGCGGCTGACGACGTCTGCATCAAGCCTGCGGTCGGCGCCGATTCCGCGATCTCAGCGGGTTGCACATGCCCAGGCTTGCCGGTCTTAGGGGTGACCACCCAGATGACGCCGTCATCGGCGAGCGGAGTGATGGCGTCCATCAGCCTGTCGACGAGATCGCCGTCCCCGTCACGCCACCACAACAGGACCACGTCGATGACTTCGTCGGAGTCCTCGTCGAGCAGGTCAGCGCCGCACTCATCCTCGATGGCGAACCGGATGTCGTCGTCGGTGTCCTCGTCCCAACCCAACTCCTGCACGATCTGATTTTTTTCGATGCCCAGTCTGCGGGCGTAGTTCGGGGCGGCACCCGCCGAGACCACCTTCAGTCCTCCATCAGTCAATGTCATTCGCTGCACGTTCTGTCATGTTCGCGTCCTATCGTCGCACGCCCGGCCGTGACAGTGGACGTGTGCTGGCCAGTTCACCGGAATGCCGCGTCGCATCGGTTCAATGCGGTGGTCTTGGAATCGTTCAGCCGGGTGATCGCGTCGTTGAATTCTTCGGTGCCGTAATTGCCCGCGATCGCGCCCGCCACCATCCGCGCGGCGTCCACCCAGCTGTTGAGCGCATCCCGCAGATCAGGCGCCAGCGGGTCCGAAACGGTGCCCGCCACCCGGTCGGCACTGAGGTTCAGTGCGTCCACCGCCGGACCGGCACTGCTCCCGACATCGCCAGGATTGGAGTTGAAGGCGTCCACGTAGGTGTTCACGGCGCCGATAGCGTCCGCGCTGCTCGAGCTCATCACCTCGCACGAGGCCTGGACGGCCTCGGTGGTCAATGATTCCTGACGTTCGGACTCACGCGCGCTAGAACTCGCGATGGATTCCTCGATCGACGCCGACACCGATGCCCGGTAGAGGGGCGCCTCCCCCTGTGCCACCGCGACATCGCCGTCGGTGACCTTGGTACAGCCCACGATGATCATCGCCAGCAACGCCAACGTGCCGGTGACGAATGCCGCGCCCTGCACGCGGGGCACGGCCAGCCAACCCATCAGCACGGTGCAGACGTTACCGGGTCGCCCGACTATTCACACTGCCGTTGAAGTTGCCGATCGACGGTTCCCCGCACTGGCCCCACGTTGCAGTGCAGATGGGGCAGGATAAGGCCTTAATAATTTAGACAAGGATGTATTCCACCGCGCACGCAGGGAGCGCACGCCTTTCCACCGCCAAACAAGGAGTAGCGCGTTGACAACCGAGTTCGTGCGTCAGGATCTGGCCCAAAACTCCAGCAGTACAGCCGAACCCGATCGAGTTCGGGTCATTCGGGAAGGTGTCGCATCGTATCTTCCGGACATCGACCCGGAGGAGACCGGCGAGTGGCTCGAGTCGTTCGACGGCTTGCTCGAGCGTTCCGGTCCGGCCCGTGCCCGCTACCTGATATTGCGGCTGTTGGAACGCGCAGGTGAACAGCGAGTCGCGATTCCGGCGCTGACATCGTCCGATTACGTGAACACGATCCCCACCGAACTGGAGCCGTGGTTTCCGGGCGACGAGGACGTGGAGCGCCGCTACCGCGCCTGGATTCGGTGGAATGCCGCGATCATGGTGCACCGCGCCCAACGGCCCGGAGTCGGTGTCGGCGGGCATATTTCCACCTACGCCTCCTCGGCCGCCCTCTACGAGGTCGGGTTCAACCATTTCTTCCGGGGCAAGTCCCATCCGGGCGGCGGGGATCAGGTCTTCATCCAGGGGCATGCGTCGCCGGGCATCTACGCCCGTGCGTTCCTGGAAGGCCGCCTCAGCGCTGATCAGCTCGATGGGTTCCGCCAGGAACACAGCCACCCGGGCGGCGGCATCCCGTCTTACCCACACCCACGCCTGATGCCCGACTTCTGGGAGTTCCCGACGGTGTCGATGGGTCTGGGCCCGATGAACGCCATCTATCAGGCCCGGTTCAATCACTACCTGGACGACCGGGGCATCAAAGACACCGCCAACCAACACGTGTGGGCCTTTCTGGGCGACGGCGAGATGGACGAGCCGGAAAGCCGCGGCCTGGCCCACGTCGCCGCACTTGAAGGTCTGGACAATTTGACCTTCGTCGTCAACTGCAACCTGCAGCGCCTCGATGGGCCGGTACGCGGCAACGGCAAGATCATCCAGGAACTGGAGTCGTTCTTCCGTGGCGCAGGCTGGAACGTCATCAAGGTCGTGTGGGGCCGCGAGTGGGATGTCCTGCTGCAAGCCGATCGCGACGGCGCCCTGGTGAACCTGATGAACAGCACGCCCGACGGTGACTACCAGACCTACAAGGCCAACGACGGCGGCTACGTACGTGACCACTTCTTCGGCCGGGACCCGCGCACCAAGCAGTTGGTGGAACACCTGTCCGACACCGAGATCTGGAACCTGAAGCGCGGCGGCCACGACTACCGCAAAGTCCACGCCGCGTACCACGCCGCGATGGAGCACAAGGGTCAGCCGACGGTGATCCTGGCCAAGACCATCAAGGGCTACACGCTGGGCAAGCACTTCGAAGGCCGAAACGCCACCCACCAGATGAAGAAACTTGCGCTCCAGGATCTCAAGGACTTCCGTGACACTCAGCGCATCCCCATCAGTGATGAGCAGCTCGAACAGGACCCGTATCTGCCGCCTTACTACCACCCCGGGCCCGAGGCGCCCGAGATCCGTTACCTGATGGACCGACGTCGCGCCCTCGGCGGGTTCCTGCCGGAGAGGCGCACCAAAACCAAGGTGCTGCCGCTGCCCGGCGAGGACGCCTACAAGGCCCTGAAGAAGGGGTCCGGCAACCAGGAAGTGGCGACCACGATGGCGATGGTCCGCACTTTCAAGGAATTGCTGAGGGACAAGAGCATCGGCCCGCGCATTGTGCCGATCATCCCCGACGAGGCCCGCACGTTCGGGATGGACTCGTGGTTCCCGAGCCTGAAGATCTACAACCGCAACGGTCAGCTGTACACGGCCGTCGATGCCGAGCTGATGCTCGCCTACAAGGAGAGCCAGTCGGGTCAGATCCTGCACGAGGGCATCAACGAGGCCGGTTCGACGGCGTCGTTCACCGCTGTGGGCACGTCCTATTCCACCCATGACGAGCCGATGATCCCGATCTACATCTTCTACTCGATGTTCGGGTTCCAGCGCACCGGCGACGGATTCTGGGCCGCGGCTGACCAGATGGCGCGCGGGTTCGTGCTGGGTGCAACGGCGGGGCGCACCACGCTGACCGGTGAAGGCCTACAGCACGCCGACGGTCACTCGCTGTTGCTGGCTGCCACCAATCCGGCCGTGGTGTCCTACGACCCGGCATTCGCCTACGAGATCGCCCACATCGTGGCCAGCGGACTGCAGCGGATGTTCGGTGCGGACCCGGAGAACGTCTACTTCTACATCACTATCTACAACGAGCCCTACGTCCAGCCCGCCCAACCCGACGGACTTGACGTGGCGGGATTGCTGCGCGGCATCTACCGCTACCGGTCGGCGCCGCAGAAGCGGTCCAACGTGGCCCAGATCCTCTCCTCGGGGGTGTCGATGCCCGCCGCGCTGCGGGCCGCCGACCTGTTGGCCGAGGAGTGGGACGTCGCCGCCGACGTCTGGTCGGTCACCAGTTGGGGCGAGCTGAACCGTGACGGGGTGGCGATCGAGAAAGAACAGCTGCGCCACCCCGAGCGCCCGGCCGGCACGCCCTATGTCACCACGGCTCTTGCCGGAGCCTCCGGTCCGGTGGTGGCGGTGTCGGACTGGATGCGCGCGGTGCCCGAGCAGATTCGGCCCTGGGTACCGGGAACCTACGTCACGCTGGGTACGGACGGATTCGGCTTCTCCGACACGCGGCCGGCCGCGCGCCGCTACTTCAACACCGACACCGAGTCGATCGTCGTCGCAGTCCTGGAAGGCCTGGCCCGCGACGGCAACATCGATATGTCAGTGGCGATCAAAGCTGCCGAGAAGTACCAGATCGACGACGTCATGGCCGCGCCGGAACAGACCTCCGACTCAGGGGTCGCCTGACGGTCGCCAAGTTGTATAGGTCGGCCAGAGAACAAGCGTAGGTTTTAGGAATGACCGACAACAATCGGTTCATCCCTCCGCAGTCCACCGTCGAGGTGCTGGAGAATGTGCCCGAGTCGGCGCTGCGCCGGCTCAAGCAGTACTCAGGTCGGTTGGCGACCGAAGCGGTCCACGTCATGCAGGAACGGTTGCCGTTCTTCGCCGACCTGGACGCGTCCCAGCGGGCCGGTGTCCAACTGGTAGTCCAGGCCGCAGTGGTCAACTTCGTCGAATGGATGCGCGACCCCCAGAGCAACGTCAACTACACCGCCCAGGCCTTCGACGTTGTTCCCCACGATTTGCGCAGGCAGATCGCGCTGCGTCAGTCCGTCGAGATGGTGCGCATCACGATGGAGTTCTTCGAGGAGACGGTGCCGCTGCTGGCGCGTTCAGAGGAACAGTTGACGGCGCTGACGGCAGGCATCCTGCGATACAGCCGCGACCTGGCCTTTGCCGCCGCCACCGCATATGCCGATCAGGCCGAGGCCCGCGGCGCATGGGACACCCGGATGGAAGCCAACCTGGTCGACGCCGTGGTCCGCGGTGACCTGGGCCCCGAACTGCAGTCTCAGGCCGCGGCGTTGAACTGGGACGCGACCGCACCGGCGACCGTCGTCGTGGGCAAGCCCCGACCAGATCGGATCGAGTTCGCCGCCGACGACGTCCGCGACGTGGCGAAACGCAACGGGCGGTCAGCACTGTCCGACGTGCACGGCACGTGGCTGGTCACCATCGTCTCCGGCAGACTGTCGCCTACCGACCGTTTCCTGGCCGATTTGATGAACGTGTTCGACGACGGGCCGGTGGTGATCGGGCCGACCGCGCCCACGCTGGGGGCGGCGCATCGCAGCGCCACAGAGGCGATCGCAGGAATGAACGCTGTCGCGGGATGGGCGGGCGCGCCACGCCCGGTGCCAGCCCGAGAGTTGCTCCCAGAGCGGGCGTTGCTCGGTGACGCCACGGCCGCAGTGGCACTGGAAGCCGAAGTGATGCGGCCCCTCTCGGACGCGGGGCCGGCGCTGATGGAGACGCTGGACGCCTACCTCGACACCGGTGGCGCGATCGAGGCTTGTGCGCGCAAATTGTTCGTTCATCCAAATACGGTGCGCTACCGGCTCAAACGGATCGCCGACTTCACCGGCCGCGATCCGACGGTTCCGCGCGACTCGTACGTCCTGCGGGTGGCCTCCACGGTAGGCCGGCTGGCCGGCCACGCTCAGCACTCCGCCGCTGCGGGCAGCCGGTCCGGGCAGGTCATCGGTGTTGCGCCAGTCACAGTTGTGGACCAAACGGGCGGGTAACTGATTTCGGTTCGGTCTCGATTACGCCGCCCCACATGGCGTTTTGTGGACTACCTACAAAAACATAAGACAAGGTTCATAATCTCTTACACCGCACAAAACCGTCTTCTCAATGTTTCCTTAGAGACGTGCCTCAGAAGACTGTGCTCGCATTCCTCGCGCCCGGACAGGGCTCCCAGACCCCCGGCATGCTCGCCGACTGGCTGGAGCTGCCCGGAGCTGCCCAGCGCATCGCAGCCTGGTCGGAGATCAGTGGCCTGGACCTTGCCCGCCTGGGCACCAGCGCCGACGCTGAGGAAATCACCGACACCGCGGTGACCCAGCCCCTCGTGGTGGCCGCGACCCTGCTCGCCTACGAGGAATTCGCCAGGCGAACCCTGCAGGACAACAGCGAGAACACCCACATCATCGCGGCCGGGCACTCGGTCGGGGAGCTCGCCGCCTACGCCATCGCCGGCGTCATTTCAGCCGACGAGGCCGTTGCACTGGCAGCGACCCGGGGCGCCGAGATGGCCAAGGCTTGCGCGCTGGAGCCCACCGGCATGTTGGCGCTGCTGGGCGGCGAGGAGGACGAGGTGCTCGCCCGGCTCGAGGCCTTGGACCTGGTGCCCGCCAATCGCAACGCGGCCGGGCAGATCGTCGCCGCGGGCGCAGTGTCGGCTTTGGAGAAGCTGGCCGAGGATCCGCCCGCGCGGGCGCGGATCCGCCGACTCGCCACCGCAGGTGCCTTCCATACCCAGTACATGGCCCCGGCCCTCGCCGGGTACACCACCGTGGCCGACCAGATCACGCCGGCTGAGATCTCCTCGCCAACCATGACGCTGCTGTCGAACGCCGACGGTCGTCCGGTGTCCTCGGCAGCTGATGCGATGACCAAGCTGGTGGCGCAGATGACCCTGCCGGTCCGCTGGGATCTGTGCACCGCGACCATGCGAGATCACTTCGCACAGGCTGTAGATACCGGTGGGGCTTGCGCGATCGTCGAGTTCCCGCCGGCAGGAACACTGACCGGAATCGCCAAACGCGAGCTGAAGGGAACTCCGACCCATCCCGTAAAGTGTCCCGCTGACCTGGACGAACTCGCGGCGACATTCACGCCAATCCGCGCCTGAACAGTACCTATATCGATAATTCGCAACTCAACACATCAGCAACAAGCCCGAGTTAGTAACAACCAACAGATAGAAGGAGCCACTATGGCCGCCACTCAGGACGAAATCATCACCGGACTCGCCGAGATCATCGAAGAGGTCACCGGGATCGAGCCCTCCGAGGTGACTCCCGAGAAGTCGTTCGTCGACGACCTGGACATCGACTCGCTGTCGATGGTCGAGATCGCCGTGCAGACCGAGGACAAGTACGGCGTGAAGATCCCCGACGAGGATCTCGCCGGCCTGCGCACCGTCGGTGACGTCGTCGCCTACATCCAGAAGCTCGAGGAAGAGAACCCCGAAGCCGCAGCGGCTATCCGGGCACAGCTCACGGGTGACAAGTGACCAGACCTTCCACTGCCAACGGCGGGTTCCCGAATGTCGTCGTGACGGCCGTCACGGCGACCACCTCGATCGCGCCGGATATCGAGAGCACGTGGAAGGGTCTGCTGGCAGGCGAGAGCGGCATCCGCATTCTCGATGACGACTTCGTCGAGAAATGGGATCTCGCCGTCAAGATCGGGGGGCACCTCAAGGAGCCTCTCGACCCGCTGATGACCCGACTGGAACTACGGCGCATGTCGTATGTCCAGCGGATGTCGAAGTACATCGGTAATCAGCTGTGGGACAGCATCGGACGTCCGGAGGTCGATCCCGATCGTTTCTCGGTCGTGATCGGCACCGGGCTCGGTGGCGGCGAGAAGATCGTCGAGATGTACGACGCGATGAACGAGGGCGGGCCCCGCAAGGTGTCCCCGCTCGCCGTTCAGATGATCATGCCCAACGGTGCCGCTGCCGTGGTGGGCCTGGAATTGGGCGCCCGCGCCGGGGTCATCACCCCGGTGTCGGCGTGCTCATCGGGGTCTGAGGGCATCGCCCATGCCTGGCGTCAGCTGGTCATGGGTGACGCGGACATCGCTGTCTGCGGTGGTGTCGAAGGCATGATCGAGGCACTGCCCATCGCAGCGTTCTCGATGATGCGCGCGATGTCGACCCGCAACGAGGATCCCGAAGCTGCGTCTCGGCCCTTCGACAAGAACCGTGACGGGTTCGTCTTCGGCGAAGCCGGCGCGCTGATGGTCATCGAGACCGAGGAACACGCCAAGGCCCGTGGCGCCAAGCCGCTTGCCAGGTTGATGGGCGCGGGCATCACGTCGGACGCGTTCCACATGGTGGCCCCCGCCTCGGACGGTCAACGGGCCGGCCAGGCGATGAAACGTGCGATGGAGACAGCAGGCCTGTCGCCGGCAGACATCCAACACGTCAACGCGCACGCCACGTCGACCTCGATCGGCGACACCGCGGAGGCCAATGCCATCCGGGTTGCCGGTGTCGAGCACGCTCCGGTCTACGCGCCGAAGTCGGCACTGGGACACTCGATCGGCGCCGTCGGAGCACTTGAGTCCATCCTGACGGTGCTGGCGCTGCGTGACGGAGTGATCCCGCCGACGCTGAACTACGAGACACCCGATCCCGAAATCGATCTCGATGTCGTCGCAGGTGAGCCTCGATACGGGGAATACCAGTACGCCATCAACAACTCGTTCGGCTTCGGCGGTCACAATGTGGCTCTGGCGTTTGGTCGGTACTAGACGGGCTTAGCACCGGGAAAGGACACGCGGCTCAGTCATGTCTACGCCAACGACAGGTAACGGATTTCCCGACGTCGTGGTCACCGGTGTCGCGATGACCACGAGCGTGGCCACCGACGCCGAGTCGACCTGGAAGGCGCTGCAGGATTCGCAAAGCGGCATCCGCACGCTCGAAGACTCCTTCATCGAGCAGTTCGAACTGCCGGTGCGCATTGGCGGCCACCTGCTGGAGGACTTCGAGTCGGAACTGACCAAGGTCGAGAAGCGACGGATGTCCTACGTCCAGAAGATGGCCGCCGTGGTGGGCCGGCGGGCGTGGGAGAACTCCGGTTCCCCTGAGGTGGACACCGCGCGCCTCATGGTGGCTATCGGAACCGGACTCGGCGGAGCCGAGGCGCTGGTGTTCGCCTACGACGGCCTGCGGGAACGCGGCTTGCGTGCGGTGTCCCCGCTGGCCGTGCAGATGTTCATGCCCAACGGCCCCTCGGCCGTGGTCGGGCTGG
>Ga0114921_10000865_pt1 | contig 13153 bp, 10 predicted proteins | sample BentaG_FD_87016 | JGI IMG/M metagenome (GOLD analysis project Ga0114921, IMG submission 87016) | Deep subsurface microbial communities from South Atlantic Ocean to uncover new lineages of life (NeLLi) - Benguela_00093 metaG | ecosystem: Environmental > Aquatic > Marine > Oceanic > Sediment ...
CTTCTTAGCATATACTGTTCGGTATCTCCACGGTCAGTGATAGGCTTCTTTCTATAGGGCAGAAGAGTGACTTGTCCAAATCTTCTCGGGACAAACTCACATATTTGGGAAGGCAATGAATATTCAAATTCCCTTGTCTCCATTTAAGGTTTCCCTACTGGCATTATGTAAAGAGGTGTTTCATCCTTTACCCCAAGAGCTTCTTTAACTGCTCCATTCCGGAAAGCACCAATTATTACTGTGCCTAACCCTAAAGCTTCTGCCTGCAGATGGACATTTTGACCTGCACCTCCTATATCCATAGGAACATAACGGGTCTCACCCCGCCTGCCATATCTCCCGGTGGTCCGGGAATAGATAGCAGTAAAGACTATACTCACCGGTGCATTTGCTATCATTCTTTGACCTAATGCCGCCCTGGTCAGGTTCTGACGAAAGTCCCCTTCTTTTACCAGATCAATACTGTGTTCTCGCCACCTGTAATGATAAATCCCTGAAGTAAGACCTTCCACACTCCCTGCCACTAAATAAATCTCCAAGGGATAAATCCCTCCTGCAGATGGATATGCCCTCGTTGCCCCAGTAATACCATCAATGGTCTTCCCGCCCGCAGCCCAGAGAATCTGGGATACCTCTTCTAAGGTTAAAGGCTCATCTTTATAGCGTCTTATTGACCTTCTTCTAAAGATCGCCTCCTCAACAGAGAGTTCGCCTTTATGTTTGGGTGAAGGAAGTCTTATGCTCTTTTTTCCTCCCGAAGTTTCTGACTCGGACCGAATCAAAAACCCCCCACCCCAAAATAGACCGCCAATAATGATACTAACTAAAAGAACTAAAAACCATGCCTTTATTTTTTTCATCATTTTCTCACCTCCTCATAACCAAAACACTTTTTACTTTTCTATACATTATTCACCTCCATATCCCATGAATTTCATACTGACAAAACTTGCATTTCCCATCTTTTATGTTGTTACTCAAGACTGAAAAATGAATTCTGTGGATTAGCCTCTTATCACATTTAGGACAGAAAGTGGAGTTGTATTTATGTCCAGGGACATTGCCGATATAGACATATTTTAGCCCTACTCCTTGAGCAATTCTTATTGCCTCCTCTAAAGTCTTAATCGGTGTAGGTGGTAGATGAGTCAACCTATATGCAGGTGTAAAGCGGCTAAAATGTAAGGGTATATCTTCCCCTAAATTATCTTTTATCCAGATACACATCTTTTTTATCTCCTCGGGGTTATCATTGAGGGTAGGAATGAGGAGGTTAACAATTTCAAAGAAAGTCCCTTCTTCTTTTAAAACCTTAAGAGTTTTTAGCACTGACTCAGGTTCAGCTTCACAGATTTCTCGATAGAATTCTTTAGTGAATGCCTTGAGATCTATCTTAACTGCATCCAGAACTTTGGGGGGTTTTCTTAAGGGTTCGGTATAGGTAAAGGAGATAGAGTTCACGCCTTGTCTCAATGCTTCTTTAACTACTTCCTCTGGAGATAGATTATATTCCCTTACCTCCCCAAGTCCAACCTGCGAGATATGCCAGTTATGGCACTGTTTACATCTAAAATTGCAACTGACCGTGGCTAAACAGAGAATATCGCTTCCTGGCAACATATGCAATTGAGGTTCTTTTTCAATTGGATCGATATGAACCGCACAGGGCTGAGCATAGACCAGAGAATACAATTTCCCATCCCTGTTTTCTCTATTTCGACAGAAACCATGTTGTCCATTAGAAATAATACACTTCCTAAAACAGAGCTGGCACCAAACTTTTTTACCATCTAATTGTTGATAGAACATTGCCTCTTTGGGAAGGACTTTCGGTGTTGCTCTCGTTACAGATTCCTTTTCCTCTTCTCCTCGAACCTGAAATATATCTGCCAAATTGCGCTGAAGTCTTAAGCTTTTGAAACCACCTTGCCATAACCAGACCGCAATCAAAACTATAATTACGCCCAATAGACATAGTATGAAAGGTGTAAAAACTTTTTTTAATATGCCCATCTTAACTCCTTGTCTCTCCTGTTAATAATAGTGCCGCGGCCTCAGTGCGGTCAATTCCAGTTGAAAATGCACCCAGAGCACCATAAGAACAGGTATGGGAGTCACTACCCACAATAATTGAGTATGGTAATGCCAATCCTTTCTCAATCACTACCTGATGACAGATACCACAACCTACATCGTAGAAATTTTTTATCCCAAACTTTTCTACAAAACTGCGTATCTTCTTATGATTAGTGGCTGTCTTTTCACTATCTGCTGGTATAACATGGTCGAGAACGATGATTGGCATCAGGGGGTTACATACACTAAATTCATCGAGTTCCTTATCTATCTTCCCGATAATGGCTGCTGTATTATCATGGGTAAGCAGATGGTCGAGTAACCCTCCCCTGTCGAAAGTAAAAAAGGTTCTCTCTGGGTCATCTGTCTTGAGTCCATTTTCTATCAAATTCTTAACAACATTAGCTCCACCAAAATCTCTTGCTATTCTTACATCAATACTCACATCTACTGTGTCTCATGGGGATACTTTTCGTCCTGAGTGGTACTGTATAATCTTTTCAATAATAGTGATACCCATTTTACTGAAGTTTCGAAATTATAGCATCTGTCATCTTTTCAGCACTTACTGCCCCTTGCTTGAGTACATCTGGTCCCCCAACAAGTCGCATCATATCATAAGTGCGAACCTTGCCTTCTGCAATCACTTCACCTATCGCTTTCCTGATGCAATTGGATTTATCTATTTCACCTATATAGTCCAACATCATACAGGAAGATAATATCATAGCGATTGGGTTTACGATAGAAGGTTTAAGGTGAGTGTATTTTGGGGCAGAGCCATGGGTAGGTTCAAAGATAGCACAATCTTCCCCTATATTAGCACTACATGCAAAACCTAACCCACCGACTAAACCAGCAAAACCATCTGATACAATATCACCAAACATATTACCAGCAACTATCACGCCATAATCTTCAGGGTTTTTGGTGAGCCACATCATTTGTGCGTCTATATTAGTAAACCAGAGTTGTATATCCGAGAATTCTTTAGCGATCTTTTCCGCCTCTTCGCCCATCATTCCTGAGGTCTCACGAATCACATTCGGTTTCTCGCAGATGGTTACCGATTTATAGCCAAATTTTTTGGCATAAAGAAAAGCCTGTTTTATAATACGATGACAGGCAGGACGAGTAAAGATTCTACATGAGATAGCCATATCTTCTCCTGGTATATCCTTAAACTTGGACATTTTAGGATGAGTAGCCAGTGCAGTTCGTACTTGTTCAGGTGGATTGGTCCATTCAACGCCAGAGTAAAGCCCTTCGGTATTTTGCCTAAATATTACTACATCTACCTCAGGTTCCACATACTCACCATCTTTTGACTTGCGAATAAAATTCAAGGGATTACCTTTAAATGATCTGCAAGGTCGCATGCAAATATCTAAATTAAAATGCTGTCTTAATCCCACTATAGGACTATAATAGGTATAACTTTTCCCTCGCAGATGAGGAGAGAGTTCTTTTGCTGCCTGGTCTTTTGGTTTAGAGGTAATTGAACCAAACAGTCCCAGTTTATGTTCTTCAAGCAAATCGAGTGTCCGTTGTGGAAGGGGATTCCCTTCATTTATCCAGAAATCCCACCCAATGTCAGCATGGATATAATTTGCCTCAAACCCTACAGCCTCTAATACCCGTTTAGCTTCAGCAAAGACAATCTTTCCAATCCCATCACCTGGCATACTGACAATATTAATCTTTCCCATTTTTACCTCCTAATATAGTGCCACAAATATTCCATTGCTTACTATTTACTTGGTTTTTAAACATTTGTCAAGGAAAAAGGCAAACACGGTCTCAGACCCGTATGGGAAATTGTGAAGAATAAAATTAAATCCTTCTCTGTGGTTTTTAAGAAGAGACTTGACAAGCAATTTTTAGTTACTATGTTTATCATAAGATAGATTTTAAAAATTTAGAACAAAAGGAGGCGGAAAATAAAAAATATGATTATAAGGGATCTGAAAGGCCTGTCCCGCACTTGTGCATAAGTGCGGGATGTATATCAGTTCCCCATAAGTGAAAAAGTGAAGGAGGGAAAATGATCATAAAAGCATCAGACGGGAGAGAGTTCCCAGTGGAAATGTGTAAAACAAGGATGATTCAAAAAATCGAACTTATACCAGCCCAAGAAAGGCTTAAGACAATAGAAGAAGCTGGTTACAATACATTCCAGCTTAAAACCAAAGACATATTCCTTGACATGCTCACCGACAGTGGAACCAATGCAATGAGTGATAAGCAGTTCGCTGGTTTTATGACGACCGACGATGCGTATTCAGGTAGTATGACTTTCTACGATTTTGTTGACGCAGTCAAAGAGGTTTTAGGCTACAAATATGTGATGAATACTCACCAGGGAAGAGCGGCGGAACACCTATTGGCAAAAACATTTGTTCAAGCAGGTCAGGTCGTACCTACAAACTACCATTTTACTACCACAAAGGTGCACATCGAACTGCCAGGAGCAAAAATCTTGGAGATATACTTTGACGAAGCTCTCGAAACAAAAAGTACAAACCCCTTCAAAGGTAATATGGATCCACAAAAGCTGCGAGACGTCATTAAGAAATATGGAAAAGAGAAGATATCGTATGTCAGGATGGAAGCCACTGCTAATCTGCTTGGCGGGCAACCATTTTCAATGGCAAATTATAAAGAAGTTATGAAGATTTCCAAGGATGCTGGACTTCTTACAGTATTGGATGGAAGTTTACTTTGTGAGAACGCATACCTCATAATGCAGAGAGAAAAGGGATACAAAAAGAAGACTGTCGCAGAAATAGTGAAGGAGATGTGCAGTCTTTGTGATATATTTTACATGAGTGGAAGAAAAAATACTTGTGTTAGGGGTGGCTGCATTGCGACAAATGACAAAGAGCTCTTTGATAAGATAACACCATGGTTACCGGTTTATGAAGGATTCTTTACTTATGGTGGTATGTCACAAAGAGAAGTAGGTATGATGGCTGTGGGAATGAGAGAAATGACAGACCCAAGTCTCGCAGGTTGTGCAGTGGAGCAAGTGAAATATTTTGTTAACAGACTTGAGGAGACAGGAATCCCGGTAGTTACACCACCTGGTGGATTGGCTTGCCATATAGATGCTAAGAAATTTGTACCACATATTCCTAAAGAGGAATATATTGCCGGCGCATTGACTGCATCCCTTTATATTGCATCTGGTGTAAGGTCGATGGAAAGAGGTACTATCTCAATGGAAAGGAATCCAGATGGTAGTGAAGTCTATGCAGATTTAGAGCTCACCAGAATTGCAATTCCAAGAAGAGTATACACTGTCTCCCAGATTGAGTATGTAGTAGATAGAATTAATTGGTTGTATAAAAATAGAGAACTAATAAAGGGATTGAAATGGGTATCTGAACCGCCCGTGCTTAGATTCTTTCTTGGGAGCTTAGATGTACTCGATAATTGGGCACGAGAGTTATGTGATACTTTCATAAAAGATTTTGGTCCTAATCTGTAAAACGACAGGGGCCAGGTTTCAACATTTTACATTTCTCTGGCAATCTCTTTATATTTTAAGCTATGAGTTAATTTACTAATTTAAAACTAAAGAAATAGGTTAGTTTTTCCAAAAATATGCTACTTTGAGGTTGCCAAGCCTCGCAATGACATCCCTTCCTTTGTTCGTAATGCACCTCAGCATCGGTTACCAAAAGAAGTAGATGATGTAATTCGCGAAGAGTTGCAAAAAGACAGGGAATTAATTGGGAACAAAGAGATACCGATTTGGCAATACAATTATACAGCAGTCAGAGATAATGTTGTTAAATGAATAAATCGTGAGATTTCTGCTCAAACAGTACGGAACAGAACAAAAGTGGTTCACTACAAAAATTAACTGTAATTTTAAATTTGACTTACTACAGTTTTATCTTTTATTTACTATAGTTTTATCTTTGAGTTAACCGTTTTCAGAAGAGACTTGACAAAAAGTTTATTTTATGTAATATAATCTATATGCTCGGTAAGTTACTCAGGATATTCGGGACGAAGAACGAACGAGAACTCAAAAAACTCTGCCCTATAGTAGACGAGATCAATCGTATATACGAGACCCTACACAAACTTTCTGATGAAGAATTGAGGGCAAAGACCGATGAATTCAGAGAGCGAATAGAAAGAAATGAAAAAAAATACAAGTCACAGATAGATAGTTTGGAAGACGCTATTGAAAACGCTATCACACCTGAAGAGAAAGCAAAGGTGAAACAAAAATTAAAGGACTTTATGAACGATAATGTATATAATGATGTTCTACCAGAAGCGTATGCGGTTGTGAAGGATGTATGCAGAAGATTAGTGGGTAAAAAATGGAAGGTCTGTGATATTGAGATGGAATGGAATATGATACCATTCGATGTACAGTTGATGGGTGCTATAGTCCTCCACCAGGGTAAAATTGCAGAGATGGCCACGGGTGAAGGTAAGACCCTTGCCGCCACGATGCCCCTCTATCTCAATGCACTCTCTAAAAAGGGCGCTCATCTGGTAACTGTGAACGACTATCTGGCAAGACGAGACAGGGAATGGATGGGCCCAATCTACGAGTTTTTAGGACTATCTGTTGGTTCTATACAACAAGGGATGGACTCAGAAGAGAGAAAGATTCAGTATAATTGCGATATAACTTATGGTACAAATAATGAATTTGGGTTCGACTATCTCAGAGATAACATGGTTTCAAATAAAGTCTATAAAGTCCAGAGGGAACACAACTATGTGATAGCGGACGAGGTTGACTCGGTGCTTATAGACGAGGCAAGAACCCCTCTCATCATTTCAGGACCAGTTGAGCATTCTCACCATAAATTTGATAAATTCAAACCACTGGTAGAGAGGGTTGTCCATTCTCAGACAGTAACGGTGAATAACCTCGTAGCAGAAGCTGAGCACTTACTCAATGAAGACAAGGAATATGAGGCAGGGATAAAACTCTTGCAGGCTCGCAGAGGGACACCAAAGAATAAAAAACTGTTAAAATTAGAAAAAGAAAGGGGGGTAAAGAAACTGATAGAGCAGGTTGAGGTCGACTATATGAGAGATAAAAAACTTCATGAACTGGATGAAGATCTGCTCTTTAGCATCGATGAAAGGTCTAATGTGACTGATATTACAGAGAAAGGTAGGAAGGCTCTCTCTCCGGATAATTCAGAGCGATTCGTCCTTCCAGACCTATCACTCGAATTGCATAAAGTGGATGAGGATACCACAATTTCAGTAGAGAAAAAACTGAAACTGAAAGAGGAGATTCATAAGAACTTTGCAGAGAAGACCGAGGAGATTCACAATATAAGACAACTTCTAAAGGCCTACTCTCTTTTTGAAAAGGATGACGAGTATGTGGTACAGGATGAAAGGGTAATCATCGTAGACGAGTTTACTGGAAGGTTAATGCCTGGGAGGAGATTTTCCGATGGTCTCCATCAGGCACTCGAGGCAAAAGAGGGTGTGAATATAGAGAAGGAGACCCAGACCCTTGCAACCATCACCCTGCAGAATTATGTTAGAATGTACAACAAACTTGCGGGTATGACAGGAACAGCAGAGACCGAAGCAGCAGAGTTCTGGGAGATATATAAACTCGATGTAGTCGTCATACCCACCAATGAGCCCGTACGAAGATTGAACTACCCCGATGTAATCTATAGGACCAGAAGGGAAAAATACAATGCGGCGCTCGATGAGATAGAGAAGTTGTATAGAGAAGGAAGACCTATCCTGGTCGGGACTGTATCCGTTGATGTCTCTGAGACCATATCCCGCTTACTGAAGCGGAGGGGTATCCCCCTCGAAGTTTTGAATGCGAAACATCACCAGAGAGAGGCTGAGATAGTTTCACTTGCAGGTCAGAAAAGCAAGGTTACCATATCAACGAATATGGCTGGTAGAGGAACAGATATAAAACTCGGAAAAGATATAGTCACATGTAACAGATGTTGCATACTCTGCAAAGATGACTGCAGTAGGTGTGAAAAGAAAAAGAGGATGGATGAATGTCTTAAAGAAGTTACCTGTGGATTGCATATCATAGGAACCGAACGGCATGAAGCGAGGAGAATAGACCGCCAGTTGAGGGGAAGGTCTGCACGACAGGGCGATCCGGGGTCTTCAAGATTCTACCTCTCTTTAGAGGATAATCTGATGAGGATATTCGGTTCAGATCGCATCGCATCCATAATGGATAGAGTTGGGGTAGAAGATGGAGAACCAATAAAACATCCACTCATCACAAAGGCGATAGAGAATGCACAGAAAAGAGTTGAGGGTTACAATTTCGACATCAGAAAAAGACTCTTGGAGTACGATGATGTGATGAACCGTCAGAGGGAAGTGATATACGAGTTAAGAAATGAGGTATTGGATGGCGAAAATCTGAAACCGAGGATTGAGGAGATGATGGAAGATAAAATTGATGAACTGATGGAGAGCTATATTGACCCAAAACTCGAACCAGAAGAGTGGGACTGGGAGAGTTTGAGGGGTGAATTGCAGAAAATATTTCTTTTTGACCTAACGATTGAAAAGGACGAACTCCACAAATTAAAGGATGATAATCTATGGGAGAAGATAATGCAACTCGCAAAGTTCGTATATGCGAGAAAAGAGGAGGAGGTGGGCAGTGATAGGATGAGAGAACTGGAGAGGATGGTTATGCTACATACCATCGACACCAAGTGGAGGGAGCATCTATATGGACTTGACTCACTTCGTGAAGGTATTGGATTGAGAGGATATGGTGGACGGGACCCACTCATAGAGTACAAGAAAGAAAGTTTTGAAATGTTCTCTGACCTTCAGAGGAGTATAAACGAGGATGTGATTAGATACATACTTGGACTTCAGATAGGACCCACCTCTGAGCAGAGGGCTAAATACAGGGCATATAAACCTGCCGTTCAAAGAGCCAGGACGTATCAACAGGGTAGGGAGGCTACGGTTCAGAAGCCTGTTCGAGTTGGCAAGAAGGTGGGGAGGAACGAGCCCTGTCCATGTGGAAGCGGGAAAAAATATAAGAAGTGTTGCGGCAGAGTACAGTGAGACATCCGTTTTTACTACATATTTTTCTTTATAACATTTGTAAGTCTTTTCACGCCCTCTTTTATCTCACTTATAGAAGGATAGGAGAAGTTCAATCGAAGTGTGTTCTGTCCACTCCCGTCAGCAAAGAATGGGCCACCTGGTGTATAGGCGACTTTCTCCTTTATTGCCTCCTTCAGCATCAAAGATGCGTCTACATAAGATGGCATGGTGACCCACAGAAATAGTCCCCCCTCAGCTTTCGTCCATGTCACCCCCTTTGGTATAAATTCGGTAAGTGCAGAAAGCATAACATCTTTTTTCTCTTTATAAACTTTCTTGATTCTTTCGATCTGATGGTCGAGATAGTCCTGTGTCATATATTCGTTCACTACCGCCTGAGTGAATGCGGAAGTGCAGAGGTCTGTAGATTGCTTTGCAGCCACGAGTTTATCTATTATCTCTTCTGCAGCTACTATCCACCCAAGCCTGAATCCTGGGAATAGAATCTTTGAAAATGTGTAGAGTGCAATTACCCTGCCTGAACTATCCATAGAAAGGAGAGATGGAATAGTCTTCCCTTCATATCTCAAATCTCTATAAGGTGAATCTTCGAGGATGGTAAGGTCCCGTTGTTCACATATCTTCATCAGTTCCTTTCTTCTTTCTACAGAGAGGGTTACCCCTGCAGGATTTTGGAAATCAGGTATCACATAGATGAATTTAGGTGGTTCTTTGGCTTTGTCAAGTTTCTCGTCCAATAAATCAACCTGCATCCCATCTTCATCCAACTCTACCCCGATAAATTCTGCTCCATAAGATATAAAAGCACCCAATCCACCAAGGTAACTGGGGAGTTCAACTACTACCCTGTCACCTCTATCTATAAATATCTTGCTTACCAGGTCGAGTCCTTGCTGTGAGGCGGAGGTAATCAGTATATTCTCTTCCTTTGCCTTTACCCCATCCTTTTTCATATGTTGAATGATTTGATATTTGAGTCTTTTATCGCCTTCCGACACAGAATATTGGAGTGCGGTCCCACCCTCTCTGTGGAGAACTATTTCAGTTATTTTGGTAATCTCTTCCTTAGGGAAGACCTCAGGGTCAGGCATTCCTGGAGAGAAAGAGATTATGTCCGATCTCTCGGTCAGTTTCAACATTTCCCTTATCACAGAACGCTTCGATTTCCTTGCATGTAAAGAATATTTCTTTTCTAAATCTTTTAGCATACCCCCCCCTTTCTTTCTATTTCCTTTTTATATCTTCTGGTTTGTCTCCTTACATTTTGTACATCGAATATTCCAGCACATAGGGCAATCCCAGTAACTCCAACATCCATAACCTCTCTTAGATTATCCAGATTTATGCCTCCTATTGCGACAACATCTTTTTTAATAGCCTTGACCATCTTTTGCAGTTTGGGTATACCGATCACATCCTTTGAACTTTTCGTGGGACTTTTGTAAACACTGCCGCATCCTATATAATCAACAAAATATTCTACTTTTTTTGCTCGTCTGGTACTGCTGGTAGAGAAACCGATGATCTTTCCATCTCCTAAAATATCCCTTGCATATTCTACCCGCATATCCTCTTCGCCGAGATGCACACCATCCGCATCAACCGCCATACATACATCAACCCTGTCGTTTATGATCAAAGGCACATTGTATTTTTTAGTGAGTGGAATGAGCATCGAAGCTTCTTCTATCAGTTCGTTAATGTGAGCATCCTTATCTCTCAACTGAACCGCTGTCGCTCCGCCTTTCAAACTCTCTTCTACTACAGCAGGTAGCGGTTTCCCTCTACAATATCCTCTATTCGTGATTACATAGAGTAAAAGATCTATCTTCTTTCTCATCAGCATAGCCTTTTCGAGCCCGTAGAGTGAAAACCTGATTTCTTTGAACTCTAAAGATAAGAATTCTTCAAGTACACGTGCAGACTCTTCTGCTCTTGAAAAATTTGCGAGTAGAATATCATTTACGCTCTCCTTTCTGGAGATATCGAATTCAGCATCCCTACCAATATCTCCTTTCACATCTCTCCTTTTAAGCAGTTCATACTGTGGAAGAAGTTGAGTCGTTTTATGTCTTATCTCTTTCAGCCTTGAAGTTATGAGTCTATCATTGCGGACGAACCTTGCAATATCTTCAATTACCCTTATCGCTTCGACTAACCTGTTCCCATTGGCATCTATCAATCTTGTATTTTTTTCATTCATTCTTAGACGCTTTATTTCTTACGTACTTTCTTTGTCAATGTAGACTTTGTTCTTGCTGCCTTATCTTTGTGAATCACACCCTTTTTTGTCAATGCAGACTTTATTCTTGCTGCCTTATTTTTGTGAATCACACCCTTTGCTGATGCCTTGTCGAGAAATTTGTATGCCTCTTTTAAAAGCTTCTCAGCCTTTTTACTACTTTTGGTTGCTCTAACTTGTTTCGTTATGTCTTTAACATCTGCCTTGACCTTTCTATTTCTCAACCTTCTCTTTCTGCTCTGCCTTTCTCTCTTTAATACCGATCTGTGTAACATCTAAACCTCCTTTCTTAATATCACAGTAAAAGCATAAACCACAAGATTAACCTCAGAAAATAGAAATTGGAAATTAAGAAATTTATCCATTCAGTTTCACAATTTCAATTTTTTTATTTTTTCTTTAGTATGTTGTGAAAATCTGTGTTTATCTGTGTTCATCTGTGGTTTCATTTTTTTCCTTGATTGCATTATTTATTCTTCTCTATCTCTGTGTTCTCTGCGGTTGTTTCTTTCTTGACAATTTTTCTTGCCAGTTCCAGTGCTTGCTGTTTTGTATGAATCTTACCTTCTAACTGCTCTTCCTCAACAGTACTCAGTATAGTTTTGAATATTGGGCCAGGTATCAGGTGAAGATTTTCTATCAGGTCGTTGCCGTCTATCAATCTTTTGAACTCTTTTCTCTTTTCCTCTTCCCTTTTAAATTTAACGAATTTTTCTAGCAATTTTTCGAGTGGATCGACATCACCGTTATTCGTCGCAACTACATCAGCATACGCTATAAGCAAACTACCGACGGCTTCCCCTTCGATGTCTCTTAAAAATCTTCTCATAGCCCGTGTGGAAAGGTCTTCCTCTCGTGCAAGCAGGTGTGGTCTCATATGGTGTCGGACAAGCAATGCTATCGCATCTATCTCCCTGTTGCTGAGCTTCATATCTTTAAATATAGAACGGACCATCTTAACACCGAGAAGATCATGCCCGTAGAAATGAAGTGTCCCCTCTTCGTCTTCAGAGAGAGTCCAGGGTTTTGCTATATCATGGAACAATGCCCCAAGTTTTAGAGTCTGGATTTTTTTACCATCGAGATACTCTTCGACATCCAATCCGAATTTTTTCATAAAAGCATCATTTAAAAGCAGACCCTCCAATTCTTTTAAAGTTGAGAGCGAATGTTCCCAGAGATCAAGCTCAGGATATGTCTGTTTCAATCTCTCCGCATCCTTGAATATTGTAAAGAAAATACCGAGCTCAGCCATCTCTTCGATGTATCTCCATGACTGCTTATTCTCCAATATCAAGAACAGTTCATACATTATCCTCTCTTTGGATACTTTTGAAAGGGACTCTGCATTTTGAGAGGCGAGAGTTAGAGTGGACCTATCAATCTTGAAATCGAGTTGTGAAGAGAATCTGAATGCCCTCAGTATTCTCAAAGGGTCGTCTTTGAAAGAATTTCCATCCACTACCCTTATCATACCCGAAGATAGGTCATCCAGACCAGATTTAGGATCAATGAGATTAAAATTTCCGTCCTTGATATCCTTGAGTCTCAGCGCAAGCGAGTTTATTGTGAAATCTCTGCGGATTAAATCCTGTTCAATATTCTCACCTCTAAAAGCAGCGAAGTCGAAGACATATTTTTTCTTATATACTACCCTGCACTCATCGAATTCCGAATGGAGTACAATATAGGATGTTTTTGCGGAGCTCGCAAAGTTTTTTGCAATCTTCTTTACATTCCCATCTACTGCGAAATCAAAATCCA
>Ga0114921_10000866_pt1 | contig 13153 bp, 8 predicted proteins | sample BentaG_FD_87016 | JGI IMG/M metagenome (GOLD analysis project Ga0114921, IMG submission 87016) | Deep subsurface microbial communities from South Atlantic Ocean to uncover new lineages of life (NeLLi) - Benguela_00093 metaG | ecosystem: Environmental > Aquatic > Marine > Oceanic > Sediment ...
GAACCCCGTTAGGAAGTCCATTTATAAGGTAAAAGGAAATAATTCATTAGAAGAAACTTCTGTACTCGTACTTTCTAACGGGGTGAACGCAGATTCTCAGGATTTTATTAACCACAAAGACTCGAAGCATGTCCTGAGCGAAGCCGAAGGGACACAAAGAAAAAAATATTTCTTAGTGGCTTTGCTTTGCCTTGGTGGTAAAAATTATCTGCGAAAATCTGCGTCCAGTTTTTTATTGCCGAAGTGGCGGAACTGGTAGACGTGCTGGATTCAGGGTCCAGTGTCCTTACGGGCGTAGGGGTTCGAATCCCCTCTTCGGCATATATTTATCTCAATGTAAATCTGAACGGTATCGTTATCCCCTCCTCTACAGGCTCCCCATCCCACCATTTCACATCTTTTCTCAGATAGTAAGTGACTCCTTAAGTCAGCAGAATATTCCCATGATGAGGCGAGTTCTGGGACAACCTTGAGATTTTTAAGATTGGGGGAGTACTTTCTTCAGAGTTTCGAATTTATCTTCGAACTCTTTTTTGAGATCTTCTGGAAGCAGGTTCGTCACATACTCCATTATATGCAAAACAGGGATAGCGAAGGCAGACCCTTTCAGCCAATCACTACCCTTTGGAATGAATGTGAGAATGACCAAACAGATAATGCCGAATATCAATATCCCTTTTAAAAGACCAAACAACCCACCGATGGTTCTATTTATCCAGTTCAGTTTAACGAACTTGACCAATCTCTCGATAAAAATACCAACGGTAATTATAGTGGCAGCTATTGCTATAAAAATGACGACAAAACTTGCGATTGTAGATGCCGTCTTATTATTAAGAATGGGAAGCAGTGCTTGAGCAAATTTAGCATATCCTACACCTGCCAGGACCAGTCCTGCAATGATTCCAACTATACTAAAAATCTCTCTTACGAATCCTTTTATTATACTGTATATCATACTGAGTCCAACTATTACAAGGAAGATATAGTCTATAGTATTCAATTCTTCACACCCTTCTGGCGGGAATGTGTAGGAATCGAACCTACCATCCTGATTTCTCGGGATTACTGGATTTGAAGTCCAGAGGGGTCACCAGATCCCCATCCATTCCCTCTATTATTGTAAACCATAATCTTGTGATGTCAAGAAAAAAAATAACCGCAGAGAACGCAAAGTTCACAGAGAAAAAAACAGAATAAAAAATAATTAAAAAAGAGAAAGACATTGGGCTCGGATCTTGACAAAGTTGACATTTTTCAGACGGATTCTGTCGTACAGCTCTGTGAGGGGATATGGGAGGACACAGAGATTGTGAAGAATAAAATTGAATCTCTCTGTGTGCTCTCTGATGTCTTTGTGATCTCTGTGGTTTATAGTTTCATTATTCAAGAAGAAAATTGCAACCGCCCATATCCATACGGATCCGTAAGGACGGGTCGTATGACCGCTTCGCTTTAGCAGGTCGCAGACCCGTATGGGCGGGGAAACCCAACCTACTGACCCCGTGCTTTTTTCCGTGTCTATCCGTATCAACATCAGTGGTACTCGGTGTCTTTTTACTTGACTTGATAAGAGATTTTATTTATTCTTTATAAAATGAAAAAAACGATTCTTCTGTTCTTTACCCTCTTCCTCATCGTTTATGTGGGGTGTAAGAAGAAAGGCGAGGAAGAACATCTACGAAAAAAGGTAGATGTTCCATCTCCTGTGAAAGTATATAAAGAAGATTTTGCCGGACTTTTTGGGTATGGACTGACTCACGATGGCCTGGTTCTGGTATCTTTAAAAGATAATAAACCATTGATAAAGATCTTTCTTGCTTTGGGTATGAAAGAGGTAGTAAAAAATAAGAAACACCTCTATGCTATCTCTTCGAATGAGAGAAGACTATTTTATGTAGATTTCAGGAAGGGGGAAAAAGTAAAAGAGATTTCACTGAATGGGACACCAGTTCATATAATAAAAGACCCCAAAGATGGACTTTATATTTTGTTAAAAGATGGAAGAATATTGAAGATAGACGAAGATGGAAAACAGAGCGAAGTCATCTCTGTCACACAGGATTTAGAACTCGAAGTTCTCGAAAAGGGTCTCATCTCACCGAGAGGAGATAAGATCTATGCACTAACTAAATTTAAGAATAGAAACTTGCTCAAGGTAGTAGATATTCAAAAGAAAAAAGTGGAGAGAGAGACAATCTGTGATGAAGTAGCCGATTTTTTACTCACCCCTTTTGGAGAGAGAATATATCTTTTATTAAAAAATAGAGTTATATCACTCGACTCAAAAAATTTGGAAAAGATAGCAGAAATAAGTCTATCCGGGGTGTGCAGAAAATTTGTGAGTAACCCTGGGGGAGAAAAGATATATTGTCTTCAGACAAGACCAACCGCAATATCTGTTATTGACCGAGCACAGAATAGAGTTATGTATGAACTTTTGACTCAGGGTATACCCGAAGATATTGTATTTTCGAGAGATGGCACACATGCGTACATTATTCAGCGGACTATCGATGCCCTCATATTCCTCGATGCCACAGTTGACAGTGCCTATGGAACGATTGGTCTACCACACGAGCCAAGGCGAATTTTTCTATCCCCCAAAGAAACGACACTATGGATTATCGACAAAAATATATCAGTGGTCAATGTGGCAAGGAAAGAGATTACAGATTCCATTACTGTATCTGCCTCAATCTCTAATTTTATCCTGTGCGAAAGGGATACCATAACGATTCAATCATCGTACATAGATACTACAGCTAAAAAACCCGACACCCTCCGGGTGCTACCTCATAAAACGGAGATTGAATGCTATACAATTCAGGTTAGTTCATGTAAAGATAGGACGATAGCGGAGAAGGTCGCTTCAAAAATATTGTCGTTAGGTTATCCATCATATATCTTCACATTGCCAGAATCAGACTGGAACAGGGTAAGGGTGGGTGCATTCAAAAACTCGAAAGATGCAGAAATGATAAGTGGTAAGATAGACCGCAACCTTAATACTTCCTCGTGGATATTAAAAGCGACTATCTCTCCTTCCACTCTACCACGTATCCCTTCAGCGGGTAGAGATGTGAATGGTGATGGTTGCCCGGAGGAGATTGTCCGGCAGGGAAATAAAATATTGCTCTATACGATAAAGGAAGGAGTCTACAGTAAATTGTGGGAGACATCTGGAGAGAGAAAAGTTTACCGTAGCACTTCAGTCTTCTATGATACGGATAAAGATGGAACAGAAGAAATCCTCACGCCAGTTGAGGGGGGAGAGTATTCGATTATCAGTTGGAATGGAAAAAATTTTAGAGAAATATTTTCTACAAGATGAACGAAGTTATATTTAGAAATTGGGAAAAGGGTCATTTTAAAGAACCCAATGGTATTGATATAAAAGTGGGTGATTGTGTTATCTGTAAGCTATCAAAAGGCGAAAAAATAGGTGAGGTAGTGAGAACAGAGACAGCTGCCAAAAGAAGCAAAGGGGAAGTCCTTAGAAGATGCACTGAAGCCGATATCGAAATATTTGAAGAGAATAAAAAATTTGAAGAGAGAGTCTATTCGGAATGTAAAAAAGGACTGAAAGAAATCGCCCAACCAATCAAACTTGCTTTTGTAGAATATCAGTTTGATCATCGTAAATTAACCTTCTATTTCACTGCTGCCAAGAGAATCAATTTTAAATCCATCGTGGAATACCTTTCAAAGAAGTATTCAATGAATATTGGAGTACATCAAATAGGCGTGAGGGAGCATGCAAGACTGCACGGCGGATTGGGTCCCTGCGGGAGGGATCTATGCTGCAGAACTTTTTTGTCCAACTTTCAGCCCGTCTCTATTCGTACTGTTAAAGAACAGAACCTTTCTTTATCTATGTTGAAGATGGCAGGGGCGTGTGGAAGACTCGCCTGCTGCCTGGCGTTTGAAAGAGATTATTATGTAGAAGAACTAAAAAAATATCCTCCGATTGGAACACCCGTTACTACAGAGAGAGGAAAAGGAGTAGTATCGACGATAGATATATTCAAGGAAAGGATATTCATCAAGTACGAAGATGGGATTGAAGAGGGAATCAGCAAGGATGGGGTAAAGATAGGAGGATGAGATTACTGGTTACATCTGCACTCCCCTATGCAAATGGGGATATACATCTTGGACATTTAGCAGGCGCTTACCTGCCAGCCGACATATACACTCGATACCATAGATTGAAAGGAGATGATATAATACACATCTGCGGCTCTGATGAGCATGGTGTTCCCGTTACCATCACCGCCGAACAGGTCGGTATTTCACCAGAGGTATTCACGACTAAATATTATAAGAGAATGGCTGAAAGTTTTAAGAAATTCGGAATAATCTTCGATAACTTCTCCCGTACTTCATACCCTCTCCACCATAAGACTGCACAGGATTTCTTTACAAGGATTTATGAAGCCGGCGATATTAAACCAAAAACTGTCGAACAGTTCTACTGCACAAAATGTAAGAGATTTCTTGCAGATAGATATGTGGAGGGTATCTGTCCTTACTGCAGGAGTCCCAATGCGAGGGGCGATCAGTGCGAAGCATGTGGAAAATGGCTTGAACCTACTATTTTAATCGAGCCTAAATGCAAAATCTGTGGTGGGAATCCGATGATTAAACGAACAAAACACTGGTTCTTCAATCTATCCAGTTATCAGAAGAAACTGGAGGGGTGGATTGGTGGAAAGAAACATTGGAAGTCGAATGTGATTATGTTCTGCAGCGGTCTATTTCGCGAAGGGTTGAAAGAGAGGCCGATAACGAGAGACCTTAACTGGGGTGTCAGTGTTCCCATTGCAGAAGCAAAAGGAAAGGTAATATATGTCTGGTTCGAAGCACTCATAGGTTACATCTCGTCAACAAAAGAATGGGCAGAGAAGAAGGGGGATGCTAATCTGTGGAGGGATTATTGGCAAAATGAAGAGACCAAACTTGTTCAGTTTTTGGCGAAGGACAATATAGTCTTTCACGCAATCGTATGGCCAGCAATGCTTTTGGCTCATAAGGATTATATCCTCCCATCTGAAATTCCTGCAAACGAATTTTTGAATATAGAAGGCGAAAAATTGTCCACCTCAAGAAACTGGGCAGTGTGGCTGCCAGAATATTTAAATGATTTTGAACCGGATCCCTTGCGGTATACACTCGCTGTAAATAATCCCGAAACTAAAGATTCAGATTTCACCTGGAAAGATTTTCAAGTTCGGAATAATAATGAACTGGCTGATATCCTCGGAAATTTTATAAATCGCACCCTCACTTTCGTAATTAAATACTTCGACAGCAGGATACCCCCATCTTATAAATTGGATGAAGAGGATAAGAAGTTTTTTAAAAAAATCGAGGTGTTACCAAAAACTGTAGGCGAGTTGATAGATAGATTTGAATTCAAAAAGGGGTTGAAGGAAATTATGTCACTTGCAGGTGAAGGGAATAGGTATTTCGATTACAAAAGACCCTGGGAAACGAGGAAGAACGATGTTGAAGTAAGTGAAACGACTATCGCACTGTGCTGCAGTTTGATAGCCACACTTGGAACAGTTTTTGAACCATACCTTCCTTTTTCTGCTAAAAAGATTCGAGAATCTCTTGGTATTGAGAAAAGTGTGTGGGAAAATTCAGCGGATAATAAACTGACTGGAAAGAATGTGCGAAATCCTGGTATATTATTCAAAAAGATAGAGGATGAAGAGATCGAAAAGCAGGTTACTAAATTAAAAGAGATGAGAGCAGATGACTAAAAAAATTTACATTGTTTTAATATCATCTATCTTTCTTTGCAATTTGTCCAACCCGCCCTGCACTTATGCATAAGAGCGGGGTGAATGAAAAATTCGTGTTTATACTTTCATTATAGATGAACAGAAAGTGTGTTCTATTATACTCGGGTGGGCTCGACAGCATCCTTGCCTGTAAAATCCTTTTAGAACAGAGTATAAAGATATTTGCAATAAATTTCACTACCCCATTTTTACCCAAAGCAGATCTTCCCCCTGTTGAATTTCCTCTAAAAGTTATCAACATCGGTGAGGAATATTTAGAATTGGTCAAAAATCCAAGATATGGATATGGAAAGAATTTAAACCCTTGCATAGACTGCAAGATAGCTATGTTTGAACGGGCTAAAGAATATATGGACGAAATAGGGGCATCGTTCATCGCTACAGGCGAAGTAGTGGGCGAGCGCCCAATGTCACAGAGAAAAGATGCGTTGAATATAATAGATAGAGATTCCGAAATGAGAGGACTTGTCGTAAGACCTCTATCGGCTAAACTATTGAAACCTACCATCCCAGAAGTGGAGGGTATTATAGATAGAGAAAAACTATTGGATATATCAGGGAGGTCGAGAAAACCTCAATTAGAGTTAGCAAAGAAATATGGATTAAAGGACTATCCAACACCCTCTGGAGGTTGTCTTTTGACCGACCCCATATTTTCAAAAAGGGTGAAGGATACAATGGATAATGATAAGTTCTCAATAGAGAAGATTTACCTTCTGAGATATGGCAGACATTTCAGGCTGAACGACGGGTGCAAGGTAGTTGTGGGAAGAAACGAAGTCGAAAACAATATGCTTTTAAACCTCTGTGCAAGAGATGACTATATTTTTCGAGTTGTAGATTATGTAGGTCCTGTAGTCATATTACTTTTTTCTACATCTATTAAAGATTCGACTATTTGCACTGCCGCATCCTTAACAGCAAGTTACAGCAAAGGTAAAAATGAGAAGGAAATAAAGGTGGTTTTTGGAAAGAGGGGAAAAGAAAAAAAGACAATCTTTGCTGAAAAAATGGAGAGAGATAAGATAAAAGAATATATGATATAATGACGAATGAATTTCAGAATTCGTCGTTATTTCAAGTTTCTTTTCTGTACTCCGGGAAAAAGTCTCCCGTAATGATTTCTCTTCCTGCTTTACGGTCTTGTTTCCTCTTTTCTGCAACGAGTCTGTTGTATGCATCCTCGATATGTATTTTTTTGTAGATGTAGAATGGTAAGGTCTTTTTTGAAAAAGATGATTTAAATCGGTAAATACCATCACCAGGGTCTTTGCCACCCCCTAAAATAAAATACTTGAATCCATTCGCCTTTGCCCGGAGTGCTGTCTCGTAAATGAGCAAATTATTTGGCCTTGCATGAAAAAAACTTTCATCGCCTCCGCCCAAGAAGGCATATATAATATCAGAAGAGTGGAGGAATAATACAGCGGCTATTATTTTATCTTGATATTTTGCAAAGAAAAAAGAAGCATTGTCCCCAAGAATTTTTGCAATGTCCTCAAAAAAACCAAAAGGGAAAAAATAGAATTTTTTAGCCCTATCTCTTTCCATAGTGTGAATATAGAGGGAGTAGAATTTTTCAAGGTGGGTGCTATCTTTTGACTCGAAAATTTTTACACCTTCCCTGACTGCTTTGTTTATATTTTTCCTGCATGCGTGATTGAAACCACACCATATCTCTTTTTCATCTAAAGAAAGATCTATGAAGATAATTTCCCTATTTTTTTCTAAAAGTCCTGTAGATTTAAATGGTCTGTGGTTTTTGAAGAGCGGATGAAATCTTACAAATTCTGATACTACCTTCATTGATAGACAGTAGTTATGAAAGTCGTTGAGAAATTCATCGATAGATCTTTTAGATGGATTTTTCTTAGAATGAAATTGCGGTCCTCCATAGTTATAGGTTGAAATAATATCATAGTTATGCGAATCTATCTTTCTGACAAAGTAGGGGTATATCACATATACTCTGTCACTCTTCCAAAGAAATAGTTCCGCTTTCCATCCAAAAACTTTTTCATACAGATGGCAGTATTGTGAAGAATAATGAATATCACTGTTTTTTGTAATAGACTTCCACTCTGGCTCCGAAGTGTTGTAAATCTCGTACATCTTCAATAAGTGAGTCTCTTCATCAAGAGTCTGGGCGTGATTTTTGTCTTTTTTATAACTTCAATAATGGTCTTTGCCCCTCCATAAGGTTTAAATGGAGTGCTCATACCTTTTTTTAATTTCGGGTTGGACAAAATTTCTCTTATTGCTTTCGAGATTGAGAGATATTTATGTGGAACATCTATGATTCCTTCCCCCCTTTCTCTCCCCCTCTGTCTTATCCCAATATTCACCACAGGGGTTCCAAAGAACGGTGCTTCTACAATACCACTGCTTGAATTTCCAGCAATAACATCCGCATACTTGAGTGCACTCAGATAGTCTCGAAATGGAAGGCTTTTACAGATATGAAGAAATGGAAGATGTTGATATTTCTTTATCACTTCTATCATTTCCTTACCACCTGGGTCACAATTTGGATAGATGAGAAGTGTTTGTATTTTGAGTCTTTTTATAGCTTTTAGACTTTGTTCCATCTGTATACCTGCTTTATCCTGTTGCACACTGACAGGGTGTTGAATGAATAGAATCAGCGGCTCTTCAGTATTCAATCCATATTTTCGGAACAGACTCTTTTTCCTATCTATTACACAACCCATATCATAGATACCTAATGGTCCAACGATATGTATCCGCCATCTCTCTTCTCCCATTCTTGCTAATCTTTCAGCAGATCTTTTTGTGGCAGGAAAATGGAGGTGTGCGAATTTACTGATGGAATGTCTTATAGGTTCATCTATGCATCCACCTGTTGTCGCATCCCCGCCATGAATGTGTCCGATAGGAATCTGCATAAAAGAAGCAGCAATGGCAGCAGAAAGCATCTCCCACCGATCGCAAGGTATTAGAACAAAATCTAACTTTAGAGTGTTAAAAATATCTGTAAACTTGACCACTCCAATGCCAACTGATTTCGATATATCCGCTCCGCTGTCTCCACCCAAGTGTAAATTTACAGTTGCAGAAATTTTGAAACCGTCTTTTCTTATCTCTTCAACAGTCAACCCAAATTCAGAAAAAAGATGCATTCCTGTAACCAGGAGGGAAAGTTCCAGTTTTCTATCTCTTTTGAGGGCAGACAAAAGCGGGAAGAGCAAGCCGTATTCCGCTCTGGAACCTGTTACGACCCCTACCTTTCTTTTATTGCGTGTATTCACCCCGCACCATGATTTGGTGCGGGGTTCATCTATAACCTTAACAATTCTCTCCATATCCCTTTCTGTATACCTCTGGTCTACGGGTAAGGTCAAAACATGGTTTGATAGTTTGTGACTTTCAACGAATGCAGTCTTGGATATCACATCTGGTAATTCCCAATGAATCGGTGGATAAATCCTGTTCTTAAGGAGTTTGAACTTTAAAGCCAACCTGTCCTTTGCCCATACAGGAAAACCGAGTGGAACCACACCAGAAGGGAGTTTTCTGAAGATGAATTTGACCTTCGCGCTCTCTTTCAGATTATTGAGAAGATATAAAAAGTTACTCCGTCTTTTTTTAATTATTTCCTCAAAGTTCAATCTCAAAAGCACCTTTTCTGAAATTTCAGACATAGAAGAAGGTTCAATATATCCATCAAAAATTTCTTCTACTTTCTTATCAAACCAGAAAGACCATTCAAAAAATTCAGTGTTGAATATGTATGGAAAATAGTAGTGCAGGCTTTTGGATACAAGACTTGAGGTTTTAAAAACAGAGACCGCATATTTCTTTGCATCATTTCTTGGCTTAAAATTTAGAGGGATTTTTGAAGAGAGAAGTCCACCTCCCGAAATAGGGAATAGTTTTCGCAAACTCGCAATTGAAAGTTCACCCAAATTCTCATCGCTCTGAGAGAGAAAATTGTGTGTGCAATCTTCTATTATTTTCACTTTTTCGTCTTTTAAAAAGTCTATATTCTGAGGGAAGCCAAAATAATGGATGATAAAAACGACCTTCGCACCGTCCAATTTGGAGAGTAAATCTGACTCGTCCAAGACGAATGGATGTTTAATCTTATAAAAGAGAGGCTCAATCTTCTCTTCTACGAATGGCTGGAGGATGGAATAACAGAGGTATGAAGGTAGAAGAACTCTATCTCCTGCTTTTAATCCCAATGTTTTAATACTTATTTTTATAGCATCTCTGCCACTTTTGAAAAAATAATTAAACTTATTTGGAAGAAAATCTTTAAAGTTATTTCTCCGATGGAAGAATATCTGCACTGGTAGATAGAATTCACTGCCGATGGGTTTCATAATCCGTATGGATTTCATAAAATGCATTATATATCTCATTTGGCATATGTCAAGGAGGTTTGGTATTTTTATTCTCACTAATGACTATAGTTCTTCTGTGTACATTTGTGTAAATCCAGCACCAAATTATAGTGCGGGGTAAATCTGCGTCTACTGTCTGAATCACAGTTTTCTGCAAAAAATGGTTGACAAGTTGTTATTTTAAATTAAAATACGCCTTATGAGTCGTAAAAAGGTCAACCTTTTAAATATGATGAAGGGTAAAAAATTTTCTACTGAGCCTATTGTTGCAAGGGTCAATGGGAAATTGGTAGACCTTTCAAATACAGTAGATAGTGGTTCCAAAGTGGAATTTTTAGGTTTTGAGAGCGAAGAGGGCAGAAAGGTTTACTGGCATTCTACCGCCCATATTATGGCACATGCGGTGGGAAAACTTTTTTTAGGTGTTAAATTTGGTATAGGACCCTCCATAGAGGACGGATTCTACTACGATTTTGACATTGAACACAAATTCTCACCAGAGGACCTCGAAAAAATAGAGTCAAAAATGAAGGAGATAATAGAAAGGGATACCCCTTTTATTAGGGAAGAGTTATCAAAAGAAGAAGCGATAAAATTCTTTAAAAATAAGGGTGAGAAGTATAAGGTAGAACTTTTAGAAGAGATGGAAGAGTCTAAAGTCAGTATTTATGAAGAGGGGGAATTTGTGGATTTGTGTAGAGGACCTCATGTGCCTTCTACAGGTAGAATCAGATATTTTAAACTCACCTCCATTGCGGGTGCATACTGGCGTGGTGATGAGCGTAATCCAATGCTTCCAAGAATCTATGGAACTTCTTATGAGAAAAAAGAAGACCTTGACGCACACCTTATACGAATCGAAGAGGCAAAGAAGAGAGATCACCGTAAACTTGGTCCTGAATTGGATCTCTTTAGCATATATGAAGAAGCGGGTCCAGGACTGGTTATATGGCATCCGAAGGGTGCAATAGTTAGAAAAATTATCGAAGATTTTTGGGTAAAAGAACATAGAAAGAGGGGATACGAACTTCTCTATACACCGCATATAGCGAGAGGAAAACTCTGGCAGACCTCAGGACACTACGATTTCTATAAGGAGCGTATGTACCTTCTGAAATCAGGTGATGAAGAGTATGTCTTGAAACCAATGAACTGCCCCTACCACATACTTGTCTATAAGTCAAAGGTGAGGAGTTATAAAGAGTTGCCAATTAGATATGCAGAACTCGGGACCGTTTACAGATATGAACGCTCGGGTACACTTCACGGTGCTATGAGGGTGAGGGGATTCACTCAGGACGATGCCCACATATTCTGCAGCCCTGAGCAGATAAAAGACGAATTGGTCGATACGATAGATTTAGCATTGCATATTTTGAACACCTTTGGATTTGAAAAATTCGAGATAGATTTGAGCGTAAGAGACCCAAATCATCTTGATAAGTATATGGGGAATGATGATGATTGGAAATTGGCAGAGGAATCTTTGGAGGAAGCATTGCAAAAGAAAGGACTTCCGTTTAGAAGAATAGAGGGTGAAGCCGTCTTTTATGGACCCAAGATAGATATGCAACTGGTCGATGCATTGGGAAGGAAATGGCAGGCTACTACCATTCAGTTTGACTTCAATATACCTAAAAAGTTCGATGTAGAGTATGTTGCTAAAGATGGTAAAAGACACCAGATTATTATGGTTCATCGAGCAATTTTGGGTTCACTCGAAAGATTCTTCGGTGTACTCATTGAGCACTACGGTGGCAGTTTTCCTCTATGGCTTGCTCCTGTTCAGACAATTGTTATGACCGTAACCGATGAATATAAGGAGTATGCATCATCCGTGTATAACCGTCTTGTAGCCGACAATTTCAGGGTTGAACTCGATGTTAGAAATGAGAAGATAGGATTCAAAATAAGAGAAGCGGAGCTAAAAAAGATACCCTATATGCTGATTATTGGTAAAAAGGAATCGGAAAACAAAACCGTCTCCCTGCGCAAAAGGAAAGAGGGTGATTTAGGGGGCTTCTCACTTGAGGATGTGTTGAAGAAAATGAGAGAAGATAGATGAATGTAGTTAGCATCTTGCAAAATAAGAAATTCCAAAAAATTGCAAGAATAGGTGTTGCGGTCTTATTGCTCTGGATCCTTTTTTTGAAAATAAGTGTTCGAGAGGTTCTCCATCTATTATTTTCGCTTCATCCATTATATTTCTCTCTGGCTATCGGGCTTAACATAGTGATCGTAATCCTATGTACATATCGCTGGCAACTTCTCCTTATTGCGAGGGAGATGAAGATTCCATTCACAACAGCACTATCATATTATTTCATTGGTATATTTTTCAATAATTTTTTACCTACTACTGTTGGCGGTGATATAATTCGTGCAACATACACTGCGCGAGCACTTGAGAAAAAAAAAGCGGATGCACTTGCATCTGTCTTGGTGGAGAGGGTGGTAGCTGTTGGTGCTATGGTTGCAGTTGCAATAGTTGGAATGATAATCATCTATTCAAAAATAAAAAATCCGCTCTTCCTTTCTATAATTATACTCGTGACCGCCCTCTTCATCATTCTATACTTTATCATCTTAGACCGGAGGGTATTTGAAAAGGTTAAACATCCAGTCAATAGGATTAAATTTTTCAATCTTGGAAGCAAACTCGTCAGTCTTTATGAAAGTATGACACTTTTCAAAACCTATAAACGAGCTACGCTTTATCTGTTCTTGCTCTCGCTTCTTGTTCAAATATGTTTCCCTCTCGTCTGTTTCGCCCTTGCACACTCTCTCGGTTTTCATGTACCTGTCGTCTATTTCTTCGTTTATATACCGATCATCTCTATCGTCTCAATGGCACCGATATCTATAAACGCAGTTGGACTCAGAGAAGCCAGTTTTGTATTACTTTTTACCTCTATAGGGGTTCTTAAAGAACAGGCACTTGGACTTTCGCTGCTATTTTATATCACGACAATA
>Ga0114921_10000867_pt1 | contig 13147 bp, 11 predicted proteins | sample BentaG_FD_87016 | JGI IMG/M metagenome (GOLD analysis project Ga0114921, IMG submission 87016) | Deep subsurface microbial communities from South Atlantic Ocean to uncover new lineages of life (NeLLi) - Benguela_00093 metaG | ecosystem: Environmental > Aquatic > Marine > Oceanic > Sediment ...
GAAGTACCTTCGAAAGAAGGTTAAAAACAATCGCCTCCAAAGCTGAAAGCCTATAAAACCCATGGCTCGCTGCATCTTCCACATTGATTTGGATGCTTTCTTCGTTTCTGCAGAGCAAGCGCTTAACCCTGAGCTAAGAGGAAAACCAGTGATTGTGGGAGGAGACCCTGAGCGACGTGGCGTGGTAGTTTCCGCTTCTTACGAAGCACGGCCCTTCAACATCCACGCCGGCATGCCTTTATCCAAAGCTCGTCGCCTCTGCCCTGAAGCTATTTTTATACAGGCTAACTTCCCCCGCTATAGAGAGGCATCACACAGATTTATGGAGCTCCTAGCTGAGTTCTCTCATTGCATCGAGCCTTTAGGACTTGATGAGGCATATCTTGATGTTACTGGATATGAAGAACCCTACGGGTCTCCTGGAAAATTGGCTCTTGCCATAAAGGAACGAATCTACAAAGAGCTCAAACTCACCGCCTCAATAGGTATTGCCACATGCAAAGTAGTAGCCAAAATTGCCTCTACTTCATGCAAGCCCAACGGGCTGCGGGAAATAACCCCGGGGGAAGAGCTCCATTTCCTAAACCACCTCCCTATAGCTAAATTACCCGGAGTGGGTAAAAAAACAGAGCAGGCATTAAACGAAATGGGCATAGCCACCATAGGTGAATTGGCATTGCTTCCTGCAGACGCAGTTAAAAAACGCTTTGGAAAATTTGGTATGGTAATTCACAGTTACGCTAATGGGATAGATGGCCGAAAGGTAGAAGCACCTGGTGAACCTAAGTCCATTAGTAAGCAAAACACTTTTGCTCGAGATACCTCAGACAGCCATTTTCTTGAGGCTAACCTCCACCGCTTATGCGAGCAAGTTAGCGCGGAGCTACGCTATCAAGATAAACAGACAAAATGTGTAACTCTAAAGTTAAGAGATGCTGACTTCAAGACAATCACCCGCCAAGTTACTTTAAAACAAGCGAGTAATATTGGTCAGGTTATATCCAGCTCAGCTCTACAATTACTGAGCAAAGTTTTAGCCCAAAAAGAGAAACCCATTCGGCTTATAGGCATCAAGGTATCAAGTCTATACAGCAAGGAAGGGCAACTATATATGTTTAATACAGAAACACAGAAATGGGGGCATCTGGATAAAGCTATCGACGAGATTCGAAGGAAATATGGCTCTAGGGCCATAAAGAAAGGCAGGGATATCCTTATTTAAATTAGACTTGTTTTTAACTTGAAGCACTAAGTATAATTGACCAAATTACTTATAAAGGGGGAGAAATGCTACCTTACGCTCTCTTTCACAAACAATTTATGCCACTATCTGAAGCCAAAATTGGGATTTTAACTCACTCCTTTCACTATGGTACCGCCTGCTTTGAGGGCATTCGTGGCAATTGGGATGCTGAGCGAGAAAAATTCTGCCTCTTCCGGGTAGAGGATCATTATAAGCGCATGCTTAACGGCTGTCGTATCCTAAAAATCAATCTCCCTTATTCTATTGATGAGCTATGCCAGTTGACTATTGAGCTTATAGAAAGAAGTGGCTATCATGAGGATGTATATATTCGCCCCTTAGCCTACAAAAGCTCTGAAACAATAGGTGTTCGCCTTCACGACCTGGAGAATGATTTCCTTATCATTGTGACCCCTTTTCCCCCTTACCTTGGCACCAAAGGTATTCGCTGCTGCACTTCATCATGGCGCCGTGTTGATGACACTATGATTCCAGCTCGAGGTAAGATCTGCGGCATTTATGTAAATAGCGCTTTAGCTAAAACTGAAGCTTGGGAAAATGGCTTTGATGAAGCAATATTTCTAACTCACGATGGGCATGTCTCCGAGGGTAGCGGGGAGAACATCTTCCTGGTTATCAACGGGAAATTAGTCACACCTCCCTCCTCCGACAATATCCTTCTGGGAATTACCAGAGACACAGTAATAAAACTGGCTAAAAATGAGTTAGATATAGATACTGTAGAAAGACGAATAGATAGAAGCGAACTCTACTTAGCTGAAGAGGGCTTCTTTACCGGCACTGCAGCTCATATAGCACCGATTGTAGAAGTTGATCATCGCCCCATAGGCAATGGTGATATTGGCAGAATATGCACCAAGCTACAAAAACTGTTTAAACGGGTAATATTGGGCAGAAATCCTAAGTATTCTGGCTGGTATACCTTTCTAGCTAAATTATAAATTCTAAACTAGAATTCCCAAACAATTCCAAACCTTCCAGGATTAGATATTAGTGTTCAGTATTTTGCCTCTAAGTTTGGGTTTACCCCCAAAACCCTAAGCAAATAGAGAAGACGACAACTCCGCTCCAATACAGTGGTATAGTAACAAGCTTCCTCTAACAATTGGCCCATAGCGAAACTCCCATGGCTCTGGACTAAAACTACTTTGCTTTGCTTTAGCGCTTCGGCTATCTCTTCAGCGAGGTCTCCAGCCTTTACCCTCATTTTCTGGCCCAAAATTGGCACTTTGGGCAACAGAGCTCGCCCTTCTATGTCGCAAGGTATAATCCCCTTTTCCACGAAGGATAAAGCCACGGCATAAGATGGGTGCGCATGAACCACCGCTAGTGCTGAAGTATTTTTATAAATAGCACGGTGAACCGCTAACTCACTTGAGGCCAAAGGTGTAGCTCTATCATTCTTTGTGATACCAGTTTCCACTAAATCCAGTTGCCCAATAGAATCTAATGCTCTACCACGATGTGTAATAAGCAGATGGTCTCCACACCTTATACTAAGATTACCACTGCAGGAAGAGACCAGCCCTTGAGTAAAAAGGATATGCCCTGCCGCCTGGAATTGGGATAACATCACACAAAATTAAAAATCAAAATTACAACTCAAAATGCAAACCTTTTTAACTCTTGCTCTGTATTTTTGCTTTTTGCATTTCACAAGCTATGGCATAACCGGATAACAGCAACAACTCTACCTTGAATCTCAACATTATCTGGGTTAGCGTAAATGGGTTTCATCTGACTGTTTGCCGGCTCCAAGCGGATACAATTTGGCTGGATGAAAATTTTCTTGAGTGTAACTTCCTGCTCCTTCTTAAGCCACACAGCTACCATTTCGCCTTCTTCAGCAGTAGTACCATAATCCATCAAGACGATATCGCCATCCTTTATTAAAGCATCCACCATAGAGTCACCTTTCACTCGAAGGGCATAAACGCTTTGCCTTCCCTTTGTTAACTCTTCGCTTACCTCTATTCCCTCAGTAGAAATAACGCTTCCTGCATCTGGAGCAGGCACCGGAATAGGTTCACCAGCAGCTATCGTTCCTGCTACAGGAATATAAACAAATTTCTTGCCTCTTTGCTGCTGGTTTAAAAACTCAATTCCTCGCGCTATATCACTGTGGCGGCGAATGTATCCCGCCTATTCCAACCTATCCAAGTTATAAGTCACTACCGAGGTAGAACTTATATGGCACCCATTGGCAATATCCCTGATGGAGGGAGGATATCCTTTATCCTGAAAATACTCACGGATAAAGTTGATAATGCCTCTCTGTTTTGAAGAAATCGCTTTAGTAGTCAAGAAATATTAAACTTCGCTCTCTTGAGATTGCTTTACTTCCTCTTCTTCGCTATGAGGTTGCTTAACTTCGCTGGCAGTAATATTGCTTTGGCCCGCCGCCGCGGCATTCAATTTTCTTACTAAACGGGATTTGAGCCTGGCCCCTTTGTTTTTATGCCAAATCCCCTTGCTTACAGCCTTATCTATGCTACTTACGGTTATTCCCACTTCTTTCTGTGCTAGCTCTAATTCCCCCGCGCTAATAAGCCTCCTTACTTTACTCACACAAGTTTTAGTACTACTCCGCACCAGGCGGTTTCGCAACTGCTTTCTCTGAGATGAACGGCTCGCTTTACTTAACTTACTACTTGGCATTTGACTCTCCTTTCCTTACTACATTTATCACATTCCACAGTGAGTAAATTCTAGTCATTAGTTTGCTTAATTGACCTACACCCTTAACCTCAAGAGTAAAATATAGTGAAGTAGCACTGTCACCATTGTCACCCATATTGACACCAGTGATATTCACCCCCTCTTCAGATATAATAGCACTAATATCCCGAACCAAACCAACTCTATCCCAAGCATCAACTTGAACAGTTACAGGGTAAACTTGCTCCACATCACCCCAACTTACATTGACCAGCCGCTCTTTTTCCATCTCATTGATAATATTAGAGCAATCCTTACGATGTACAGTGATTCCACGACCTTGAGTAATATAACCAATAATCTCATCTCCAGGCAAAGGATGACAGCAACCAGCCAAACGAGTGAATAAGTTACCCACACCCAGTACTTTGACACTTGAAGGGCTAGCCTTACGTGGAACTGAAGTCCCAACTGCTCTATCAAGCGACTCTAAATCTGTATCTACTTTAAGTGTTATCTGAGAGAGGTTAATGCTACCGCGGCCAAGAGCAGCAAAAAAATCATCTAAGCGGCTATAGTTAAACTGATGTGCCAATTTATCCGCATCGGGTAGAGTGCCACCTAATCTTTTAAGCTCCCTGTCCAAAAGTTGCTTGCCCGTCTTTATACTCTGACTCCGCTCTTGTTTGTTGAACCATTGCCGAATCTTCCCTCGGGCGTGAGACGTTTTGACATAACCAAGATGAGGGTTCAGCCAATCTAAGCTGGGGCCTTTCTCCCCTTTAGCAGCAACGATTTCCACAATATCTCCATTATCAAGCGTATAGTCCAAGGAGACCAACCGGCCATTCACTTTCGTCCCAATGCACCTGTAGCCCAAGTCTGTGTGAATTCGGAAGGCAAAATCCAGAGGGGTAGCACCCTTGGGCAACTCTCTTATCTCCCCCTTTGGGGTATAGATAAACACTCGATCTGTGAGGATATCAGTTTTAACAGATTCTACAAACTCCTCACTATCTAATTCCTCCCGTAACTGAGCCAGCTCACGCAGCCAGGATATTTTACTATCAAGCGAGGCATCCACTTTCCCACCTCCTTTATAATGCCAGTGAGCAGCTACTCCATATTCAGCGACTTGGTGCATATCATGAGTTCGAACTTGTATTTCCAGCGGGGTTGTGCCTTGGCACATTATTGCGGTATGCAAGGATTGATAGCCATTATCTTTAGGGTTAGCAATAAAATCATTAAACTCCTCAATTATAGGGTGCCAGTGATTGTGAATCGCCCCTAATGCCTTATAACAATCCGTAACCGACTTCACTAATACACGCAAGCCGAGAAGATCATGAATATCGCTAAAATCCTTGCCCTGCGCAGCATATCTGCTCATCTTTTGATAAATGCTGTAAATATGTTTCGGCCTACCAAAAACTTCAGCCTCTACGCCAGCCTTATCTAGCTCTTGGCGTAGTGTTTGGCTAACCTCAGCTATAAAGCCTTCTCGCTGCACCCTTTTTTCAGCCACCAGACGAGCAAGTCGGCGATATTCCTGTGGCTTCAGATACCTGAGGGCTAGATCCTCTAACTGCCATTTTACATCCCATATGCCTAAACGGTGTGCCAAGGGAGCATATACCTCCAATGTCTCCTGAGCAATTACCCGCCGTCTGCTCGAGGGTAAGGCACCTAGAGTGCGCATATTGTGTAGCCTATCAGCCAGTTTAATAAGCACCACTCGCAAGTCTTCAGCCGTAGCTACAAGCATTTTGCGCAGATTTTCAACTTGAAGTCTTGTCTTTTTCTCTTTCCCCCCAGCCCGGCTTGTGAGTTTCTCCAGTTTAGTAACGCCATCAACTAACTTGGCTACTTCAGCTCCAAATTTAGTCTCAATTTCCTCTAGCGATATGCCACAATCCTCAGGAATATCATGTAGTAAGGCAGCAATTAAGGCATCGACATCAAGGCGAAGATTAGCCAAAGTGGCCGCTACCTGCAAGGGATGCTCTAAATAAGGTTCTCCTGATTTGCGCATCTGCCCCCGATGCGCCTGTGAAGCGAATTCATAAGCCTCTTTAATCATACTTGCCTTTTTAGCAGGCAGGTATTCAGTGACTTTTGCTATGAGGGAATTTGCATCCATATTACAGATTTCATAATAACGCAAGGCAAAAGCCAAAGCAAATCTTTGACCTGCATTAAATTATGTTAGCCCATTATGGTAAACTAAATATAAACAATAGAAAAGGAGACCTCTTGTATAAAGCGCCCAGAGGCACATCAGATATCTTACCGCAAGAACAAGGCTACTGGAAATATGTAAAGGAAAAAGCTGCTTCCTTATGCCAGCTTTATGGTTACCAACTCCTAACCACGCCGATACTTGAGGATTACCAGCTTTTCTCCCGCACTGTAGCTGGAGGAACAGACATTGTGGACAAGGAAATGTATACCTTTGAAGATAGGAGCGGTCAAAAACTGGCTTTAAGAGCAGAAGGAACAGCGCCAGTTTGCCGAGCTTATCTGGAGCATGGATTATTCAATTTACCTCAGCCTGTAAAACTTTATTACATCGGCCCTGTTTTCAGATATGAGCGCCCTCAAGCTGGACGCTACCGCCAACATCATCAGTTCGGTTATGAAGCTTTAGGTGAGGATGATCCTGCTCTCGATGTCGAGGTAATAGAGATGGCGCAACAATTCTTGCTTTCTCTAGGCCTTTCTGAATTCTCCATCCACCTTAACAGCATTGGCTGTAAACTGTGCCAACCCAAATACAGGGAGGCACTAAAACAACATTATTCCAGCTATACACCCCATTTGTGCCCAGATTGTAAAATTAGATTGGTAAGGAATCCTCTCCGCTTGCTTGATTGCAAAAAAGCTTCCTGCCAAAAGATAGCTGAGACAGCACCAAAAATCACAAATTACCTATGCCCTGAATGCCAAGCACATTTCCACAACGTTCAGCGCTACTTAGGGGCATTAGGTATCCCTTTCCAATTAAACTATAGATTGGTACGCGGATTGGATTACTATACTAGGACTGTGTTTGAAATTGAACCGCAAGAGGAGGGAGCACAAAGCGCGCTGGGGGGCGGCGGTCGCTATGACAATCTCATTGAACAGCTAGGCGGAAAACACACCCCAGCAGTTGGTTTTGCCACCGGCGTAGAACGGCTTATATTAAATTTAAAAAGACAAAAAATTAAAGCTCCCTACCTACCTAGACCAGTTGTTTTCATCGCTTACCTAGCAGAAGAAGCTAAAATTGAAGCCATAAAGCTTGCCTTTGAGCTACGTCAGGCTGGAATTGCTGCCATTAAGGCTACAGGTGACAAAAGTCTAAAAGGGCAGTTGAGGCAAGCTAACTCACTGGGCACCAATTATGCCATTATCATCGGTGAAAAAGAGATCAAAAACCAAACCGCGGTATTGCGAGACATGATAACTAATAAACAGAAAACTATCCCCCTGGCTAAAATAGTTTCCACACTTAAACAGAGTCAAGTTTCAAAGTAACATCCCTAACTACTCCCTCTATCTCCAGTTATGCTATAATATAAACAGTGCTCATATCTATCATTAACGCCGGGAAAGGTCTGAACCTCTCTGCACTACCATGTAATCTTCATTCCAGTAAGATACCCAAGGGTAAGAGGCAAATTAACTATACAGTAAAGTGCGCTAACTAATGGCTCAACTTCGCCAAGCAGCTAACAGGAAATAGACATGGAAAATGAATTGAATCAGTACACGGCTGAAGATATTCAAATCCTAGATGAGATAGAGGCCATTCGCTTACGACCTGGGATGTATATCGGGGGCACTGGCCGTGAAGGATTGCATCATCTTCTTTATGAAATAGTGTATAACAGCATAGATGAAGCCATGGCTGGCTACTGCGATCAAATTGAGGTAATAATCCACCAGGACAATAGCGTGAGTGTAATTGATAACGGGCGTGGTATCCCTACAGAGACCATGCCTGCAGCGAATATCACTGCACTAGAAGTAGTGATGACTCGCCTGCATGCTGGAGCCAAATTCGGGGGAGCTGTTTATGACATATCTAGTGGTTTACATGGCGTGGGGGCTTCGGTAGTAAATGCTCTGTCATCGCGGCTTCGAGTCGAGGTTAGACGCCAAGGCAAAATTTACCGTCAAGATTATCAAAGAGGAATTCCCATAGGGGAGATACAAACCATTGAAGATGCCTCTGATACAGGCACCACAATCACCTTCCTCGCTGATGAAGAAATTTTTGAAGACCTTGGCTATAGCTTTGATACAACTTGCCAGCGACTAAGAGAGCTAACCTTCTTGAACAAAGGAGTGCAAATTTCTCTTAAAGACGAAGGAACTTGCCAGGAGAAAACCTTCTACTTTGAAGGAGGCATAGCTAGCTTTGTTCGTCGCTTGAATAGAAATAGAACACCCATCCACCCTTATCCTATCTACCTGTCAGCCACAGTCGATTCCACCGTAATTGAAGCGGCACTACATTATAACAACAGCTTTACTGAATCTACATTCTCCTTCGCTAACTGTGTCAATACCAGAGATGGCGGTAGCCATCTAACTGGCTTTCGCTCAGCGTTAACTCATGCCTTCAATGATTATGCTAGGAAAAATAAATTTATTAAAGATACTGAACCTAATCTGGCTGGCGACGATGTGCGTCAAGGCTTAGTAGCTATCATCAATGTAAAGCTTCCCAAGCCACAATTTGAAGGGCAAACTAAAACAAAGCTTGGCAATCCTGAAGTAAGAAGCCAAGTCGAATCTGTTGTAGTGGATAATTTATCCCTCTACCTTGAACAGCACCCCAACGAGGCAAAAATAATTATAAACAAATGTCTCATCGCAGCTAAAGCTAGAGAGGCAGCACGTAAGGCCCGTGAACTTGTCTTCAAAAGAACTGGCTTTGAAGCATCAACGTTGCCAGGCAAACTAGCCGATTGTTCAGAAAAGAATCCAGAATTATGCGAACTTTACATGGTTGAGGGGGACTCAGCTGGTGGCTCAGCTAAACAGGGGCGCGACCGCCGCTTTCAAGCTATCCTCCCACTCAGAGGTAAGATACTTAATGTAGAGAAAGCCGCTAAAGACAAAATCGTAGCCCATGAGGAGTTAAGAGCTATTGTCACAGCATTAAGGACAAACACAGATGAGCAGTTCGATCTCTCCAAACTCAGGTACCATCGAATAATCATCATGACCGACGCTGATGTTGACGGCTCTCACATCCGCACTTTGCTTCTTACCTTCTTCTACCGCCATATGGTGGAGGTAATTAATCAAGGATATCTTTTTATAGCCCAGCCACCTCTTTATCGTATCCAGTATGCTAAACAACAATTTTGGATTTATTCCGAACAACAAAAAGAAGATAAACTTAAAGAACTGGAGGGAAATAAGCTAGAGATTCAAAGATATAAAGGGTTAGGAGAGATGAGCCCTGAACAACTGTGGAGTACCACAATGAATCCCACCACTAGAACTCTACTTCAAGTAAAGATAGAAGACGCTATAGCCGCAGACCAGGCATTCCACATGCTAATGGGCAACGAAGTCTTGCCTCGCAGGAACTTCATTCAAGCCCATGCTCAAAATGTGAGAAATCTGGATATATAAAAATTCACTGCGGGTCTTCATGCCCTGCCGCTAGCATAAAGCTTCTGCTCCACTATATATTCCCCCACCTTATCAGGCACTAAGTAGCGGATAGACAACCCCTGAGCTACACGTTGGCGGATTTCCGAAGAGCTGACTTCCATGATAGGTGCATCAAGCTGTGTAACATTATGTACCAGGCCTGGAATACGAGTCTCCAAAGAGTTTAAGTCTGTCAAACTTAAACCCAATCTAGGAACAACTACTAATCGACACATCTGCACTAATTTAGCCGGCTCTTTCCACAAGTGAAATCCAGCAAGACTATCATTGCCAAGGATAAAGAAAAAGGACTGTGCCCCTAGCTGGCTTCGAAGAGCAGTTATAGTATCTATGGAATAAGAGGGACCATCGCACTTCACTTCCAAAGTGCAAAGCTTAAAATAAGGATTACCAGCAATAGCCAAGCGTACCATATCTACACGATGTATCGCCGGAGTAACAATACGGTCTACTTTAAGCCATGGCTGTCCTGCAGGCAGAAAAAGAACTTCACTAAGTCCCAGCTTTACTCTTGCTTCCTCAGCTACAACAAGATGTCCTACATGAATAGGGTCAAATGTGCCCCCGAGAATACCTATATTCATTGTTTCACTTCTTAGGTCTGGGATGAAATATCGCTACTTCTGGCGACGAAATAGCTTTCTTTTCTTGATTCACCCGCTCAACCATTTCAATGACCGTAGCAGTAAACTCTAACATACCTTGCCCGCTAATTGCTGAAATGAAAAAAACAGGCACCTTAAGCAAATCGAGACATTGTCTTATGCCAAGTAACTGAGATTTAACTTGCGGCAAGTCTACCTTACTCACAGCTACAATCCTTGCCTTTTGGCATAAATCGGTTTTATATACAGCTAGCTCCTCATTTAACTTACTGAAATCGTCCACAATAGCTGGCGACGCGCCATTCAATAAGTAAACTAATAGCTTGGCTCTCTCAGTGTGTCGTAAAAAATCATATCCCAATCCTTTACCAATATGTGCGTCTTTAATAAGCGCTGGCATTTCAGCTACCACAAAGTCTTTTCTACTACCTCTCATAACCCCTAAAACTGGATGTCGTGTAGTAAAGGGATAATCCGCTATTTTAGGCCTAGCCCCTGTTACAGCAGATAATAAAGCTGATTTACCTGAATTGGGGTATCCAATAATACATATATCCGTAATGAGCTTTAATTCAAGAGTAGCTCGGTGCTCTTCACCTGGCTCTCCCTTGCCAGCTACTCTTGGGGCTCGATTTGCCACCGTAGCAAAGTGCACATTGCCCAGTCCTCCCTTGCCACCTTTGGCTATTAGCACTTTTTGTTCCACAGCAATTAAATCACCTAAAAGTTTTTCTCCTCCCTCACGAGTTTTAATAGAAACCACAGTTCCAACAGGCACCAAAATATCTAAATTCCCGCCCTTTTTACCATGCTTATCCCATCTGCCACCTTGATGTCCAGATTCAGCTCTGAATCTTTTTTTTTGCTTGAGCGAAGCTAAATCAAACATAGAAGAACTAGCCACAACAAACACACCTCCTCCGTTTCCGCCATCACCACCATCTGGGCCTCCAAAAGGAGTATATTTCTCTCGTCGAAAACTAACTAAACCATCACCTCCATAACCACCTTCTACTATAATAGTTATCTTATCTATCATAATTAGTTATATTATAGGTTAATAATAATCTTAATTAGAGGGAGGCATAAAAAGCTAATTACGAGAAAATAAGGAACAAGAAGTTTACTTTACAATATGTAGATATCAACAACTTAGTTTCACGGTAAATAACATCTGTCTACACATTTTCAACGTTTCTTCATGGGAGCCTTATACGAGTTGATTTTTTCTTGGATCTCCAAGAGTTGACGGTGTAATTTAGGATTGATGGATATTCCAGTAGCTATCTTTTTATAGCCATGAATCATTGTGGCGTGGTTTCTATTGCCTAATACCTTGCCGATTTCAGTAAAAGAATAATTATCCTCTTCTCGTATGAGATATATTGCAATTTGCCGTGCTAAAGCGGTCCTCTTATCCCTTTTCCCCCCGCTTAATTCCTCTGTAGAGAGGTTAAAATAATTAGCCACTGTTTGCATTATTAACCTGCTGTCTTGTTTGTTAATAGTGCTGGTTAATAACTTGTTAACTGTTTGTGAGGTAAGTTCCATTCCAGTTAATTTAGCTTTAGCGCTTAAGTATATTAAGGCTCCTTCAAGCTGACGTATATTCTCCCATATCCGCTTTGCTACAAGTTGCAGCACTTCATCGGAGGCTAGCATCATCATTTCCTTAGCCTTAGCACGTAGGATGGAGAGGCGTGTCTCAAAGCCGGGTGGTTGGATAGAGACGATAAGGCCCCATTCTAGGTGTGATTTTAACTTATCGCTGAGTAAAGCCATATCTTTAGGGTGGCAGTCAGCAGTAATGACGATTTGGCAATTGTTGTGATACAACTCATTGAAAGTTTGAAAGAAGCATTGCAAGGTTTGCTTTTTGTCACTTATGAATTGCATGTCATCAAATATAAAGATGCGAGCTGACTTGAATTTATTGCGAAAATCCTCGATTTGTCTTTGTTTGATTGCTATTACAAATTCGTTGGTGAATTGCTCCGCGCTGGTATAAGCTACTTGTAGCCCATTGTTTACTGCTCTATGCCCAATAGCATGTAGCAAATGTGTCTTACCCTGCCCAGTGCTGCTGTAGATGAAAAGAGGGTTATAGGTGTGTCCCGGATTTTCAACTGCTTCTACAGTGGCAGCATAAGCTAAGCGATTACAATCACCAACGATAAAATTATCAAAAGTATACTTTGGATTAAACCTGTCTATCTTGACTTTAGTACTTGTTCCACCATCAGTTTGGTTAGCATAGGCTAAAGAACCAGCCTGTATTTGCTCTTTGTTGTAAACGATAAATTGGACCTCAATCTCCTTACCTATAATTTGGGTCAAGGTCCTCCTTATGAGGGAATGAAGACGCTTAGTTAGCCATTCAGCCACGAAGGTGTTAGGAACTCCAACTACAAAAATGTTCTCTTGAAAATCTGTACCGTAGCTGTTTTTAAGCCAAGTGGTATAATTTGCTCTGCTGACCTGGAGTTGAAGTTCTCCCAGTGCGCTCTCCCAAATTTCTCTTGCTGACTCCAATTCACCTCCGCAGTTAAATTACCATTGATTGGGAGCAGAGTTGCAGTAGTACGGAAATTCCCAAACTTATATAATAGCTTATCAAATGGCCTTGAATTTTTTCTAGGGGAATTTTGACATAATAGGAAAAATTGTGGAGAATATTTTTGACGTGGAAGTGCGTACTGTTTTTATGGGTACCCCCCAGGTTGCTGTGCCCATATTGGAATCTTTAATCCGTGGCCCCTGCCATGTGCTTGCCGTATATACTCAGCCTGATAAGTTAGTTGGTAGAAGTCAGAGGCTTGCCCCACCGCCAGTAAAAGAGCTAGCCATAAAGCATAAAATTACCGTCATTCAGCCCAAAACTCTTAAATCAGCGGAGGCGGTAAGGGAGTTGGCTAGTTTTAAACCGGATCTGATCGTAGTC
>Ga0114921_10000868_pt1 | contig 13142 bp, 8 predicted proteins | sample BentaG_FD_87016 | JGI IMG/M metagenome (GOLD analysis project Ga0114921, IMG submission 87016) | Deep subsurface microbial communities from South Atlantic Ocean to uncover new lineages of life (NeLLi) - Benguela_00093 metaG | ecosystem: Environmental > Aquatic > Marine > Oceanic > Sediment ...
CGAAGGACATATACCTGAAGAGAGGTACCGCATCTTGACCTTGTTCCTCCCACCGGCATATACATGGACATTACTGGGCTGGATGGAAAAGAAACATGGGGCGGTGAGCGTGGCTGAGCCCTATTTCTCCTACAGGGATGAAGGGGAAATTGATCCGGCAAAGCCTGTGGAGAGCCTAGCCAGGAAGAGCTTCTACTGCCCTATCTGTCGCCCCATGCATGGACCAGCGGAGGAAGGTATCCTTCATGACGCGGTCAGAGATGCCATAGAATATAAGGCTGAAGGCGCGGTCTATTTCGCTCACATCGGCTGCAGGCAGTCTGACGCCTGCATTAGAATACTGAAGGATGCCTTGCTGGAGAAAGCAGGGATCCCTACCCTAATCCTTGACAATGACCTCTACGATCCTACCTACGTTCCTGAGGATCAGTTGAAGGATAAATTAGAGGGGTTTTTCGAGTTACTTGACGAGCGCAAATAGCGAAATTCTCTCAAGAGGCTGTAAAAAGCGATTTGCCTTGCTAGTTATTATGAACCCATAGTTATTCAGATCCGTCTGACCGGACTCGTGCAAGGAAATCCTTGGCGACAATTATACCACACCCAGCTTGGACGCAAATTCAAGGTTGAAGGACCACCACATCAGGAGCATAAAGTCTGACGATAGCCTTAGGCTTTGCAACCTGCTTCGGACCGCCAAAAGCAACAAGCCACTAGACAGTGATTTCAAAGGGGATTGATTGGGCATTGTCGGGATTAGTCTAGTAGAACTGATACATGGTATGATTCATGGCAGATCGGCAACTAGAACTATGAGAGGAGAAGCGATGGTTCGTAAAATTGTGGAGCAAGTCTCTGATGATATCCTTCGAGCGGACTTAGATAGGTACATACAGAGGGCCATTGAGCTTGGAGCGACGGACGCTAAGGTCATCACCAGCACTGATGTGGTAATTGATGAACGCGTACGTGCAAAATGTAATTACCCCATGTGCTCCTCATATGGAACCAATGTGAACTGCCCTCCCCATGCTCCTAGTCTGGATCAAGTCAGAAGGCTGGTGAACGCTTTCCGCTACGGCGTATTTGTTAAGTTGGACGCACCTTTTGAAGAGCAACTCGACGCCTGGCGTGACACTAATCTTAGGAACCATGAGATCATATCAAGAATCGAGGCTGATGCGTTCTATGATGGGTATTATCTGGCTGTGGGATTCGGTGGTCGAGCATGCAAAAACGTCTTTTGCTCCGATCTGGAGTGCAGCGCTCTAGCAACGGGGCAAGCATGTCGTTATCCACTCAAATCTAGGCCTACTGCGCATGCAATGGGAATGGATCTCTTCAAGATGGCAACACGCCTGGGCTGGGACATGTATCCCATCGGCAAATCTACCCTGCCATCGGAGGTTCCTTGCCTGACGACTCTTGGCATAGTGCTGATATACTGAGTCGTATGTCTTCTCACGAGTTGGCACCCTCCTGCGGATGAAATAGGCCAGGATGCGGCCTCCCTCGGAGCATTAACCTTTCCGCCTAACCGATTCTCGCACCTTCCCTCTGATGGTCCACAACTGCTGTACCAAGGAGTCCGGGTCTTCCTTCCCTTGCTCCTCCCAGGGCTTACCCAGTCCAAGATCAGTGGCAATAATCTTATAACAGCAGTAGGACTCGCCTGCCCCTGCATTTGCCCCGGGATGCCAGGCAGCCCCAGTGGCGTATAGATTCTTTATCGGAGTCCTGAAATTGACCAGCTCTGGTATCGGCCTGTTCTGGAAGCGTTGATGGATCACGTGGTCTATGATGGTCATGCATCCGTTTGGCCCCAGGTTTTTCATGCGAAGGTTGTCATAGGGTGTGTTACAGTCGATGCCTATGATGTTATCCCAGGTCATGTTGGGCGCATACTTCTGCCAGACCGTAATCAGATTCTCGGCATACTGTTTCTTTATCTCCAGCCATTCCCTCTCGCTGTGGGCTGTGGCAGGTGGCGAAAGTTGCTCGGATTGGGCAATATGTTTTCCAAGTGGAGCGTAGGTCGGGTCAACTAGGCTATGGCACCAAACAACGGGACAGTAGTCTTCCAGCGGAGGAAACTGTCGCATCCTGGAATGTCGACACTCTCTGGCAATATGCTGGGCATCATTGTCCTCAGACAACCCTAGCCAGAAGCACTCATTGATGTCTAGGTTGAAAGCAGCTGCTCTATACTTCGGAGCCTCGTGTAGGGCTATGCTGTACCACATAAGGCACCCGAAGGTGTGTTCCAGAAGCTCAATGCGCCTTATCATCCGGGGAGTCAGGTATTCCCTGCCTATCAGCTCGAAGCAAAGCTGCCACGGGTTCAACGTGCTTACTACCAGTTTCCCCGCTCCAATCTCACTACCATCCGTCAGGCGAATCCCCGTGGCAGCCCCGTTTTCTATCATGACCTTGTCTACCTCACAATGAGTGAAGAAGCGACACCCCATCTGCACCAGGATCTGGTGGGCAGCATGGGCTATCTGGTGAGTTCCCCCCTTGGCAAAACTCAAGGTAGGTAGAGTCGCGGCCATACCCATGGAGTCACTCGCCCCGCCTGGTTCGTTGACGTCTATTGCCCCTGAGAGTATGAACCTTAGCAAACAGTAGCGCAGTTCATCGCTTTCCCAATCCTCTCGCACCGCATGTATTTCGCTGGTGGCCAACAGCAGTGAATCTGGCTGGAAACCGGTATCCAGGAGCTTTGAGTATACGTCCATCTGTCTGTTCAACACCTCGGGAGCAAGGTTGAACTCAGCCGGATTGAACAGATTATCCATTTGCACCCTCTGGTACTCAATGCAATGGTCAAGTGCAGAAACTTTAAGCCACTTTTCAGCATCCCTTTCTGAGAACCGAGCAATCTCCCTAGCGCTGCGTTCCTGATTGGGGTCATGCTTATCGGCATAGATGGCAATGCAGGTATCATTGTTCAGGAAAATCGAGCCAGTGCTGCACAGGTATTGGTCAATCTGAGCACCATAGTCCCAGAAGTGTGGGAAATCCCGCCAGACCGGTAGATAGTACCATGGCAAGATTATGTTGGCGTGCGTATTGCTGCGAAATCCGGGAGCGGCCGTCTCCTCAGTCGCCAGGCAGCCGCCTATTTCATGCCTTCTTTCAAAGATGCCGACAGTCATCCCGCCATACTTCATGAGATACATAGCTAGGAACAGTGCTTTGGTTCCGCCGCCAACTATTACAGCATCAAACTTGTCATCGGACATCTTATCAATTCCTCTCTTGGTCCTAAGACTAAGTAGGTGTTGTGAATGATAACGGTGTTTGGCAGCATTATAGCACGGCAACCTCAGGTTTAGCTATTTGCCTCGGAAGACGAGCCAGATTGCGCTATCAACTTGTGTGAGCGCAGTTGAAATGGCAAATCACGAGGGTTGGTCTATTGGATTGCCAAAAGCAACAAGCCACTAAACAGTGATTTCAAAGGGGGTACTCAACATCGACATCTTGAAATTGGGCGAGATCTATGGTGAAAACAGGAATCAAATCAAATTAAGAACCAAACCCAGCAATGCAAATCGTGGAGGATGGACGCTCAGACTATGCCTTCTCCAGTTGCTTCACCTCGTCGACTATTCGAGGCAGGACTTCGCCAGTCCTTCCTTGTATCAAATAGTCTGATATTCTTCCCTGAGTCAGGGGTGTCGGCTCTGCATTTACCTCAATGATGATCACAGCCGGGATTTCCTCTACCACAAATAGACCGGTCTCAGTTTGCCTTTCCTTCTCGGTTTTCTTTGCCCTGGCTGTTGTCGGCAGGCTGGCAAAAGGATAAATCACAGCAGAGGTTCCGCAGATGAGCATCAAATCACATTTCCAGGCAGCTTCCAGACTCTGCTGATAGACATCTCTTGGAATTGGTTCTGTAAAGTAAACCCCGTCATGTTTCAGAACTCCGTTGCATTTCCTGCAACGAGGCGGCAATTGATTCTCTTTCTTCAATCTCTCCAAATCGGATTCATCTCGACCAAACCTTGAACCGCAAGACATACATCTTAGCTTTGAAAGCCCTCCATGGTACTCAATCACATTTCGGCTGCCAGCTTTTTGATGAAGCTCATCAACATTTTGGGTAATTGTTAGCTTTAGAATCCCCATTCTCTCCAAATCGGCCAAAGCATAATGCCCTGGATTTGGCAATGCTTTACCGACCTCGTCAAAGAAGCTAGAAAAGCTGCCGGGACTCAAGATCTCTTCCCAATGAGCCTTCGGATCTCGCAGAAGCTTATCATATGCCTCGTACGCTTGTCTTTCAGCTTCAGGATGTTTGGTCCAAATTCCGTTTGGTCCTCGAAAATCAGGAATTCCGGACTCGGTTGAAATTCCAGCGCCAGTTAAGGCAATTGCATAGCTACTACTCACCAAGTCCCTAGCCGATCTCTTGACTAAATCTTCTTCAGGATTTCTGATGTCAACACCTTCCATAGACTATGCCCAGCGCTTTTTCTCTGCTTGCCAATGATACGTCCTCACTTGCTGGAGGTCAAAAGTCAAAAAACACGCCAAACGGTTGTGGCCGGACGTGTTGGGGCACTGTTGCTCAAAATCAGCTTTGTTCAGACGACGAACGGCGCATCCTGACACTATCAAGTTTGGCAAAGACTGCCTCTGAGTATATAATTCAATACGTACAATTCAATGCGCCCAAAAAGCTTGAATCATACTGGTGGATCATAATTGAAGCTGGTAGACAATTTCTATGCATATCTCTGGCCTGGAGAGACAATGGCCGAGATGCAAATATACGGAAACAACTGCAACTCTTACGTCATCGCGAACTCTCTCGCCGGAAATAAACACGTCATAGTAGACCCAGGCGCTGTGGTGAATGAGGCCAGACAAAATTGCTTCGATAGGCTGTCATCTGAGATGGAAAAGGACGGGATCATGATCAAGGATATAGGTCTAACAATCATCACGCACGCACATTTAGACCACTACGGGGCAGCCGAGGAGGTTAAGAGAAGGAGCGATAGTTTGATCACCATTAGCAAGGAGGAACACGAGTTCTTCCAGACAACGGGGAAACAAATGTTCAAGGTGCTTGAGGCGATGGGTCTCAGTGTCCCGGAAATCAGCCCAGATTTTTATCTTAAGGAGGGCGAACTTCATCTCGGCCAAGAGGAAGTCGCTCAAATACTACTCACCCCAGGGCATTCGCCGGGTCATATAGGAATCTACTGGCCGGCCGAAAAGATCTATATGGCAGGGGACCTGATATTCTATGGCAGCACGGGACGGGTGGACTTTCCCGGTGGCAGTGCCCGGTTGCTCAAAGAGAGCATAGAAAGAGTGGCACAATTGGAAATTGAATATCTCCTCACCGGTCATCAATACGGAAGTCCAGGAATCATAGAAGGTAGAGAGCAAATAAGGTCCAACCTTGAATTTATCAAGAGAAACGTTTTCCCGTATCTATAGCTTGCCCATCCTTCGCACCATACTCATTTGCCATAGACGGCAGATTTTCAATATCCGTCGCGTTCAGGCAGAAAGCGTACGGTACAATGAATAGGCAGTGGTGTCAACTCACTGTTGAAGAGACCATCCAGGCAGTCAATTCAGGACGCTCTGGTCTTACGGAAGAGCAGGCTAGGGCTCGCCTGCTCGAATATGGTCCTAACGAACTGCAGAAAAAGGCGAAAACTCCACCTCTCTTGGCCTTTTTGAAGCAATTTCTCAGCCCTCTCATCTACGTGCTTGTCGCCGCAGCTGCTATCTCCCTGGCAGTAGGGCATTACATAGACGCTGGCGTAATCATAGGAGTACTCCTGCTAAATGCCATCATCGGCTATGTACAGGAGGCCAGGGCCGAAGAGGCTATGGAGGCCCTGCTACAAATGGTAGCGCCCAACGCCAAGGTAAAACGGGGTGGTTCTATGCACCTTGTCCTGGCCCGAGACATTGTCCCTGGAGACATAGTGGTCTTGGAAGCCGGAGACAAGGTGCCTGCTGATGCCCGAATCATAGAGGTCAGCAACCTCAAAGTAAATGAGGCGATACTGACGGGAGAGTCGGTGGCAAGGGAAAAGCACACCAAAGCCCTCCGTGAAGATGTCAGCTTGGCGGAGAGGAAAAACATGGTCCACATGGGTACCACCGTGAGCTATGGGAGAGCCACTGCTGCCGTAGTAGCCACAGGTAGCTCCACCGAAATGGGTAGGATCGCCCAGGCCATCAAGGAAGTCAAGCCAGAAAAGACTCCTCTGCAAAAGAGCATCGGCAGACTGAGCCAGTATCTAGTTGTGCTGTTCCTGGCTATTTGTAGCTTACTGGTAGTCGTAGGGTTGCTTAAGGGCCTCGAGCGACTGGAGATATTCCTGGTAGCCGTGGCTGCTGCCGTCTCCGCCATTCCTGAGGGTCTGCCAGCAGTGGTGACCGTCATTCTGGCCTTAGGTATGCGGACGATGGCCCGCCGTAATGTTATTATTCGCAAACTGGTTGCTGTGGAAACCCTGGGAGCAGCCACCATCATTTGCACCGACAAGACTGGAACCCTCACGCTTAACGAAATGACGGTGCGTAGGATTGCCACTAACGACAGGACTTTTGAGCTTTCTGGTGAGGGTTACGAACCAAGGGGCGAATTCCGTCAGGACGGACAATTCATTACCCCCGAAGATGACCATTCGCTAATGCTGCTCCTGAGAATAGGCGCCCTTTGCAATGATGCGCTGCTTTCCATATCTGACGAACGCTGCAGCATTCTTGGCGATCCTACCGAAGGCGCTCTGGTCGTAGCGGCTGGAAAGGCAGGTCTGAACAAGGAGAACCTAGAAAAGACACTCCCTCGCCTGGACGAAATACCCTTCCAGAGCGAGAAGCAATACATGGCCACCATGCACCCAGAAGAAGGCAGGCGGGTGGTCTATGTGAAAGGTGCACCAGAAAGAATTCTCTCCATGAGCGGGTATCTTTCGAGGGATGGCCAAATTGTGCCACTGACGGAGGATGATGCCCAGCATATTGAGCAAACAAACCTAGCTATGGCTGAACAAGCGATGCGGGTCATAGGCTTTGCCTGCAGGGAGCTACCACCTGAGATCACAGAACTCGAAGATGTGGACCTGAGAGGAAGCTTGGTCTTTGTGGGGCTTGCGGGGATGGATGATCCTCCTCGGGAGGAAGCCATCAGGGCTGTCGGCCTGTGTGCGCGGGCTGGCATAAAAGTTGTCATGATTACAGGCGACAACAAACTGACTGCCCAATCTGTGGCCCTTCAACTGGGTTTGCTGTCAGGTAGGGCCGTTACTGGTCTTGAATTGGCACAGATGAGAGACGATGAACTAAGAAGACAAATAGAAGATATATCCATATTCGCCAGAGTGGAACCCTTGCAAAAGCTCAGAATAGTCAACGCCTTCAAGAGTCTTGGACAAGTAGTAGCCATGACCGGAGACGGCGTGAACGATGCACCTGCACTCAAAGCAGCAGATATCGGTGTCGCCATGGGTATCAAGGGTACCGACGTCGCCAAGGAGGCGTCGGACATGGTACTAGCTGACGATAATTTCGCCTCAATTGTGGCTGCGGTGGACGAAGGCAGAGCCATCTTCAACAAACTGCGCAACGTCATATTCTTTCTCCTTAGTACCAATGTTGGCGAGCTTTTCGCCTTTCTCCTTTCCCTCATCTTCGTGGGGCAGGCACCACTGTTGGCAGTTCAGATAATATGGGTCAATCTGGTGACAGATACAGCAATGGGGCTACCCTTGGGGCTGGAGCCCAAGATCGGAGACGAACTGGATCAACCACCTCGTCATCCCAAGGTGGGATTGCTCTTCCCTGGCCTCCTACTTCGAGTGGCTTTCCTGGCAGGCATTATGAGTGTGGGGGTATTTGCCATATTCAGCTGGTCATACCACAGGGTAAGCCTTGAGGAGGCACGCACCATGGCTTTCTGCACCTTGGTCGCCTTCGAATGGTTTCGCGCTTTTAATGCCCGCTCTGACGAGCGTACTGTTGTCAAACTGGGTATCTTCCGCAACCGCTACCTCACAGTCTCAGTAGCTTTGGCCTTTTTGCTTCAACTGGCAATGATCTACGCCCCCTTCATGCAAACGGCTTTTCATACCGTGCCTCTGAGTGCAGCCCAGTGGGGCGTGATCATCGCTGTAGCTGGCTCCCTTTTCGCTGTTGAGGAAGTGAGGAAAGTAGTCGTCCCCAAACTCTTCAGCCGAGGCAAGTGGGCTCCTGCCTAGTTGCTCCGGAAAGGTTCTCCCAGCAGAAGCCAACGCTCGCGATGACAGATCCCAGGTCATCAAGCTCAACATTGGAGATGGGCTCAATGCAAGCCAGCGGTATTCTCGCATGGGCGTTGTCCTCTCCAGCGGAATTGACAGCTCACATCAGCCACAACCTACGTCAAATTGCCAAAAGCACCAAGCCGCTAGACAGTCGTGGGAAAGGAGATTAATTGGCTCGAATTGGTCTGCTCCGCTGTCCCAGAATTGCGGTGGGGTAAAGCTGAGATCCGCCGTTGAAATGGGAAATCTCGGATGATATGATGGTGCACAACACATCGAACCACGCTTCCAGGAACCAAATAAGGGGGGTGACGTGCCCCTTTATACCGGGCGAGCACAAATTTCTTTGACAATGCCGCCTTTATGTTCTATCATTGTTGGCACACCTTATGGTCAGCCATATTGCAGCACCAGTGGCTCATTCTACCCGCAATTACGCAGGCTTACCCCTCTTGCTCACATTCTTCAGGATAATACTTCTACCAGTCTTCCGGAGCGTCATGTGATGTCGAAAAGGCTTACGGTGATTCCAGAGCAGTGTTCCGGTTGCAGCATCTGTGAACTCGCATGCGCCATCAGACATTTTGGAGTGAACAATCCCAAGAAGGCTGCTATAAGGGTAATGGTCACATACCCTCATCCGGTCGTCAGAATGCCGATTGTGTGCAGCCAGTGCAAGCTACCCGCATGTGCGCGAGTATGTCCTGCTGATGCCCTGCGATCGCTCCACGGAGTCGTCGAGGTGGTCGAGGAGGACTGCGTCTCCTGCTATAAATGCGTGGAAGCCTGCCCCTTCGGAGCCATATACGTCCATGAAGACTGTAACCTGCCCATCAAGTGTGACATGTGCGGGGGAGACCCTGAATGTGTCAAGAAATGTCCCAAGGGAGCGATACGGCTCATACCAGAGGATGCTCTGGGTGAATCCAGGCGTCTCGCCAATGTCTTGAGCTATGCTCAGATGAAAGAAATCGAGTACTATGAGAAGGGCGAGAAGAAGATGATCCGCTATGCCGAGATAGGAAAGGAAGAGCCATGAGCATCAAGAGCGGATACTTCAAGAAACAGCTGCGTGTAGATCTAGCTAAAGGCGGTGTCGAGCGGTTGGCCTTATCAGATGCCTTCATCGAAAAGTACATCGGCGGGCGCGGCTTTGGTGCCAAGCTGGTGTGGGACAATCTGAGAAAGCATAACTTCAAGATCGATCCCCTTAGCCCGGATAGCCTCCTTGTAGTGGCACCGGGGCCTCTGACCGGCGTTTACCTGCCCTCATCGGGAAAGAATTCCTTTGTTGCCATATCACCGGCCACTGGCCTCTACGGCGATTCATCTATGGGCGGCCGCTTCGGCGTCGCACTCCGACAGGCGGGAATCGATGTTGTCTCTATTACCGGCAGGGCGCCAGAACTGTCCGTGCTTTTCGTCGAGAACTGTGATACGAAAATCCTGCCTATGCCTGAACTGATAGGCAAAAGCTGTCTGGAAGCTGAAGGAATGATCAAGGAGCGGCTGGGCATCCATGATGTCCATGTCGCTGCCATCGGTGTCGCCGGTGAGAACCTGGTGAAATTCGCCTGTGTCAATACCGACTGGAGCCGCAACGCCGGAAGGACCGGCATAGGCGCCATTATGGGATCGAAGAACCTCAAGGCTATCGTAGTGCGGGGAGACAGAGATATTCCAGTCCATGATGTGCGCGGGCTTATGACTGAGAGCGACAAAGCCTTCAGGTACATGCGCGAACACAAGTACTTCAAGATGTGGCAGCAGGAAGGCCTAATGAACGTCATCGCCTACGCCAACGAGAAGGGAATTCTACCCGCCTACAATTTTAAGGACAGCGTTTTTGCCAAGCATCACCAGATCAACGGCGCCGCCATGCTCGCCGGTTACAAGATAGGGGACAGCGCCTGTTTTTGCTGTCCCATGTGTTGCGGCAATATTTGCCTGGTGAAGAACGGGAAATACTCCGGCACCGTGGTTGAGGGGCCAGAATATGAATCGTGCGCCATGCTTGGCTCCAATCTAGGAATCGACAACTTCGCTGCAGTGCTTTCGGCAAATCGACTGTGTGACGAGCTTGGCATAGATACCATTTCTACCGGCGCCATTGTTGGAGCCGTCATAGAAGGGTACGAGAAGGGGATCCTGTCCCTATCCGACCTTGATGGCAGGGAAATCACCTGGGGAGATGAGGACGCGATTTTGCAAATGATACACAAAATCGCTTACCGACAGGGCATCGGCAACATCCTCGCTGATGGGGCACGCAGCATTATCGAGAAGTGGCCCGAAATGGATGGAGTCATCCTCCACGTCAAGGGCCTTGAGCAGTCAGCCTACGACAGCCGACCTAGCATGTCCATGGCACTGGCATATGCTACCTCGGACATAGGCGCACACCACACAAGGGCATGGACCATCGCCAAGGAAATGGAACAGGGGCAGGACTGGTCTGATGATGAGAAGGTTGACATCGTAATCTACCACCAGAAGGTGCGCCCGTTGTTTGACATGCTTGGCGTTTGTCGCCTGCCCTGGATCGAACTGGGGCTGAGTGAGCGTCACTACGCCAACTTCTATAAATACGTGACGGGTAAAGAAGCAACCCTCGATGAGCTTTTGGAACTCTCAAATGACATCTACGACTTGACTCGCCTGATAAATACCCGCCTTGGCGCGAGCCGGCAAGATGATAGCCTTCCGCGTAAGGCTTGGGCAAACCCTCCACTCACCGGTCCGACTGCGGGCAGGGTTATTGACCAGGGCGATTTCAACAAGATTCTCTCACTGTACTATCAGAAGCGCGGCTGGGACGAAAACGGCATCCCGGCGGCCGGCTTGGACAAGAAGTTCGAAGATTAGCACCCCTTGCCGAAGGCGGGGCATCAGGACGAATCAGACAGGATCAATCGTCATAGCCATTCCTGGCTGCCGGCCGACTTCTTGTTCCCAAAACCACCAAGCCACCAGACAGTGATGGCCAAGGGGATTGATGGGGAATTTGAACTCAACCCGTTCCCAGTTAGCTTTTTGGAGCAGCATGTCAACCGAAATTCATAGCTGAGATAGCTTTGGGACATCTCAAAGTCAGTTTGCACTTGTGCGCAAAAGTCAGTGGCTCAGCACTCTAGGACTTCGGGGAGTAAACGAGATAGAGCAATCTTAAACTTCGCCCTTGCACAATCTGACGGGGTGTCTTCTGGCTAAACGAGGGAGGCGGGAAGCATAGTTTCCCCCTTTGTCGTGCCTGTCAAGCCAATCTCACCAACGCCATAAAGTACAGGGCTGCCGCAACAACTTCGACGCACAACATAGCATATCTGCCTGACACTAAGGTTGCATTCAAAATGAGACTAAGGTTACATACAGAACATAACTGTGAAGTATAACATTGAATGGTAGATATCGGGTGGGAAACCCGAGAGTACTGAGAATACTTCAATGGCTCATGATCTTCGTAAATTCTTGTCAAATACCGGCATTGCAGGTCATCAGCCTAGCTCAACTAAACCAATGAAGGAGAACTCTATCGAAGGTCTGGACGTTGAGTTGGGAGATCATCAGGCACATTACTTAAGAGCAGGCAGCGGTTCTCCAGTGGTACTGTTGCATGGCGGCGCCAGCGACTCCCGTGAGTGGGCGGAGACCATAATTGCTCTCTCCCACTGCTATGAGCTCTATGCCCCTGACATCATAGGCTATGGCCTAAGCGACGGACATAGGAACGGCTATTACTTGTCAGATTTCGTACGATCTACCTTAACGTTTATTCAGACACTGGGTTTGGATTCGCAAGTCCTGGTAGGGCATTCCCTAGGGGGCAGGGTATGTTTGGAGATTGCCCTTCGTCACCCAGAAATGGTTCGCAAACTGGTTCTTGTCGATACGGCGGGGTTCAGCAAGTTGACCCGCTGGGGAATCGTCCTAGGCTTCTCAGCCTGGGTCATGCGTAAGGTCCTAAGGCGTCGACAACCTTATCCCAGGTTTTTGAAGAAGGATGGGGAAGACAAGGACTGGTTATGTCTGGAGAAGCTGCCAATCCTCAAGGTACCCACCCTCATTGTTTGGAACCGCTATGATCCCTACTATCCTCTGAGCGGGGCCTTAAAGGCGAAGGAACTGATACCAAATGCATGCCTGGAGGTCTTCCCAGGCTGCGGCCATGCTCCTCATGTGCAAAACAGGGACTTTTTCAACAATCTCCTACTGAGTTTCATAGATCATGACTAGCTATCGAAGCAGGTTCTACCTCCGGCCTCTCCCAGCACCTCCATCATCCTAAGCCGAAAGTTAGCTTTACACCACACAGCAAGCCTCCAATCAATGGAGGCAGACGCATGGCCACCAATCCCCAGGTAGTTGGCTATGCGAGAGAAGCAATAAGGAGAAACCAGGCGGTTTGAACAAACTCAGCGTGTGCAATGCCAGGCGACAGGTTTCCTCGTCCAGACTGCGCTCGGATAGACCACTAAACAAAATGGACTATTGTGCAATGCTTGAAAGCTTTCAGAAAAAAGGGGCTTTATCTTGAAGGTGTCAACTACTGCTAGGAACAAAGATAGGTGCTCCCAAAGATAACTGCCACAATTTGGGGGCTTCTCATTTTATGCCTGTCTCGGGGATACAAATCTTTGTTATAGTGCCCACAAGGCTAGTGAGAAGGAATTATCACTTCAATACCAGCCTCGTTCTCAGCTACTTCGCAGCTAGTCTCTTCCCCACGGCGTTCAAATCGCAGGTTTACTGTCCCCCTGCCAACATAGAGATTTTGTACTGAGGCAACGTTAAGCCACTGTGGCAATCTGGGGTTCAAGTAGAGCCTTCTGGAGATAGCATCTGCCTTAATACCCAGCA
>Ga0114921_10000869_pt1 | contig 13138 bp, 12 predicted proteins | sample BentaG_FD_87016 | JGI IMG/M metagenome (GOLD analysis project Ga0114921, IMG submission 87016) | Deep subsurface microbial communities from South Atlantic Ocean to uncover new lineages of life (NeLLi) - Benguela_00093 metaG | ecosystem: Environmental > Aquatic > Marine > Oceanic > Sediment ...
CAATTCCCGAGCAGCCTGAAGCTGCTCCTCGACGGTCTCCGGCTGGTACGACAGCATTGCGATCGTCGTGTCCTTGGCCGCTACCTCCGTGCAGGCCGCCAAGGACACGACGATCGCAATGCTGTCGTACCAGCCGGAGACCGTCGAGGAGCAGCTTCAGGCTGCTCGGGAATTGCTCACCGGGGAGTTCCGGGAGTCCTACACCGCGCTGACGGACGACGTGGTGATCCCGGGCGCGAAGGAGAAGCAGATCTCCGCTGTCGCCTCGGTTCCCGCCGCGGCATCGGTGTCGGCGACACCTACCGAGGCGGTCGTGCTGCTGTTCGTCAATCAGACTGTGAGCGTGGGGCAGGACCCACCCACCGACACCGCCTCGAGGCTGCAGGTCACGCTGGAGAAGATCGGCGACCGCTGGCTGATCTCCAAGTTCGACCCGGTCTGACAACCGGGCAGGACCACGTGCCGCCCCGGGTAGCCGTGCGCGCCGACAGCAGCACTCTGCGCCTAGGGCTGCGGTGAGCGGGGCGACCGAATCGGAGCGTCGGTTGGCCACGGTCGATGCGCTGACCTACTGGATGTCGCCGAAGATCCCCAACGACCAGTTCCTGCTTTATGCCTTCGGCGAAGGGTCGACCGATGTTGATCGGGCGCTGTCGGAGATTCGCCGCAGAGCGCAGGAGTGCGCCGAGCTGAAACTGCGCGTCCTGGACAACCGGAGGTGGCGCTACCCGGTGTGGGCGTTCCGCGAGGTCGGTCCGGATCAATTCGTGGTGCACGACCCGGTCGACCCGACCTGGTCGGGATGCCTGGCTGCGGTGACGGCGCTGGCCGAGGATCAGCTCGATGCGCGAGTGAGTAGTTGGCGGCTTCATGTCTTCCCCGCGATCGAAGGCGTGCCCGGGACGCGTCTGCGGGGGGCGGTTGCGGTGCTGCAGATCTGTCATGCGCTCGGCGACGGTGTTCGGGCCTCGGCGCTGGCGGCATACATGTTCGGTCGTGCCGGTACGGTGCCCGCCGTCGTGGTGCGACGGCACACGGCGGCCGGCCTCGCGCGGCGCGCGTTCTCGGCGGGGCGTGCCCACCGCGGGTTGGTTCGCGACACGGCCACGGGATTGGTTCCCGCCCAGGCCGTGTCGCTGCCGGCGCTGCGCACCAACGCGCGGCCATCCGGGCCACGTCATGTTCGGGCGGTGATCCGCCAGCGTAGGCATCTGCCAGGGCCGACGATTACCGTTGGGGTGCTCACCGCGGTGTCGACCGCGCTGTCGGGACACCTACGTGAACTTGGCGATGACCCTGCGCTCTTGGGTGCTGAGGTACCAATGGCCGCATCCGGTCCGCGACTCGCGCACAACCACTTCGGCAATGTCGGCGTCGGTCTGCACGCTGATGCGGAGCAAGGGTTGAGGGCACGCCGGATTGCCGCTGATCTGTACGACCGCAGGCGTCGGGCGGCCCACCCGGCGATGCGCGCGGAGAGGATGGCTTTCGCTGCGATTCCTTCGCCCGCACTGCGTTGGGGCGTGGCACAGTTCGACCCCGATGTCCGGTCAGCCACCGTGACCGGTAACACCGTGGTCTCCAGCGTCAACCGCGGCGCTGGAGACTTGCGGTTCGGCGGAGCTCCAGTGCTGCTCACTGCGGGGTTTCCCAGCCTGTCACCGATGATGGGTTTGACGCACGGCGTGCATGGTATCGGCGATACCATTGCGGTCAGTGTGCACGCGGCACAGTCAGCGATCGGCGATGTCGACGCCTACACTCAGCGGCTGGAACACGCACTGCGGCAGAAGGTTTAGCCGCTCAGCGCGGCAGCGACCGTGAACATCGACCGGGTCGCCGCCTCGCGGTCGTCACCCATGCCCACCAGCGTGTCGATGATGAGTGGTCCCAGGATCTGGCTGAGACCATGGCCTTCGTGCCCGAAGAAACCGGCCATTTCGAGCATCACCGCGCCGTGGTTGAGGCTCCACAGCCGACCGGCCACGGATAGTTCGTCGTCGGGCCGAATCCGGCCCGAGTCCATCATCCGGCGCACGGCGCTGCGCAGGGCGCCGAACGAGGTCGACCAGTCGCTTCGATTGGTTGCGCTGCCAGTGACCGTGAGGTCGGTTCGGTAAGCCGCGATCGATGCCGGTGGCGAGGTGCCGAAGATCAGCTGGTAGCGCGCGGGGTTGGCGAGTGCGAAGCGGTGATAGGCAAGCCCCATCGCCAGGAAATCGGCCACCGGGTCTTCGGTCTGGGGTACTTCCGTCAAGGCTTGGGTGAAGCGGTTGAACACCTCCACGGCGACGGCGTCAAGCAGACCGGTCATGCCGCCGCAATGTGTGTACACCGCCATCGTCGAGGTGCCGGCCTCGGCGGCGACGTTGCGCGCGCTCAGAGCCGAAGGTCCGTCGCGCTCCAGTATGCGGATGCCGGCCTCGACCAAGGAAACCCGGCTTTCAGTCACGGTTGCCCCCTGGCTATAACGATGTTATACAGAGCAGCGTATAACATTGTTATAGGAGGTCCTGCGATGGAAAACCGCTACCTCGAGGGAGCGTTCGCGCCGTTGTCTCAGGAGTTCACGCTCACCGATCTCGAGGTGACGGGCTCAATCCCGGACTATCTCGACGGTCGTTACTTGCGAAACGGCCCGAATCCCATCGGTGAGATCGATCCCGAGCTCTACCACTGGTTCGCCGGCGACGGAATGGTCCACGGCATCCGTATTCGCGACGGACGGGCCGAGTGGTATCGCAATCGTTGGGTCCGCAGTCCGCTCGCCGCCGAGTCCCTCGGTGAGCCGGTGCCCGCCAAGCGCTCCTCGATATCGCAACTCGGCGCCAACACCAATGTGATCGGTCACGCCGGCAGGACGCTGGCGCTGGTCGAGGGTGGCGTTGCCAACTACGAACTGACCGACGAACTCGATACCGTAGGTGTCTGCGACTTCGGCGGGACTCTCAGCGGTGGCTATACCGCGCATCCCAAACGCGATCCGGACACCGGTGAGCTGCACGCGGTGTCCTACAGCATGCTGCGAGGAAACTCGGTGCAGTACAGCGTGATCGGTGCGGACGGTCGGGCCCGGCGCACCGTCGAGATAGAAGTCACCGGTAGCCCGATGATGCATGACTTCTCCCTCACCGAACGCTATGTGGTTTTCTACGACCTTCCCGTCACGTTCGACGCCCAGCAGGCGGCGACCATGACCGTGCCGCCTGCCCTTCGGCTGCCGGCCCGACTGCTGTTGTCCGCGTTGATCGGTCGCGTGCGAATTCCCGATCCCATTGCCGCTCGCATGCCCGTCGGCAGTGGCGCCGATCGCCGGTTCCCCTACTCGTGGAACCCTGGCTATCCCGCGCGGGTAGGGGTCATGCCGCGGGAAGGTGCCAACGCCGACGTGCGATGGTTCGACGTCGAACCGTGCTACGTCTTTCACCCGATGAACGCCTACGACTCGGACTCTCCAAGAGGTGACTCGATTGTCCTGGACGTCGTGCGCCATCCCAAGATGTTCGACACCGATCATCTCGGCCCCAACGACGGGCCACCAACGCTTGAGCGGTGGACCGTGGATCTGGCTGACGGCAAGGTCCGCGAGTCGCGCATCGACGACCGGGCGCAAGAGTTCCCACGAATCGACGAGCGATTGGTCGGCAAGCGGCATCGCTATGGCTATGCACCGACTGTCGGTCTCGAAGCCGGAGAAGGGGACACGTTGCTCAAGCATGACCTGGTGGGCCACAACGCCGTATCCAAATCGTTCGGCTCTGGAAAGGTGCTGGGCGAGTTCGTATTCCAGCCCTCATCGCCTGATTCCGCCGAGGATGATGGCGTGCTGATGGGCTACGTGTACGACCGGCCGACCGATCGCAGCGAGCTCGCAATACTCGACTCGCAGAGTCTTGAGCACATAGCCGGCATCAAACTGCCACACCGCGTTCCGGCGGGATTTCACGGCAACTGGGTGCCCGCCGCTTGAGCCGATGACTCTCTAGAGGGGGCGGTACCGAGCAAGCACCGAGAGGCAAACACCGAGAGTTTGCTCGACGTGCTCCAGTGGCCAACTCAGGGGGCAGCAAACGCACTACGCTGTGTTGTCATGAACCCCGCCCCCACCCGCGCCGTCCTTCCGATCCCGGACCGTCTGCCAACCGTCGGATACAAGTACGACGCCACCGATCCTGGTCAGGACTTTCCTCCGATCGAGCCGCTGCGCCCGCCACCCGGTGCGCCGAACGTGATCATCGTCCTGATCGACGACGTCGGCTTCGGCGCCTCGACTGCCTTCGGCGGGCCTTGCGAGACACCGACCGCCGAACGGCTGGCCGGCGGGGGCCTCAAGTACAACCGATTCCACACCACGGCGCTCTGTTCCCCTACCCGGCAGGCGATTCTCACGGGGCGCAATCACCACTCGGTAGGGATGGGCGCGATCGCCGAACTCGCGACCTCGGCGCCGGGTTACAACTCGATCCGGCCGAACACGGCGGCTCCGCTGGCTGAGGTCCTCAAGCTCAACGGCTATTCCACCGCCCAGTTCGGCAAGTGTCATGAGGTGCCTGTCTGGGAGACGAGCCCGATGGGACCCTTCACTCAGTGGCCGACCGGCAGCGGATTCGAGCACTTCTACGGCTTCATCGGGGGTGAGACGAACCAGTACTATCCGGCGATCTACAACGACACCGTCCCGGTCGAGCCCGACCGCACCCCCGAGGAGGGATATCACTTCACCGAGGACATGACCGATCACGCGATCGACTGGGTTCGCCAACAGAAGGCACTAATGCCCGACAAGCCGTTCTTCGTCTATTGGGCGCCGGGTGCCACCCATGCACCCCATCACGTCCCCGAGGAGTGGTCGGCGAAGTACAAGGGCAGATTCGACGACGGCTGGGACGCTCAGCGGGAGCGAACCTTCGCCCGCCAGAAAGAGCTGGGGATCATCCCTGATGACGCGGAGCTGACTGCTCGCCCCGACGAGATTCCCGCTTGGGACGACATGCCCGAAGACCTCAAGCCTGTGCTCTCACGGCAGATGGAGGTCTACGCGGGGTTCCTCGACCACACCGACCACCACCTTGGTCGGCTGGTCGACGCCGTCGACGACCTGGGTGCACTCGACAACACGCTGGTGTACTACATCATCGGCGACAACGGCGCGTCCGCCGAGGGCACGCCGAACGGAACGTTCAATGAGTTGCTCACGCTCAACGGGGTGACTGATGTCGAGACGGCCGAGTTCATGGCGGCGCGGATCGACGACTTCGGCACGCCCGCGGCGTTCAATCACTACGCCGTCGGGTGGGCGCACGCGATGGACACCCCCTATCAGTGCACCAAGCAGATCGCCTCGCACTGGGGCGGCACGCGTAATGGAACGATCGTCCACTGGCCCGCCGGCATCGCCGCCAAAGGTGAGACACGCCAGCACTTCCACCACGTCATCGACATCGCCGCGACGGTGCTCGACGCGGCCGGTCTGCCCGCGCCGCAGGAAGTCCACGGTGTCGGCCAGCAACCGCTGCACGGCGTCAGCATGCGTTACTCGTTCGATGACGGCGCCGCAGACGAACGCCACGAGACGTAGTACTTCGAGATGTTCGTCAACCGCGGCATCTACCACCAGGGTTGGACAGCCGTGACCCGACACAGTATTCCCTGGATCCTTGGCGAGGCGCCCAACATCGCGGACGACGTGTGGGAACTCTACGGCCCTGACGACTGGACCCAGACGCGCGATCTCGCGGCCCAGCATCCGGAGAAGCTGGCGGAGCTGCAACGGCTATTCCTGATCGAAGGAGCCAGGTACAACGTGTTTCCGCTCGACGACCGCCGGGTCGAGCGTTTCAACAGCGACCTTGCCGGCCGACCCGTACTCGTCCAGGGCAACTCCCAGCTCATGTTCCGTGGCATGAAGCGGTTGTCCGAGGGCAGCGTCATCAACGTCAAGAACAAGTCGCACGCTGTGACCGCTGAGATCGTCGTGCCCGAGGGCGGTGGATCCGGCGTCCTGATAGCACAGGGCGGCCAATACGGCGGCTGGTCGTTGTACCTGCACGAGGGCCGACTGGCCTACTGCTACAACCTGTTTGGCCTTGAGAAGTACAAGACGTACGCCGACGGCGAGGTCGCGCCGGGCGAGCACCAGGTCCGCGTCGAGTTCAGCTATGACGGCGGCGGCCTGGGCAAGGGTGGTGATGTCGCACTCTTCGTCGACGGCGAGCAGGCGGGAAGCGGTCGAGTGGAGTCGACAGTGCCGATGATCTTCTCCGCCGACGAGACCACCGATCTCGGCGAGGACACCGGAACTGCGGTCAGCGACGACTATGCGCCCGGTGCCAGCACGTTCAACGGCAAGGTGAAGTGGGTGCAAATCGACATCGCCGACGCCGCCGAGAACTCCGACCACCTCATCAGCCCCGCGGATCGTCTCCGCGTCGCCATGGCACGTCAATGACGCTGTCATCGCCCGTCAATGACGCCATAGGTGGCGCCCGGTAGGCGCCGAACACGCACCAGAGTTGTTCGACACGCTTTATGTTCTGATACATGACGGCCTACGGCAGTGCTCTCGATGTTGGTGTGCTCATCCTGCGGGTCGCTCTGGGACTCACCATGGCGGCTCATGGTTACAACAAGTTCTTCGGCAGGGGCGGACTGGCCGGTACCGCCGGCTGGTTCGACAGCATCGGGATGAAACCGGGCATTTTCCATGCCCGTATCGCTGCCAGCACGGAGATGGCGGCGGGCCTGGGCTTGGCGGTTGGTCTGCTCACCCCGGTCCCGGCGGCCGGTTTCGTCGCGCTGATGCTGGTCGCGGCATGGACCGTGCACAAGCCCAACGGCTTCTTCATCGTCAAGGATGGTTGGGAGTACAACCTGGTGCTTGCGGTGGCGGCGGTCGCCGTGGCGACGATCGGTGCCGGCAGGCTGAGCCTGGACTACGCGCTGTTTTCGGGCACCGGCTTCTATGTCCTGCTGCACGGTTGGTGGGGTCTGGTCATCGCCACGGCGTTCGGGCTGGCCGGAGGCATCGGCCAGCTCGCCATCTTCTACCGGCCCCCGGCCCAGCAGGGCGCCTAGACTTCCCCCGGCGAGCGGACCCAAAATCGCACGTTTTGGGGCTTGATCGTGTGATTTCGCGTCGGTTCGCGGCCAAAAAAATTGGAACACGTTCTAGTCTTTTGAGCCATGGGGTTTCTCAAGCAAGACTCGCCCGTCGTCGACTACTCCCAGTGGAGCAAAGGCACCCGCGCCGAGCGCATCGTTCCGATGGCCCGACACTGGGCCGAGGTCGGCTTTGGCACTCCGATCGTGTTGCATCTGTTCTACGTCGTGAAGATTCTGCTGTACGTCCTCGTCGCGTGGCTGATCGTGCTCAGCACCAGCGGCATCGATGGCTTCACGAACGTCGCATCGTGGTACCGGGAGCCTATCGTCTACCAGAAGGTCATCTTCTTCACGATTCTGTTCGAGGTCGTAGGGCTGGGCTGCGGGTTCGGGCCGCTGAACAACCGGTTCTTCCCGCCGATGGGGTCGATCTTGTATTGGCTGCGGCCCGGAACGATCCGGTTGCCGCCTTGGCCCGGTCGTGTGCCACTGACCAGTGGCGACGCCCGCACCCCGTTCGACGTGCTGCTCTATGGCGCCCTGTTGGCGTGCTTGCTCCTGGCACTGTTCTCTGACGGCACCGGGCCAATCCCCGAGCTGGGCAGTCAGGTGGGTGTGCTGCCGGTCTGGCAGACCGCGGCCATCGTCGGGCTGCTGACCGTCGCCGGCCTGCGTGACAAGGTGATCTTCCTGGCTGCCCGCGGCGAAGTCTACGGCGCGCTGGCAGTGTGCTTCCTGTTCAGCGGTGCAGACATCATCATCGCTGCCAAACTCGTCTGCCTGGTCATCTGGATGGGCGCGGCGACGTCCAAGCTCAACAAGCACTTCCCGTTCGTCATATCGACCATGATGAGCAACAACCCGGTCTTCCGGCCGAGATGGATCAAACGCAAGTTCTTCGAACGCTTCCCCGACGATCTGCGCCCCGGCCGGGCATCGCGGTGGCTGGCGCACTTCTCCACCGCCATCGAGATGCTGGTGCCGCTGGTGCTGTTCTTCTCGCACGGCGGATGGGCCACCACGATCGCGGCGTTCGTGATGCTGTGTTTCCACTTTGGCATCCTGTCCTCCATCCCGATGGGTGTGCCCCTGGAGTGGAATGTCTTCATGATGTTCAGCGTGCTCGCGCTGTTCGTCGGCCACGCCGATATCGGACTTTCAGACCTGCAGAGCCCATGGCCGATCGTGCTGTTCGCGGTCGTCGCCGGCACCGTCGTGCTCGGAAACCTGTTCCCGCGCAAAGTGTCCTTCCTTCCCGGCATGCGCTACTACGCGGGTAACTGGGACACGTCCCTGTGGTGCATCAAGCCGTCGGCTGAGGCAAAAATCGCGAACGGGATCGTCGCGATTGCCAGCATGCCCGCAGCGCAGATGGAGAAGTTCTACGGCAGCCCGGAAACCGCCGAGATGTACCAGTACATGGGGTACGCGTTCCGTTCGTTCAACACCCACGGTCGGGCCATGTTCACGCTCGCCCACCGGGTGATGGCCGGCCACGACGAGGCCGACTACGTGCTGACCGACGGCGAGCGGATCTGCAGCACCGCGATCGGATGGAACTTCGGCGACGGGCACATGCATAACGAGCAGCTGATCGCCGCCCTGCAGAAGCGATGCCGCTTCGAACCCGGTGAGGTGCTGGTGCTGCTGCTCGACGCGCAACCGATCCACCGCCAGCGCCAGCAGTACCGTTTGGTCGACGCCGCCACCGGCGAGTTCGAGCGTGGCTATGTCCTGGTCGCCGACATGGTGGCCCGCCAGCCCTGGGATGACACCGTGCCGGTGCACGTGACCTGGCAGAAAGACAGCAATTAACCCATCACGTCGCGCACCGGAACGCTTTCCAGTCCCTTGAGCAGTAACTCCCGCGACGTGTCGAGGTGCTTGCGCCAATGCGCCTCGGCTCCGGCGGCATCGCCCGCCCGCAAGAACTGCATGAGCTTGCGATAGGAGCGCAGCAGCTTCTGGTAATCGGCTTTCGACACCGGGCGGCGTTCCTTGACCACGAATGCCGTGTGGCGAACCGTGATCTCGTGCAGCATGCCGGCGACGATTCCCAGCGTGGCATTGCCCGACAGCTGCACCACCCTCAGCTGAAATGCCCCTGTGCTTTCGGCCAGGCGACCTGATTGCAAGCCCGCCGGGATATCGTCGGCGAGCATCTGCTCAAGCTCGTCGAACGCCTCGACGCAACCGGATTCGGCGAGCAGCCGTACTGCCATCGGCTCGATAGCGGCCTTGGCGGTCAGCAGGTCGGCGATCGTCGCCCCGGACAACTCCAGAAGCAGGCCGGCCGGCCGCGCGACGATCTCCGGGCCGGGGACCCGCACCCGGGCACCAGTGCGGGAGCCGCGGCGCACCTCGACGAGTCGTTCGGATTCCAGGACCCTGACGGCTTCCCGCAGCGTCGGGCGGCTTACCCCGAAATGGGTCATCAACTCGGCCTCGTTGGGCAGGAAATCGCCGTCTTTGAGGGTGCCGTCGACGACCATGCGACGCAAAGTGCCTGCGACGAGTTCGGCGGTTTTGGGGGAGCGGACCGCCGAACTGGACCGGGCGGCATCCGGCCCGATCATCGGCGCCAGCCGGGTGCTACGCGTCACGACCTCTCCCAAGAACGGGTCACCGATGAACCGGCAAGCTGTGCAACTCAGTAAACCATGTGGTGGCACTGATGCCGGGCCGACGAGGAAGCTGTCGCACCGGCGCCGCTCTGCCGACCAGTAGGTTGACCTAGTAAACCTTGTTCGTTTACGTTCGTGGGAGAGCACTGAGAATGAATGGAGTATCCACATGGCTGAAGCCGTGATCGTCGAAGCCGCGCGCTCCCCGGTCGGAAAGCGCAACGGCGGCCTGGCGGGGGTGCACCCGGGGGAGCTTTCCGCGCAGGTGCTCAATGGGCTGGTTGAACGAGCGGGTGTGGACCCCGCCCTGGTCGACGACGTCATCTGGGGTTGCGTCATGCAGGCCGGAGAGCAGGCGCTGGATATCGCGCGCACCGCGGTGCTTGCGGCCGGGTGGCCTGAATCGGTGCCCGGGGTGACGGTGGACCGACAGTGCGGGTCGAGTCAGCAGTCGGTGCATTTCGCTGCCGCGGGGGTGGTTGCCGGCCATTACGACGTGGTGGTCGCCGGCGGTGTGGAATCCATGTCGCGAACGCCGATGGGCGCGTCGTTGGCCAACGGCGGTCATCCCTACCCGGAGGCATTCCGCGCTCGCTATCGCCGGACGCCCAACCAAGGCATCGGCGCCGAGATGATTGCCGAGCAGTGGGGTCTTGGTCGTGCCGACTTGGATCGCTTCTCACTCGGGTCTCACGAAAAGGCAGCTGCTGCCCAAGATTCTGGAGCCTTTGACGATCAGATAGTGGGGATCAAGGCCAAAGATGAGTCACACGAGAGCGAAGTGTTGATCGACGAGGGGATCCGCCGCGGCGGCACCATGGAGTCGATCAGCAAGATCAAGCCAGCGTTCAAAGAGGACGGCGTGATCCATGCCGGCAACAGTTCGCAAATCTCCGACGGCTCGGCGGCGTTGCTGTTCATGTCGGCCGAGAAGTCGAAGTCGTTGGGGCTCAAGCCGCTTGCGAGGGTTCATACTGCGGTGCTCGCGGCCGCCGACCCGGTGATCATGCTGACCGCGCCTATCCCGGCGACCGAGAAGGTGCTCAAGCGATCGGGCATCTCGCTCGACGCAATCGGTGTATTCGAGGTCAACGAGGCCTTCGCGCCCGTGCCGTTGGCATGGCTGAACGACGTCGGTGCCGACGAGAACAAGCTCAACCCCAATGGCGGCGCGATCGCGTTAGGCCACCCGCTGGGCGGTTCGGGTGCCCGAATCATGACCACGATGCTCTACCACATGCGGGACAACGGAATTCAGTACGGACTGCAGACGATGTGCGAGGGCGGCGGACAGGCCAATGCCACCATTCTGGAATTGCTGTGACCGAGCCAGATGCGGGCGCACCCGCGGCGCTGACAGAGCGGCGGGGCAACGTAATGATCATCACGATCAATCGGCCGGAGGCGCGCAACGCCATCAACGGCGCAGTGAGTGTCGCTGTGGGTGAAGCCATGGCAGAAGCCCAGCGGGACCCCGACGTCTGGGTGGTCGTGATCACCGGCGCCGGCGACAAGTCCTTCTGCGCCGGTGCCGATCTCAAGGCGCTGTCCAGGGGTGAGAACATCGGTCATCCCGAACGCCCCAAGTGGGGGTTCGCCGGCTACGTGCGCCATTTCATCGACAAGCCGACCATCGCCGCCGTCAACGGCACCGCGCTCGGTGGTGGCACCGAACTGGCGCTTGCCAGTGACCTCGTCGTGGCGGGCGAGAGCGCGAAGTTCGGCCTACCAGAGGTGAAGCGGGGGCTGATCGCCGCTGCGGGTGGCGTCTTCCGCATCGTCGACCAACTACCGCGCAAGGTTGCTCTGGAGATGCTGTTCACCGGCGAGCCGATCACCTCCACTGAGGCACTCAACTTGGGACTGATCAACCAGGTGGTGCCCGACGGCGAGAAGGACGCGGCACTCGAGGCGGCGATCGCGCTGGCCCGGCGCATCACGGTCAACGCGCCCCTGGCTGTCCAGGCCAGCAAGCGGGTCGCCATCGGAGCCGACGCCGGTGTTGTGGCCGTGGACGAGCCCGGGTGGTCGCGGACCATGCGTGAGGTGGCGACGGTGTTCGCGACCGAAGACGCGAAGGAAGGTCCGTTGGCCTTCGCGCAGAAGCGCAGTCCCGTGTGGAAGGCCAAGTAAGCCAGGCAAGCCAACCAGACCAACCAGACCAACCAAGCCACTTGAGCGGAGGTAGGGAAACCCGATGAGGAGACTGATCTACGAGGCTGAGCACGAGGCGTTCCGCGATACCGTCCGCGGATACATCGACAGCGAGCTGGTGCCGAACACGGAGAGGTAGGAGACCCAGCGCCTAGTCGATCCGTCAGCCTATGTGGCAGCCGGCAAGCACGGGCTGATCGGGTTCAACATGCCCGAGGAGTACGGCGGCGGCGGTACCGACGACTTCCGGTTCAATGCCGTCATCGACGAGGAGATGGCCAAGGCCGGCGTGCCCGGGCCTGCGCTGAGCCTGCACAACGACGTGGTCGGACCTTATTTCAAGGATCTGTCCAGCGAAGAGCAGAAGAAACGGTGGTTGCCCGGCATCGTCAGCGGCGAGACGATCATCGCAGTGGCGATGACCGAACCGGGCGCCGGCAGCGACCTGGCGGGCATTCGGACTTCAGCGGTCCGCGACGGTAGCGGGGAGGACGCGGACTGGATCCTCAACGGCTCTAAGACGTTCATCTCCTCGGGTATCAACTGTGACCTGGTCGTCGTAGTCGCGCGCACCGACCCCGAGGCCGGGCACAAAGGCTTCTCGTTGCTGGTCGTCGAGCGGGACATGCCTGGTTTCACTCGCGGCCGCAAGCTCGACAAGATGGGCCTGCACGCGCAGGACACGTCCGAACTGCACTTCGAGGACGTCCGCGTGCCGTCGGGCAACGTGCTCGGCAAGGAGGGGCGTGGCTTCTACCAGCTGATGCAGAACCTGCCTTCCGAGCGGCTCTCGATCGCGATATCCGCTGCCGCCGGTGCCCGCGAAACCTGGCGGCAGACAGTGCAATACGCCAAGGACCGCAAGGCCTTCGGGCAGCCGATCGGCAGCTTCCAGCACAACCGATTCCTGCTTGCCGAGATGGACACCGAACTCGATGTCACCGAGCACTACATCGACCGCTGTCTCCAGGGCGTTGTCGACGGCGAACTGACCGCGGTGGAGGCTGCCAAGGCCAAGTGGTGGGCCACCGAGACTGCCAAAAAGGTGATCGATGGCTGCGTGCAGCTGCACGGCGGTTACGGCTACATGATGGAGTACCGGGTGGCTCGCTCCTACGTGGACTCCCGTATCCAGACGATCTTCGGCGGCACCACCGAGATCATGAAGGAGATCATTGGCCGTGACCTAGGCCTGTGAACGCGGGCCTGTGAACGCGGGCCTGTGAACGCGGGCCTGTGAACGCGGGCCTGTGAACGCG
>Ga0114921_10000871_pt1 | contig 13127 bp, 15 predicted proteins | sample BentaG_FD_87016 | JGI IMG/M metagenome (GOLD analysis project Ga0114921, IMG submission 87016) | Deep subsurface microbial communities from South Atlantic Ocean to uncover new lineages of life (NeLLi) - Benguela_00093 metaG | ecosystem: Environmental > Aquatic > Marine > Oceanic > Sediment ...
ATTTTTAACGCCATTCCCTCACCATCCTCTTCGGCGCTCTCAAAACTCCGCATCGAACCTCCTGGCGTACCGAGCATGTCCGTGTAGATAAGGGACCCGCATCTCCTTGATCCCACTTGTGCTCAAACATCTTCGATCGGCCGGCTTTGCCGGCCCCCCTCGAGGATGGTGAGGCAAGGCTAAATCTTCGAAGGTCGCTTTCTCCATTCCCAAAAACCTTTTCCATACATTTGGAATCACAGATTTGGAAATGCTTCCTCTTAGAGATTGGGCTAATTGGTTCGAAAAGGCGCTGACTCGCCCTAGTAAGCCAAAACTATATCAACTTGAAATATGCTTTCGCTTGTTCTAAGTCTTTTCTGATTTGGAGAGAAAGGTCTTTTGGTGATTTGAATTTTATTTCATTCCTGATTTTTTTTATGAATCTTATGGCTATTTCTTTCCCATAGAGGTTTTTATCGAAGTGGATGATGTGGGATTCAATCTGTATCTCCTCTTGGTCAAAAGTAGGATGCCTACCAACATTAGTAATGGAAGGCAATGTTTTAGAGTTGATTTTAACTTGGGAGATAAAGACACCTAAAGGAATGATTTCGTTTTCAGTCTTGACGTTAGCTGTGGGAAAACCAAGGGCTTTACCTCTAGTTTTTCCCTTTATAACTTTTCCTGCTATTTCATAGAAACTTCCCAATAGAGTATTTGCCTCTTCTATTTTTCCTTCTTGGAGAAGGCTTCTGATAAGGCTGCTGCTTACGATTTTCCTATCCTTGATGACAGAAGGAATCCTATGAGCTCGAAAACCAAATCGTGTCCCCAAAGAGTGAAGCGTAGATATATCCCCTTCTCGATTTTGGCCGAAGTGAAAGTTTTCTCCTATCACAACTTCTTTGGCTTGGAGAGTATTAACCAGAATTTTTTGAATAAACTCTCTACTTGAAAGATTGGAAAATCGTTCATCGAAGGGAGTGACAATAACTCCTTGAATGCCAAATTTTTTGATTGTTTCCAATCGTTGATCCAGAGTTTGAATCATTCTAATGCTTTTTCCAAAAATTTTTTCAGGGTGAGGTGAAAAAGTCAGGACTAAAGAGAAAAGATCGTATTTCCTGGCCTCAACGACAAGAAATTTTAGGATTTTTTGATGTCCCAGGTGGACACCGTCAAAGTTTCCTATGGTGACAATTGTGTTTTTGGCGAGTGTTGGGAGGTTCTCCAGCCCTTTTATAACTTCCATAAATTCATAACTTGCTTGTCTCTGTTTTTTCCATGTAGGCTATTTTTAGCTGTTGAAGGGAGGAGGCTAAGAGTTTTTCTTCTTCGGGATTTAAATTTCCTTTTGTTCTTTCTTTTAAAAGGTCAAGAATATCAATCAATCGCCTGGCCAAATCTAAATTCTCCTCTTTTTTTTTGCTGATAGGGTCTTCGGCTTGGCCAAGCTTTACCAAAGCCTGGATGTAAAAGGGTAAAACAACAGAACTGAAATCTAAGGGAGGGAGGAATTCTTTCTTTTCTTCAGTTTTTTCATCTTTAGTTTTCTTTTTTTCCTCTTTTTTTGTCATTAACTTCCCTTTATTTAAATTTTTAGGACAAACTGGGATTGAAATTTGTCTCAGGTTCAGATATTTTTATTAAATTGATAGAAAATATTACAATTTTTTTAGTTAATATTCAAGGGAGATAAACAAATGAAGGATGCAGAGAAAGCAGGAAAAAAGTTTAGGCAATTAGTCCAAATTATAGAGACTTTACGGAGCGAGGGAGGATGTCCCTGGGATAGAGAGCAAGATGAAAAATCAATAACCAATTTTTTTTTAGAAGAAGTATACGAGGCTGTTGAAGCTATTTCCATAAACGATACAAAGTCGATAGCTGAAGAACTCGGCGATGTTCTGATGGAGGTGGTTTTTTTGGCTCAGATTTACGAAGAGAAGAAGGAGTTTTCTGTGGATGATGTTTTGGAGGGAATAAACCAGAAAATGGTTGGCCGTCATCCCCATGTTTTTGCTCATAAACGGAAAGAAACATCAAAAGAAGTTATTGACGAGTGGCTTCAAAGAAAAAAAAAGGAGAAGGAAAGAGGGTCTGTTTTTGATGGTTTTTCGAATTCCACACCGTCTCTTCTGGCTGCTTTTCAAATCGGAAGTTGTGTTTCCCATTATGGATTTGACTGGAATAAACCTATGGACGCTCTTAAGAAGGTAAAGGAGGAAATTTCTGAATTGGAAAAGGTGATAAAAGCTCAAGATAAAGAGGAAATATCTGGCGAAATAGGGGATGTGTTCTTTTCTCTGGCCAACGTATCTCGTTTGCTTGGCTTAAACCCTGAGATTGCCTTGAAACAAACGAATAGAAAATTCATTAAAAGATTTAAATACATAGAAAAAAAATTGGAAGAAGAAAAAAAAGAGTTAGAGAAGGTGAGCTTAGAAGAAATGGACAAGATATGGGAAGAAGCAAAAAAAGTAAACAAGAAAACCTATAAAGGTTAGAAAAGCGAGAAAAAAAATATAGATGAGCTAGAAGGACTATATAGGTGAAAGGAAATAGTTGAGTCAGTTTCCTTAGTTCATTCTATTTAAACTTTCGTCTTTAAACCTTCAAGGTTAAATCAGATTTTATTTTTGACTTTTGAGATAGTTAATTGTTTGCTCCTTATTCTTTCCTTTCTTTCTAAGGATCAGGCTTGCCTTGATAAATTTGTCGATATTCCCATCCAGTATTTTATCTACATTCCCGATTTCGATTTTTGTTCGCAAGTCTTTTATCATCCGGTAGGGATGAAGAACGTAGGAGCGGATCTGATTTCCCCAGGCGATATCAGATTTTGAATCTTCAATTTTTTCAAGTTTTTCTTGTTGTTTTTTCTTTTCCAGCTCATAAAGACGAGCCCTGAGAACTTTCATCGCTACAGCTTTGTTTTTATGCTGAGATCTTTCGTTCTGACATTGCACGACCATCCCTGTGCGTAAGTGAGTTATTCTCACCGCCGAATCTGTTACGTTGACATGTTGTCCTCCTCGACCAGAAGAGCGGAAGGTGTCAATCCGCAAGTCTTCTGGGTTTATTTCCACTTCGATGTCTTCTTCGACCTCAGGATAGATAAAAACCGCAGCAAAAGACGTGTGTCGTTTCCGGTTGGCGTCAAAGGGAGATATTCTGACAAGTCGATGGACTCCTGATTCCTGACTCAAATAGCCATAAGCATACTCTCCCTCCACTCGAACAGTCACACTCTTAAGGCCAGCTTCTTCCCCAGGGAGCAAATCAAGAATTTCAGTTTTAAACCCTTTACTTTCGGCCCATCTCAAGTACATCCTTAAAAGAATCTGAGCCCAGTCTTGGGATTCAGTTCCTCCTGCTCCAGGATGAATAGAAAAAATAGCATTTCTGGGGTCATCCTCTTCAAAAAGAAGAGCCTGAAGTTCTGCTTCAGCCAGGTTTTTTTCAAAGGTATTTAAAGTCTGTTTTAATTCCTTTTCGACCTTTTCTCCTTCCTTAGTCAGCTCAATGAGCACTTCAAGTTCTTCTTTTTTTTCTTTGATTTTGGCGAAGACTTCAACATCTCTCTCTAGTTTTTTCTTTGTTCTGAGAAGAGATTGTAATTTATTCTGGTTTTGCCATATATTGGAGGCAGATAGTTTTCTGTTTATACTCTCAATCTCGCTCTTCTTTTGAGTTATGTCAAAGAAAACCTCTTAGTTCTTCAAATTTAGAGAGGTATTCTTGAATTTTTTTCTGGAACTCAGAAAGTTGTAACTGAGAAACCGTCTCTTTATCTTTCATTTTTTTCTTTTGATTACAGCAAGAATAAGGAATATTATGGCTAAAGTCAAGCTTCCAACGGGGAGAACATCGCCAAATTTTGTGTAGAGAGTGAGTTTTGTGGAGGGAGTGATTTTTCCAAGGAGAAAAGTCTGAGTCATAAGTTCAGATTTGGAAAGGATTCGGCCGTAAGGGTCGATAATGCCACTTATGCCTGTTGTGGCTGCTCTCAAGATATAGCGCCTGTTTTCCACAGATCTTAAAACAGCCATGGCAAAATGCTGATATGGGGCTGAGCTTTTCCCATACCAGCCATCATTAGTGATGGTTACTAAAAAATTTGCTCCATCTCCTACGAATTTTCGTACTAAGTTAGGGAAAATTATTTCGTAACAGATAGGAGAGCCAAACTCTAACCCTTTGAATTTATGGAGGGAATATTGAGTTCCAGGAGTTGTATCACCGATGGCATGAGTCATTTTTTCGATGAAGAAGAATATTTTTTTATACGGGGTGTACTCGCCAAAAGGAACGAGATGCATTTTATAATAATGGCTTATTGAGAGATCGGGATTAAGACCTAAAGCAGTGTTATAGTAAGAGGTTTTTTCCTGTGTTCTTGCAGTTTCATTAGTGCCCAGGAGAAGAGTACAGTTTGTGTCTTTAACAAAATCTGATAGATTTTTCTTAAAGTAATTGTAAAGCTCTTCAGGACAGCTAAAACAGAGGGGAACTGAAAATTCAGGCCAGATGATTAATTGGGCGCCCTTAGTAGCAGAACGATGGCTTAGTTCAAGATGCCTGTTGAAGAGTTCCAAGATTTCTTGAGTGGATATTTGGTCCCAGTAGATGTCAGAAGAGACATTTCCCTGAATGACTGAGGCAGTAAATGTGTTTTCGGCCGGAGATATCTTTTTTAAGCTTACAAACCCTCCAAGATGAATAAGAAAGATAAGACCCAGGGCCATAAAAAAAGGTGCTCTTTTTTTGAATTTCATAGAAAAAACGAACATGCTCTGGAGAAGAATAAGCACAAAGGAAAGGCCGTAGATTCCAGTTATAGAAGCCAATTGGATGAAATAGATGTTTTTAAACTGGCTGTAGCCCAGGAGACACCATGGAAAACCGGTTAAAAAATAAGTTAAGATGTATTCCATTGAAACCCAGAGAAAAGGAGCAAGGATGAAGACCATTATTGGAAAGCCTTGATTAATCTTTGCCAAAAGAAGAGAAAAAAAGGCCCAGAAAAGTGCCAGAAAAAGTATGAGCAGGACATAAATAAGGAGGCTTAGTCCAAAAGAAAGATTTCCATAGTAGGCAGGAACTGAAGGTATCCAATAAAGAAGTATTCCATAATAAGAAAAACCGGCTGTCAAACCTAACAAAAAAGAGTGTTTTGGGCTTTTTTCTAAAAGGATAAATAAAAGAGGGATAAGGGAGACCCAGGCGAAAAAGGAAAGGTTAAATTTAGGAAAGGCAAGAGCAGTGAAAATCCCGCTCAAAAATGCTAAGAAAATAGCGTATTTTCTGATCTTCAAAGTCTAAGGCGATGTTGATTTTTTCACTTCTATCCTGGTATCTGAGATTAGGGCTCTGAGCCTTAGCCCTTGATTATGAAGTAGTCTTTCTTCTTTTTTAGTAATAATTTTAGCTTTTCTTTTGCTTGCTCAGCTTCTTCTTTGTTTGAGAATCCTCCAATCCTTACCCGATAAACGGATTTTTTATCCGAGGAAAAAGGCTCCAGAACAAGAGTGGGAAAGCCTTCCTTCTTGAATTGATCAGCAAAGGATGACGCGGCTTCTTTTTTATAAAAGGCACCAACCTGGATATAGTATAATTCTTTTGGAGAAGCTTTTTGTTTTTGAGCTTCTTCATTGAATTTTTGGTGAGACTCCAGTTCTTTGCTGATTAAATCCTTTGGTTCTTGAGAAACAAGAGGCTCTTTTTTCTCGATTTGAGTTGTCTCTTCTTTAGGAGGAACTCCAGAAGCATTGATTATTTGAGTTTGTTTTTTGCCTACTGATACCCCAAGAAGAAAGATAACTCCACCTGCAATTATCATTCCCAAGAAGATAAAAACAAGCCAGCTACTCGAGATTTGAATCTCTCTGTAGTCTTTGTTCCTCATATTTTATTCTTTTTTGCTTTCTGACCTTTCATAGCTGAAAGCCTTCATTAATTCAATGGGCAGGGGGAAAATAATGGTTGAATTTTTTTCAGTGGCAATTTCTGTCAGAGTACCAAGAAATCTGAGTTGAAGAGCTTGGGGGTTCGTTGAAATGATATCAGCGGCCCTGGTGAGTTTATCAGCAGCCTGGAATTCTCCTTCGGCATGGATAATTTTGGCTCTTTTTTCTCTCTCGGCTTCAGCTTGCTTGGCAATGGCTCTGACCATGTTATCTGGTAAATCAACGTGTTTCATTTCAACAAGCTGAACCTTGATTCCCCACGGGTCCGTATGTCTATCTATGATTTCCTGGAGTTGGGTGTTGAGCTTTTCCCGCGAAGATAGGAGATCATCAAGTTCAACTTCTCCTAAGACACTTCTCAGGGTTGTCTGGGCAAGCTGAGAAGTGGCAAAGAGAAAATCCTGGACTTCGATAATAGCTCTCATAGGTCCCATAACTCGAAAATAGACGACGGCATTGACCTTTACTGAGACGTTATCTTTAGTAATAATATCTTGAGGGGGTATATCCATAACAACTATTCGCAGACTAACCCTGACCATGCGGTCGATAGGAGGGAAGACGAAAATCAGGCCTGGGCCTTTTGGCTTTTTAAGAGCGCGGCCCAAACGGAAAATCACTCCTCTTTCGTATTCCCTTAAAATTTTAATCGCATTTAACAAATAGAGAACAATGATAACTATTACAATAATTGGATAAGTTGGCATTTTTACCTCCTTGTTTCAGAATTCTAGAGATTTTTTTCCTTTATGTTATTTTTAAAGTAACCTTATCTCAAGTTTTGAAATTTGTAAGTTCAAAATAAGCAATAATTTTTCCTTCTCGTTTTTCCGCTGCTTCTTTAAGTTTTGGTTACCTTTATTTTTAAGTTCTGCAGGACTTCTATCACTTTTACTTTTGTGCCCTTAGAGATTTTTCGCCTTGCTTCCGCCTCCCATATTTCTCCGTGGACAAAAACCTTGCCTTCAGGACTGAGATCGGTCTGGGCTACTCCGATTTCTCCGATTAACCCTTCTTTCCCAGTAAGAGCTTTTATCATATGAGCCCGAATGGCCAAGACAATCAAAAAAATGAAGACCAGAGAAATGCCTAAAGCTACAGGGATAATAAATTTCAAGCTTGGTCTTAACTCAGGGATAGGGGAATCTATGAGCATAATTGAGCCGATTACCATGGCAATAACTCCTCCTGCAGATAAAATTCCGTAACTCTGCACTTTTAGCTCAAGAATGAATAATCCGATTGCTAATAAAATTAATATCAACCCTACATAGTTAAGGGGCAAAATCTGGAAAGAGAAGATGGCTAAAAGAAGGCAAATTCCGCCCACAACTCCAGGCAAAATAGAGCCCGGATTGGAAAATTCGAAATATAAACCAAGCAACCCCAACATCAAGAGAATATAGGCCAGATTAGGGTTAGAAATAGTAATTAAAAATTTCTGCCTTGCAGACATGGGGATTTCAACCAAATTTTCTTCTTTTAACTTGAGTAAAATTTCTTCTCCATTAAACATTCTTATTGTTTTCCCGTGGAAATAGTCGATGATTTCTTGTTCATTTTTGGCTATTAAATCAATCAGGTTTCCATCAAGGGCTTCTTTTTCAGTGTAAGATAAACTTTTTCTAACAGCATCTTCTGCTAATTTGACATTCCTTCCCCTCTTTTCAGCCAGAGTTTTTATGTAGGAGGCTGCATCATGAGTGATTTTTTCTTCCATGGTTTTATCCATTGATTGGCCGGTGATAGATATTCCTACTGGGTGGGCTGCTCCTGTATTTGTTCCGGGAGCCATAACGAAAATGTCACAGGCAATGGCAATAAAAAAGCCAGCTGAGGCAGATCGAGCTCCACTGGGGCTAACAAAGGCAGCTATAGGGGTTTTTGAGCTTAAAATTTTTTCTATAATCTCTCTCATGGAAGTATCCAGACCTCCTGGAGTGTTAAGGGTTATGATGATCAGACTGGCATTTTCCCTTTCAGCTCTGTCAATAGTGTCACGAATGTATTCTGAGGTTATGGGATGAATTGGAGCATTAATATTTATTTTGAAGATAGAAGCATGAATTATCAGGGGAAAGGCTAAAACAAGCGAGAAAATGAAAATTTTTTTATTCACTGTGACCTCATTATAAGAAGTATCTAATGCCAAGTCAATAATTTATCTTGACTTTTTGTTCTTAATAAATTAATTATAGTTTATTCATGACGATTAAAAGGAGAGGGGAATGATTAAGAATGATATCGCCCTTACTATCGAAAAAAAATCAGAATTCAACAGGGCAAAATCATTATTAATCGTCGAAGCAATTCTTGATTCTCTTAAAGAAGTTCTTATAAAAGATGAGAAAATTGAAATCAGAGGATTTGCCAGCTTTAGAGTTGTACCTAAAAAAACTGGATTTGGAAGAGACATTCGCCGAAAAAAACAAATCAGGATAAAAGAAGGAAAAAGGATAAAATTTAGACTTGGTCAAGAATTGAAAAGATTGTGATTAAGATTTTGACTCCTAGCCAGGAGTATAAGAAGAATCTCTTACTCAAGAGAAAAACTGTTAAATTTCTTTTCTTCTGTCCTTAGTCTCCTTTTTCTTTTTTGAACACTCCTAGGCAGCTGATGGACATTCCTTTTAAAAGTTAGAGTGAACTTCTTAGATAGGCAATGATTTAGTTGATGAGTAAATATAAAAATAAGCCTCTATCTCCTGATAACCTGAAAACTTTTTCTCTCAAGTCAAGAAAGAGCAAAGTGGATGTCAAAGACTTTGCTCATACCATGAGGGGAGGGGAATCCATTGAACAATTCGTTGAGAGCCTTCCTGATATATTGGCAGCCAAGGATTTTAAGCAATTCCTTCTTTTGATGGAAAAAGCAAAAGAGAAAAAAAAAGCAATTATTTTTGCCTTAGGAGCTCATGTTATCAAAGTAGGTCTGAGTCCAATTTTAATCGACCTGATGAAGGAAGGCTGGATAACTGCCCTAGCTTTGAACGGCGCCTGTATCATTCATGATTTTGAAGTTTCGTTTCGGGGGCAAACATCTGAAGATGTGGACATCCAGCTCAAAGAGGGCCAGTTTGGAATGGCTCAAGAGACTGGAGAGATGTTGAATAGAGCCATAAATTTAGGAGCAGAGGAAGGCTATGGCTTGGGAGAGGCGGTAGGGAGAATGATAGCTGGTTCTGATTTTCCTTATAAAAATTTAAGCCTGTTGGCCACTTCTTATGATCTATGCATTCCTACCACAGTTCATGTTGCTCTGGGAACGGATGTCATTCATTTTCATCCTGAATCAAAGGGAGAAGCGCTGGGAAAAACATCCCTTAAAGATTTTTTTCTTTTTTGTTCTTTATTAGAGAATCTTGAAGATGGAGGAATTTTTATTAATATTGGTTCAGCTGTGATCTTGCCCGAAGTTTTTCTCAAAGCTGTGTCTTTTATTAGAAATAAAGGTATTTCTCTTGTAGGTTTTGTTACTGCTGTTTTTGATTTTATTCATCATTACCGTCCCTACCAGAATGTTGTCAGAAGACCTGTGGCCGAGAAGGGGAGAGGGTTCTATTTTATTGGTCACCACGAGATAATGATTCCTCTTCTGGCAGCAGCCCTGAAATCAGTAAATAGCAAGAAGTAAGCAGTAATCAGTAATATTAAAAAGCGTCCTCTTGGAGTCAGAGTTTACCATTGTTAAGACATTGATTTTCTGGGCCGGAGTCAGGCTTTGCTTTTCCCCATGGGGTCAGACCTTTCAACGGGGTCAGGCTTTATCATGAATAGACGTTCAGGAACATCCAATGGGGTCAGACTTCGCCGTCATTGAGCTTTGGGGTCAGGCCTTATCATAGTGTTAACTCTGGTAATCAAAATTTATCAGACTTCGGGGTCAGGCTTTGTCCAACGGGGTCAGACTTCGCCGTTATTGATATAACTGGACTAATTTTCATTTTTCGATCATTTATCCATAATGAAGTCTGACCCCAAAGCTCAGCCTGACCCCATTGCTTTTTCGATTATTTATCCATAATGAAGTCTGATCCCGAAGGACTGCCTAAACTCTAATCCCTGAGGAGACTGCTCATTGTTCACTGATTACTTCTTCCTGGTTCCACATTTCTTTTCATAGTCTAACATTAGACTTCTGAATACTTGTTCCGTTTGTTCAGCTGTGTGGCGCAAGGAGCCTGAAGTGTCAATGATATAATTTGCATACTTTAGCTTTTCTTTAGGCAACATCTGTGTTCTAATTTTTTTTAGGGCTTCTTTTCGGCTGATATTATCCCTTTCTTTTAATCTTTTTATCTGGATTTCTTTCTTGCAATAAACGACAATAATCTTGTCAAAAAAATCAGTAAATCCGGATTCAATGGTCAGAGCAGCTTCAGAGACAAAAATTTTATAATGGCTTTCATTTTTGAGCTTCTCAATGGTTTTCTTTTTCTTTTCAAGAACAAGTGGATGAATAAGTTTATTGAGAAAGTTCCGGTCTTGCTCTCGAGCAAAAACAATAGAGCCTAATTTTAGGCGATTTATTGTTTTATCAGGGTTGAGGATTTCTTCGCCGAAGTGAGAGACAATTTTTTTCCAAACTAGTTTTTCAGGTTCCATAAACTGGTGAGCAATTTTATCAGCATAATGAATATAACAGCCTAAATCTTTAAGGATTTTTGTCACCACAGATTTGCCTGTTGCAATTCCTCCTGTTAAGGCTACTATTAACATCTGGTCTGTGTTAGAGAAGAAAAAATATTTTAAAAACGAAAAGGAAGGATAGGAACTTGGGAAAAAATTGAGAGCTTTAATCTCAGGTTAACTTTTTAATTTCTTTTTTTTCTCAGAAATAACCTTAAATTTACTAGAAAAGCGGAGTGCCACGCCTTGTTTTTTTCCTTTTTTTTTGTCTGATTCTTCGAGTCGAACAGTAATTCCCCCCAGACAAAGCTTAAGTTTTTTACCTTTAGTTAGTTCATCAGGAAGCTCTATGACTAAATTAAGTTTTGAACCCACGATTAATCCAGAATCGAGACAGAAATAAGCTCCTCCAGAACTGATATTCTCTAGAGTTGTCGTTTCTTTAAATTTTTTGCCCTGGGGAAGTTTTCCTTCTACTAGGGCAGCAAGAGGAAGGTCAAGTCGCCACTCCTTTCGGCGATTGATATCTAACTCATTGATGGGTAGGATTTTTTCTACTAAATCTTTTTTTCGGGGAGTTTTTCTTGATGATTTTTTTGCCATGATAACCTTTAAATTTTTTTTTATTTTGTTAAAATAGGGCAGAATTAATGGCGTACAGAGCAAGTTGAAGCCGACTGTGGGTATCTAGCTTGGCATAAATGCTTTTAATATGAGACCTGACTGTATTCTTGCTGATAAAGAGAGCTTCAGCTATTTCATCATTACTTTTACCTTGGCCGATAAGCCTTAACACTTGAAATTCAGTCGGGGTAAGTTGATCAAGAGTTTTTTCTTTTAAGTCTCTTCCGACAACAGAAATAATGCGATCCATGATACTGCTCATCTTATCTCTAGGAAGCCATATCTCTCCCTTATTTATAATACGGATTGCCTCAGGTAATTGTTCTGCGGAGTCATTCAGGTCAAAATAGCCTCTTGCTCCAGAGTTCATAAGGCTAACGATTTCTTCATGAGAGGGAATATTTCCTAGGAGCAATAATTGAGACTTTGTTTGAGCCTTTGAAATTTCTATGATTGCCTTACAGATTTCCCTGATATTCGGTAAAGGTTCAGTATGGGCAAAAAGAATAATATTGGGTTTTAGTTTTTTTATAGACTCCATAAAGGAATCAATAGTATTTTTTTCGATATTGGCTATTTTAATATCAGCATTGTTTTCTAAGGCGTTTAAGATCCCAGAAAGGATCAAGTCTGAAGGGCAGAAAATTAAGAGATTGATTGATTTTTCTTTATTAACTAGAAAATTCTTTTTATTCATAATTGTCTCTTTCTCTCTAATTCTTTTAGTGACCTTGAATTTTTTCTATGCGAAAGAATTTTTCTTTTTGATTCTAATATTATATACCCTTTAAGTTTTCTTGATTTATGTTATAAAAACAGAAATTCATTGTCAAGAGCAAAGAAGGTAAAATTAGGAAGGTATATTATTTTTAAATTTTTCTTCTTGATTTAATTAATTTTGAGGGATAGGCCTCGAATTTTGTATTTTTTGTCTAATCGGACAGAAATCAATTGCTTTTTTTTGAAGTTTGTTTTTGCTTTGATATAGGTCACTGTACCAGTAAGTACGAGTTTAAATTGTTTTTCTAGAATAATAGTCTTAGGGATATCAAGGCATAAAGTTAGATTAGAGCCAATTTTTACCCCAGAATTAAGCCCGAAAACGGCGTGCTGCGAGCTTATGGAAGAGAGTTTGGTTCGTTCTTGGAACTCATTTTCTTTTGCATCCACTCCTGAGATAAGAATGGGAAGAGGGAGCTCAAAGCTTCGCTCTCTTTTAGCTATTTTGGCAGGCATGTAGGCCACTTGTCTATTGCTAAATTTCTCTGGACACATTTGTAGAAATGATTTTTGCAGAAGAAAGTGAATCGGTCAATCGCCTTTAAAGATGAATTTCGGGGTGATTATTTTTTTATTCTTATCATCGAAAAAGGTGATATATGTGATTAATTGCTCTTGTTCAGTCAAATTGGGCAGCTGCTGATTCCTTATTGATGGAAGGAAATGGACAATTTTTAAGGAGTAAAAGGAGTGGAGGAAGAGGAGAGCGAGTGTCTCAGAAGTTGCTCCCGCTACATTTCTCAAACCCTTACCCATTAGCTTGAATTTTATAGTTATTTCCTATATTATCACCTTTACACTCAATTTTTTTCCCTTAAAAGATAATACAGGAAAAAAATAGCATTTCTGTTTGGGAAGCAACTCCTTAAAAATTAACCAGTTTACGGCTATTCTTGACAATAAAATTATCCGTAGATAGAATGAACTGAGAATTTATAGACGGAGCGAGAGGTGAGCGAAAAAGAGAGATTCGTTAAACAATTGACTCCAAAAAGCGTGGATTTTTCAAAATGGTATGTAGAAGTCATTCGAAAAGCAGAGTTGGCCGACTATGCGCCAGTGAGGGGCATGATGGTCATCCGTCCCTATGGCTATGCAGTCTGGGAAAAAATTCAGCAACGAGTTGATGAGAAAATTAAGGCC
>Ga0114921_10000872_pt1 | contig 13120 bp, 11 predicted proteins | sample BentaG_FD_87016 | JGI IMG/M metagenome (GOLD analysis project Ga0114921, IMG submission 87016) | Deep subsurface microbial communities from South Atlantic Ocean to uncover new lineages of life (NeLLi) - Benguela_00093 metaG | ecosystem: Environmental > Aquatic > Marine > Oceanic > Sediment ...
ATATTCAGATTCCTTAAATTTAAAATTGATCCTAATAAGTTAATAAATTTTGGAGCAATTCTCATATTATTTAACTAGATACAGAAATAGAAAAAAAATATTTTAAAAAATTAGCAAACTTATTCAAATTTAAGTCTCTGGATTAAGAATTTCTCCAACATAATAAAGACCAACAAGGTTTCCACGTTTTTGGAATTTCCTTGAAACTAATAGAATGATAACATGCTCGTTCTCGTCTATATGACCTGTCTCGACCCCAAACTTTACTGATTGTTCGATTAAACTCTCAACATCCAAATTAAAGAAGTCAATATTCTCGATAAATATAGGTTGCACACCCCAAATAAGGTTTAATTCTCGCGCAGTTTGTTTGGATGGTGTCATTGCGATAATCGGTAAGGGAGGTCGGAATTTAGAAATCATCTTTGCTCCATAACCCTCTCTGGTGATAACGAGAATTTTTCCCCTGAAATTTAATTCTTCCATTTCTCGAGCAAGAGCGTGTATAGCGTGTCCAAGTGTCTGGGTGTGTGTTAAACGATCAGAATCGTAATCGTCAGGAACTCTTAGAGGGGTGTTTTCGCTAGCTGTTGTTGCAATTTTGTTCATATATTCTACTGAATTTATAGGATATTTTCCTACAGCAGTTTCAGCAGAGAGCATTACAGCATCGGCTCCATCAATAACTGCATTATAAATATCGTTGGCTTCAGCTCTTGTTGGCACCGGTGTGTTAATCATTGACTCTAGCATTTGGGTTGCTACTATCACGGGTTTCCCTTCTTTGTTACATTTTAAAATTAATTCTTTTTGTCTTATTGGCACCTGATCTGGAGAGATTTCAACACCTAAATCTCCTCTCGCAATCATTATACCATCAGATACTTCTAGAATTTGATCAAAATTTACTAGTGCTACAAGGCGTTCGATCTTAGAAATCAATTTTATTTTGTTATTTCCGTAATTTTCAAGGAGCTTTTTGACTGTGAGAACGTCATCTCCACTAGAAACGAAAGAGATTGCTACAAACTCAGGATTAATGTCAGCAATAAATTCAAGGTCTTTAATATCTTTCTCCGTAGGCACAGATTGATTTAGTTCGCCATTAGGAATGTTTACACCTTTATTGTTGCTTATCAATCCCCCAGCAATTACTTCCCCAATCAGGTGATCTTTTTCTTTACTCTTTACCTGAATTTTAATGATCCCATCGTTAACAAAAAACTCATTACCTTTTTTCATAGATTTCAAAAACCCTACGAGGGGAATTGCAAATTGATCTTGGTCTCCTCCTCCGGGAATCTCGTTCTCAAAGACTTTTACTTCTTGTCCAACATTTAAAATATAAGCTTCATCATTCTTAAATTTACCAACCCTAATTTTAGGCCCTTGGATATCGGCCATAATTCCAACTTTATCGTCGACATCCCTAATTCTTTCAACTAATTCACTTTTTTCTTTATGAGTCCCGTGAGAAAAATTCAATCTAAAAATATCGACACCGGCATCGATTAGACTCTTAATCATCTGTTTTGAGCTAGAAGCGGGACCAATAGTGCTAACGATTTTAACGGTATTCTCTCTGAAAGACATCTTATTTATAATTTAGATTTTTAATTTATGTTCTAATATAGAATAATTAATATTAATATTACGGCTAGTTATAAAAATTATACACGTTCAATTAATTTTCCCAGATTATCTAAATCTTTTCGGAATAGAATTCTGAATGCCTTTAATAATTTGATGACTTCTGAAAGATTATCCTTTTTTTCTATTTCTTTTAAAGAAAATAAACCAACTCGAAAGTGTTGAGGATGTAATGGAAATTGAATCAATTTTAAGTTATTTTTTTTGCTATATTCTTTTGCTAAATTAACTAAAAGATCAGAACTTTGAGAAGCTAATAATATTGCCAAAAAATATCTGTATCTTGGGCTTTTAATATAATTTTTTGTAGTTATGAAAATGAAATTATTTAAATTTCCATTTAGCTCGTAAATTTTCTTAACCTTTAAGGACCTAGAGATTCCATTAGCCTTTTCTGAAATAGGAGGATACTTATTTTTTATTCGTTTAGCATTTTTAAGAACTTCTTTTTTTAGATAACTTTGTAGGTTTTCTTTAATATTATTATCAGAAGTCATAGGAGTAGGAATATTCTATTTAATTAGATTCTTAGGTTTTTAAAAGTAATTTTTTAATACAAATCTTTAATTACAAATTCAAGCTCTAATTTTTTAAGCGTCTCTTTTAACGGATATCCATTTTCGGGATTCCAGCCCATTTTGATGCAATACTTTTTATAGAAATCTTTATATTCTACAGTTGTACCTTTAAGTGGGCCTTTTTTAGCAGGAGGATCTCCTATTACTCTATCAGGTAGTTCATTCTGTGATAATTTAATCCCTTCTCTCAACGTGAAAGCTTGACGTAGTGTTTGAATTCTTAATCCTATAGTGATATACTCATCAATATCGTCGCTCCAACCTGTTAATGCGTTTAAAAGGTCAATAAAAGGATACGGACCGAAGGAAGTTGAGAACATACACATCCCTGCACAGCTTAGTATTTGATGAAATCCTGTAGCAATGAATTGTGCTTCAACCTTTCTATCCTCGTTTTGTTTTCTTTTTTTTGGGAGGTGTAATTTTTTTTCGAATTTATCATATGCTCCAATATCAGCAAAATCAATACTCGCAGTAGTATGTCTTCCCGGTGTCGGATCAAAAGCATAAGAAAAAGCTAAAGATTTAAAATATCTAGGATCGTGCATAGGGATTTCTGAACCTAACGAATTCATAGCATATGGTTCGCTTTCTTTTCCAATTTTATCAACTGCTATTTTTACACCATCTGCTAACAGATCACCAATACCTTCTCTTAATATTATTTTATTAACTAGGCTTAATATCGCCTTAGAATTACCCCAATTTAATTCTAAGCCATTTGTATCATTTTTGCTTATAAGTCCATTTTCGTAACACTCAATTGCATACGCAACGGTAGCTCCAGTAGAGATTGTATCGATCGCAGCACGATTACAAACATCGTTAATTTGAAATATAGATTGCAAGTCATTGTTAAGCAAAAGAGAACCGAAAGCACAACAAGTTTCGTATTCAGGAATGTGCATCTCTTCGATATTTAATTCAGGAATTTTCAGAATTGCTCCACATTGAACAGAACAATTAAAACATCCGTATTCTTTTACTTTATACTCATTGATATTAATTGATGATAGATTAGTTGATTTTTTGTAAGGGAAATCGTACATACCTATCCCTAACCAATTTTTAATGGGAGAATCTCCAGATTCCGCACTAATTGTATTACCAATACTAGTTCCAAAATTGCGATAAATTGTTCTCATTAGATTAGGGGCATTGATCATTCCAAGTTTAAGTCTGCGCATTGATTTTACCATTCCGAACATTTCCCCCAAAAATGACTTTTTCATAGATTTTAATTCTTTAATTTTGGTGGTCTTGTGATACTCCTTTATCAAATTAACAAATTTCTCGCGGTTAAATATCTCAACTTTCTTATTACCCTTAAGAACGATGGTTTTAAGATTTTTGGAGCCCATAATCGCTCCTAAGCCTGAACGAGCGGCAATTCTTCCTCTATCGTTAGCGATTCCTGAGATTTTCGAGAGATTTTCTCCAGCTTGTCCGATTCCGGCGGTTTTAATCGAGTTTCCGTGCTTTTTTTTAAGAATTTTCTCGGTTTCTATAATGTCTTTTCCCCAAATATCAGAAGCGTCTAAAATTTTACTTTTGTCATCCATAATTGAGAGATAAATTGGTTCTGTAGATTTTCCTGAAACCATAATTCCATCGTAACCACAAGCCTTTATCGCTGGTCCAAAGTTTCCACCACAATTCGCATCACCCCAAGTTCCTGTAAGCGGAGACTTACCTACAACCATGTATCTACCTGAAAAAGGAGCTGCAGTGTTCGTTAATAACCCGGGAAAAAAACCAATTATCGATTCTGAACTTAAGGGTTCTGTATGTGGGGACATCCTTTCGTACAATAATCTACACCCTAGACCATATTCGCCCATGAATTGACGAAAAGTCTTTTCAGATATTTCTTCCTCTGTTAGATTATCTTTTGTTAAGTCAACCCATAGTACTTTTCCGTAAAAACCGTAGCTCATTTATTAGATCAGATTCTCGTTTAACAAGTACCTTGGTTTAATAAATAGAAAGATAGTCATATTAATTTTTTGATTAATTATTTTTTTGATTAAAACTTCGAAACATATATATATGTCAATTTGTTATATAAAGATGGTTGCTGTAATTATCAAGTATTCCCAATCATGCTATTTCCATTAACAAGAAAAGCTGATTAAGAGTAAATCTTTTATAACTTAGGCGAAACAATTTTCATTGCGTAGGGTTATTCAATTAATTATAAAAATAATGAGATGTTTTATGTCGACGGTCCCAGCTCTTAAAAACGAGAGTATATCGGTAAGTATGTTTTTAGATTGGTGCAAGTACAAGAATATCTTTTATAATAATATGTATTTAGAAGAATACGACTGGGTAATTAAAATGCCATTGATACCTCAAGGGTCAGAAACTCAGGATAATATTAAACTTAAGAAATTTGACCTTACTAAATATACTTATTTGCTCTCTTATTAACATTTTAGTGTTATAGGCTTCGCTTTATTAAATTAGCTAATTTTATTTTTGATATTTCTCTCTCTTAACATTTTATTCCAACATGAGAAGCAGATATAACCCTGCCCTTCTAATTTTACGAGGTCTTTACTCGACCGTATCATTCCGCATTTCACGCATTTTTTTTTCATTTCAATTATCAGCAAAACCAAATATTATTTCTAATTTCAGTTCAAATCGAATGTATCATTTTTATCGAGAACTATCACATTGATTTCAGAATTGTTGAAAAATCTTTTAAAAAAATGGGGATGGTCGGTGTGAACAGGGATTAAATATTCAGGATTAACCGAATTGATAAAGTTTATTAAATGATGAGGCATTGCGTGTCCAGACGAATATACTCTGTAAGAAGGAATACCATGCCGACGGAAATAACGAGTTAATGTTCTATTGTTATCAATGTATTCCTCTGTATAAGGATCTATACTAGATGAGATAAACGCTCCTTTAAGATTTGGATTTATCTTTTCGATAATATCTTTTTGCAGTGAAGTAATATAAAAGAAAAAATGGCTTTCTAACTCTTTAATTTCACTATGTTTTATAAACCGGAAACCTTTCTTTTCTTTATGTAACGCTTGCCTTATCTTTTCTTGCCATCGATATCTTGCATTGCCGCTAGAAAGGATTAAAATGTGATCATCAGCAATTATATTTGGATTTTTCATACTTTCGTAGATTTCATCCTTATTCATAAGATAATAGAAATAAGCGTCTTTTTCGGTAATGACAAATTTCCAACCATGCTTTTTAGCAATTAAAGAAAAAGTCCTGAAGCGATCCCAATCTAAACGATCATACTTTACTAAAAAAAAATCAAAAGGATTTTCAAGGAAGAGTTGTTCTACGTTTTTCTCTACATTATTTTCGGACTCAATTGCACCCCTATGAATATGTGTCCCTTCACAGATTAAGATATCAATTTTGTTAAGACCTTCATTAGATATTTCACTCAAGAAATCTTGAGTCATAGCAGATAAGGGTCCGTGCATACGGAAGTCTCCTGTATAGACGATATTGCATGTAGACATTTTAATTATAAATCCATAAGCGGCTGGAATAGAATGATCTACATGCACTGGAATTATTTTTACCCCTTTGATATCGAGGACATCTCCAGTACGAAAAAGATTCCATTTTAATCCCCCGTAATTATTGCTAATCGAAACTTTTGAACATTTATAATAAGCAGAAATAATTTTTTTCGTAAAAACTCCTGTATAAATGGGAATATTTCTGTTAATAAATGATAGACCGTAAAAATGGTCTCTATGTGGGTGCGTGATAAGAATCCCATCAACATTTGTAATCATATCATTGTATTCTGGGTCCTTACTAGCTTCGTAGTTAGTATATAAGTTTTCAATTGAAAGGTGTTCTGTTTTAGGTAATAATCCTAATTTTGTTAAATCCTTAACCGAAGATGGTTTCTCGTATTTTTCAAAATTATCATTGAAATTCTTAATATTGATTCCAAAATCTAAAAAAATTTTCACATTATGATTGAAATCTTCTAATAGGATTTTATTTCCTCCTACTTCATTAACTCCTCCAAGAAACGTAAGTTTTACAGCTGAATTTTTCATTTTGTCTTTCCGAATTCAGTAATTTTTATTATTATCTACTTTAATGTAGAAACCAAACAATATAATTACCTCACAATTTCTCTAAAAACTTTTGATAGATGTCTTTCGCTCAAGAAACAGAAAGTTTCCATAAAAAAGAAGGAAAAGGAGCTCCAATTCGAGCCGAAGTATTATAGGTTAAGAGAGAATTAAACTCATGCTTGAGTTTAATAGAGGGCGAAATCCAATGTTAGCTCGAATTTCTACTACCTTCAATAATCTATTTATTTTCCTTTTATATAAAAGCGACTGGAACAAATTCTAATTTGTGTTGATAGAACATATAAAAAAGAGGATTTTTGACAATTAAGTTAAATCAAGACTCTCCGTTGCCATTCCAGAAGATTTTATTCAAATTTAATCCACGCTTCACAAGTTCTTAAAGCATTATATTTCTGGAGTTTTTCATTCGCAGAATCTACTGCTTGTTGAGTAATGACATGCTTTTTAAATCCCGCTCTTTCAAGTTCTTCAATATTATAAGTAATCTCAGTAATTAATTGAGTCGACATCTTTTCAGTATATAATTGAGTTTTATCCTTAAGGTCTTTATCGTTCACTTCTAAAGACTTCAGTTCATCTATATATCCCTTTTTATCCAAATTTTCTATTTTGTATTGTAAGAAATCTAAACTCTGCCTTCGTAAAAATATTGCGGCATGTATAAGCTGTTTATGAGCTTTGGAATAGTTGGCAAGAAAAATCCCATAAATGGTTAAACCAGCAATAATAAAAGCTAAAATCTCTGCAACTAGACTAAAAACCCAGATTAATAGAACCTCGCCAAAAAGGAAAGGTAAATAAGCAAATACGACAATGAAAATACTTATTAATAAACCAAATTTAAGTAGAGTATTTCTTTTTTTCTCAGTGATATCCCAGAGAACTGAATGCGTTGCTTCAGCGTCAATTGAGCGATTAAATGCCACTTTTATTTTTCCTATAGCAATTTCTTTAAGATCAAATAATTCTGCTTGTTCATCTTTTACCATGATTGTAACCTCGCATAAGTCTTGTAGATCATAATCATTAGTATTAAAAAATTTATATATAATTATTTATAACATTCCTTCAAGATTCGTATGTGAAGCTTAGATAATTAATGTAATAGCTTTTTGTTTTAGTAAAATCATTCTTTATTTTCTAGATCAAGTGGTTCGTACTTAATCGTAGAATCTTTCCCACGTTCCATATAAAGGAATTCAAATGTTTCGGGTTTAAACTGGTTCTTTAAGAATCTTACGACTTCTAATCCTTTAGAAAACTCGTCGCAAATAAATATATCAACGCTAATGTAGCCATGTTCTGGCCAAGTATGAATTGCTGCATGACTTGTTTTAAGTATAGCAACAGCACTATATCCATATGGTTTATAATTATGATGAAATATGTCGTAAGTAATTAATTCCGCATAGCTTAAAGCGTCAAGGAAGATTTTTTGAATCTTATCATTTTCTAAAAGAAGGTTTTGCTCTTTAAAACGCATTTCTCCAACAAAATGATATCCAATAGGGCGGTAGGGGATTATTTTTCCTTTTTTTAAATCTGCTGTATATATTGGGAGCGTATCTAAGCTTAATCTATCTTCAGTGTTTTGAATTTCGGCTACTTCTAAATAATAAAGGTGACTAAACTGACCTAATATACTTGCTCCTTTGTAAAGATTGAAATAAGGTATCATTTCTTTTATTATAAATCCATGATCTAAAATCGATAATTGTATTTGTTGCATTTCTTTGGGAGGTTTGTTTCCAAAGCACAGAAGACATTTTTTACCGACAATATTATGGTCCTTTCCTTCGATATTTATATTAGTTTTTAAAATCTGTTTTGCTCTTTTTAAAAATAATCGCAATCCGTCATTGGTATAAGGAGGATCCATTACAACAAGGTCATAATTGTTTAAAACGCTAACAGGAGAGGAATCTCTAAGATCGTGAGTCAAGACATTATAACCTTTTAAGGCGAGCGTGTTTGCACTATCGGTAAGAAATTTTATAACATTAGGATCTATATCTATAACAGTTATTTCTTCGGCTAAGTTCAATAAACCGACAGTTAAAGAAGTAGCGTCGTCATCACCAAGGAAAAGTATTTTTCTTCCCTCAATATCTCCTTTTTTTAAGAGATAAAGAGCACGATTTATAACTGTAGAAGAAATGGCATGCGATTGGTCCAAAGCAAAATCGGGTTCAGGACGATTTTCTAAGATTTCTTCTATTTTACTAATAGAAGCAAATTCATTTGGAATTTCAGATAAAGACATGTCGTAATTATCAGGAAGAGGATCGTATTCAAATTTAAGTTTAAGATTTTTTTTTATCCATTCTCGCCCTATTTCACCCAAAAAGTTTTTCTTTTCTATAATACCCGCTTTTACTAATTCTCCTCGAACAGCTGCTAGAGCTGGTATAGCGATTCCGGTTTTCTGGGAAACCTTTTTGTTTTTGAGAGATGGAAAGCGATACATTGTTAATAGGATTGATCGTACTCCTTCAACACCTTCTGCTAATTGCGCTTTTTCTGCTATGATAGTTAAAATCCCTTCTGTTTCATCATTCATAGTGTAACATTATGATTCAAATAAGAAATATTTTACTTAATAAAGTAAAAAAAAATAGTATAAAATCATTAAAAGCATTTTACTTTAAAATTGTATGATAAATAGCGTTAAATCAGTAGATTTTTGGTATTAGTTTGTATTTTACTCGAGTTCGATAATCCTCATAGCCATCCATTCCTTTAGTGAGCATTTTCTCCTCGAATTTTATTCGAATAATTAAAGTTAAAACTACGATCGCAGCAGGAATTAAGGAAATCCATGATCCTAAAGCGACGGGTAACCCAAGTGCCATCAAAATCGCACCCGTATAGAGTGGATGTCGTATATGACCATATAACCCCGTATCAATAAGTTTTTGACCTTTATTTATATCCAATATTTTCGAGGCGTAGGCATTTTGAACCATTGCGAAATCCATGATAATAAGACCAATATTCAAAACTGCAAGGCCAATAATTTCTACCATAAAAGGAATTGGAGACCATCCATAGCGATAATCGAATGGAGGTAATACTATCGCACCAATAAATCCTATGCTCATAAGCGGCATTATGAACCAATCCGATCTTGCAGAACTTTTTGTTTTTTCTGTAACACCAACCTTTTTCACTTTCATTCGGTTCCTAATGACGCGTGGGTTCTTTTTATTTATGAAATAATAACTGATAGTAAAGTTTACTACAAATGATAAAATGAATAACCAAGCTTCAATCCATGCCCAATCTTGAGCGAGAGGGAAAAGAATGATTATAAACAAGGCTGAAATATATACTGGTATAAGAGCTATCCCCCAAAGAGGGAGTGGCTTATCAGACTTGTCAATTTTGTTTTGTTCTGCCTCATTTGTCATAGTTTTATTTAATAATTTTTAGAATTAAAAATTAGGGAAAATATTTAAATATGAAAAAATCTTATAGTCTCATGTGAGAATATTCCCGTTTGAGAATATTATTTGAGGATGAAAAATGGAAGTTTTAAGTCATAAACAGTTTGTTGTGCTAGGGTTAATAGCAGAAACACCTAGTCATGCTTACAATATTAATCAAAGGATCGAAGAGAGAGGAATGAGAGATTGGACAGCAATAGGCAAGTCGTCGATATATCGGATAATGATTGAATTAGAAAACACAAAATTAGTTGAGTATTATGAAGAAGAAGTGGACCATCGAAAGCGAAAGGTATATACGATTACAGATTATGGCGCAAAAATGCTAAAGGAAAAGGTTTATAACGTAATTAAGGGATTTATCGGAAAGAACGATGAGGATTTTTACGTCGCCTTTTCCATGCTTCCACTCTTGAATACGGAGCAAATGATTAAAGCATTTTCATATTCAATAAAAACTATGAAAAAACATAAAGTTGAACTGGAAAATATGCTTGAGAGCAATCCTAAATTTCCGATAAATGTTTCAGGTTTATTTATTCACCCTATAAAAATCCTCGAAACAGATATTTTGTTTATGGAATGGGTTATAGAAAAAATCAACGGGGGAGATGAAAATAGCTCAAAAATTTCTAGTAAATGACTTTATACACAGAGTTGGTCATCATTGTGAATCATCTTCGATGAGAGATCTTTTTGAATTTCATGGCTTCCCAATGTCTGAACCTATGGCATTCGGTTTAGATGCTACGATGGGTTTTGGATTTTTCGATACTACCAATAGTGTATCATTTATACCTGAATCAGATATCCCATTCTTCCTTGGAGGAAAGCAAGGAACAATAGAACCAAACTCTTTGGCTTGCCGCTTATTAGGGATCACACTAAGAAAGCAATCGTTTACTAGTGCGGATAAGGGATGGGAGGAGTCAAAAAGGATGTTAATCCAAAATCAACCTCTAATCCTCAAGGTTGATTTGGGATATTTACCCTATTTTGAAGAGGAGGGAGATATTCATTTCGGAGGACATACTATAACTTTAGCGGGTTACGATGAGGAAACAGGAATTGCTTATATAGGTGATACGGACCACGAAGGATTTCAGGAAATTTCTATTGAAAAATTAAAGGAAGCGAGGAGTTCTGAATATGGCCCAAAATTCATGCACCCTAGTAACGCTCAATTTTCCATGGTAAGAAGACCTGATGGAAAACATCCACCCTTAGCAGCAGGAGTGAAAGTAGCAATTCAAAAAGTTGTAAACAATATGCTACGCCCGTCAGTAAATACTAATGGCATTCAAGGATTGAAACAATTCGCTACTTCAATTCCTTTATGGAAAGAAAAATTGCAGGGGGAAGCAAAGGATCCTCAGGGAAAATCGATCTCACGCGCCAGACTAATGTTTGAACTAATGCATGGGTATATCGAAACTTGGGGTACTGGTGGAGCGAGTTTTCGTAATCTCTATTCCCAATTTTTAGAAGAATTGCTTAGTCATCCTGAAGTTAGAGAAGGACCTAAAGCGTGGAATAATGAGGATTTTAAGATCGTAGAAGAAAACATACCAATTATAAACGAATCTGCAAAGCATTGGACACTAATAGCGGAGAGTTTAAAAAAAGCAGCTGATGTGCATAAAAACGATTGTTTGGAAAATGTAGATTTAAGTAAGTTGCAGGAACATGCACTACTTATACTAAATAAGGAAGAAATGTTGTTTAAGAATTTATTAAATTTAAAAGTTTAAAGGAATAGAAAAGATGAGCGAAAAAAATTTAGTTGCTCCATGCGGAATATATTGTGGTGCTTGTAGATCGTATTTGTTATTGAAAAAAGATCTCTTAGAAGAAAAAGGTTACAAAAGTGGTTGTAAAGGCTGTCGAATTAGAAATAAAAATTGTTCTTTTATAAAAAGAGATTGTGCGTTAATAAGAAAAAACGAAATTGAGTTCTGTTACGAATGCAACACCTTTCCTTGTTCAAACTTGAAAAGGATTGATGAGAGATATTTTACAAGATACGGTGTTAGTCCGGTTAAGAATCTAAAGAGACTTCAAGAAGTTGGAGTTGAACAATGGATTCAAGAAAAAGAAAATTTGTATCAATGCCCGGATTGCGGTGGAGAAATTTGCATTCATGATGCTGAATGTTTTGATTGTGGAAATAAAATAAATCCAAATTTAAAATAAATGAGAAGATAAGGATGGATAAAATAAAAGTAGTAGGAGCAAGGCTCCATAATCTAAAAGATTTAAATGTAGAAATTCCAAAAAAGAAGATTGTTCTAGTTACGGGCGTTTCAGGCTCAGGTAAATCAAGTTTAGCTTTTGACATCATTTTTGACGAAGGAATGAATCGTTATTTGCAATCTATTGGATTTCCTCCAAAATTTGAGGATGAAAAACCCTTTGATTTACTTGAGGGATTGAGCCCTACCGTAGCAGTAGAGCAGCGGACAACCCGTGTATTCAATCCTCGTTCAACGGTGGGTACAAAAACTAGAATATACAATCTTTTAAGGATGTTATACGCCACTGAGGGTGTTTTAATATGTCCTATTTGTATGGAAGCAGTGAATGAAAATCTTGAATGCGATATATGTGGAATGATTGTAGAGCGCTTGGAAATTAAGCATTTTAGCTTCAACGAACCAAGTGGGATGTGTTTAGCTTGTAAAGGGCGAGGATATCAAATGCATCTTACCGAAGAATTAATTGTTCAAGATTATAACAAAAATCTCATGCAAATTACTAAAGCGGGTTCTGCTGTATTTGCAGATCAAATTAGATTTGTCGAACAACTGCCTAAATTTTATGATTTTGATATAAAATCCCCATATAAGGATTTACCAAAAGAAGTCAAACAAGTCTTCTTGTATGGGAGTGGGAAAAAGCTTTCCTTTGAGTGGGATTCGAAGACATTTACGGGAATTCTAGAAAGAGTATTTGAAGGAATTATTCCTCATATAGAGCGTGCTCTCACAGAATCAAAGAGTGCTTATCGACGAAATAAGATCCATAAAAATTTCATGTCATTAAAAAAATGTGATGAGTGTGAGGGATATAGAATAAACGAGCAAGCAAGAAGCGTAAAAATTGGAGATAAACATATAGGTGAGTTAGCAATGATGCCTATTGATCAATTAATCTCATTTTTAGAAGAATTAACAAAAAATTATCTTGCAACTGTTCAGGGAAAGAATATATGCGAGATAGTAATTAAAGGACTGAATAGCATGAATGATGTAGGATTATCATATATTCACTTGAATCGAGAATTACCCACATTAAGTGGTGGAGAACTTCAGAGATTATCATTGATGACTCATTTAGATGCAGG
>Ga0114921_10000873_pt1 | contig 13113 bp, 10 predicted proteins | sample BentaG_FD_87016 | JGI IMG/M metagenome (GOLD analysis project Ga0114921, IMG submission 87016) | Deep subsurface microbial communities from South Atlantic Ocean to uncover new lineages of life (NeLLi) - Benguela_00093 metaG | ecosystem: Environmental > Aquatic > Marine > Oceanic > Sediment ...
AGATCACTGGATGACCTATCTTAAGGCGTCTCCAGCAGTGGATAATCTGCGCTCAGATCCCAGGTTTAAAGTACTGCTGAAGAAAATGGGATTTAATAAATAATCGGAAAGATGCTTTCTTATTTTAGAATATTAGAGTCTGCGATAGAAAAGATACGCTACAAAATCAAAGTATTTTTTTAGATGAAGGAGCGAAAAATGGTCGAGACTCTCAGTCAACTTTTACTCAACACCCTGAAGTCCTATCCTAAGGATGATTTGATGCTTTATAAAGAGAAGGGGAGTTATGTCCCTATCTCAACCGAAGAAGTGGGAAACAGGGTAAAACATCTCTCTCTTGGGCTGAAGGATCTAGGATTTGGTGCTGGAGATAAGCTCATCATCTTCTCTGAAAACCGGCCGGACTGGGTTATGACGGATATGGCTGCTCTATGTTTGGGCGGGATCACTGTCCCCATCTATACCACCCTGGTCCCTGAGCAAGTCAGATACATCATCGATGACTCTGATGCCAAAGTGGTCGTCTGTTCGGGCCAGGAGCTCTGGCAGAAAGTTGAAGCAATAAAATCAGAACTGACCAAAGTCACCCATTACATCACCTTTGAGGCTGAAGCACCTGAAGGCGTTTTAACCTTGGCCAAAATAATGGAAAAGGGAAGGAAGATTGCTCAGGAAAATCCGGAGCTTTTTGAGAAATTGGGAATGGAAATCAAGCCAGATGATGTAGCTACTATTATTTATACTTCTGGGACGACTGGAGATCCCAAGGGAGTCATACTCACTCACAGCAATCTAGTCAGCAACGTAAAATCTACCATGTCACAAGTTGATATTTCTGATAAGGACACAGTTCTTTCTTTTCTGCCTTTATCCCACAGTCTCGAGAGATGGGCAACTTTTTGCTACCTCTATAGAGGCTGCACCATTGGGTTTGCCGAGAGCTTAGAAACCTTGGGGGAAAATTTGCTTGAAGTTCGGCCTCACATCATGATCAATGTTCCACGAGTGCTGGAGAAGATTTACGCCAAAATCATGGATAACGTTCTGGCAAGTCCTCCTCTAAGAAGGAAAATATTCTTCTGGGCTGTTAAAGTGGGGAGAGAATATGGCAGGAAAAAAATACAGAATCAGCCCATACCAAAGCTTCTTCAGCTTAAACGCAACATAGCCAATAAACTTGTCTTCTCCAAAATCCATGCAAAGACAGGTGGGAGAGCCAGGTTTTTTACCTCTGGAGGAGCTCCTCTTTCCAAAGACATTGCCGAATTTTTCTACGCCATAGGCTTGGTTATATTAGAGGGGTATGGCTTAACAGAAACTTCCCCTGTAGTCTCGTGCAATACGTTTGAAAATTTAAGATTTGGGACTGTGGGAAAGCCTATTCCAGGAGTAGAGGTGAAGATTGCTGAGGACGGAGAAATATTAACAAGAGGGCCGAACATAATGGTGGGATATTACAAGAAGGAAGCCGAGACAAAAGAGACCTTTGAAGGGGAGTGGCTTCTGACAGGCGACATAGGGTATCTGGATGAAGACGGGTTTCTGGTAATCACGGATAGGAAAAAGGACATCATCGTCACTTCTGGAGGAAAAAACGTTGCCCCTCAGCCTATCGAAAATTTCTTAAAGACCAATCCTAATATTTCCAACGCAGTGGTCATAGGAGATAAGAGAAAATTTATATCTGCTCTCATCGTACCTGAGTTCGAAAAGCTGGAAGCATATGCCAGGAAGAACAATATTCCTTATGATAACCACGCCGACCTGGCAAAAAATGAGAAAATCATAGACTTTATTCAGGCAGAAGTAGACCGTTCAACGCCCAATCTAGCTTCTTATGAAAGAGTCAAGAAGATTGCCCTCCTTGGTGGGGAATTTGAGATTGCAAAAGGAGAAATGACTCCCTCTTTGAAGGTTAAAAGGAATATCATCGACCAGAAATACAAAGATTTAATCGATTCCCTCTACACCGAAGATTAAAAAATAAATCGTCATTCTTAGACCGGAAAAAACCTGATCTCTTTTTTTCCGACTTCTCGCCTAATTAAATTCTCCTCTTCCAGGTATTTTAATGTCAGCACAATCCAACCGCGTGCGATTTCTTGCTTGATTTTATTCTCTTTCGGATATAAGGCTTTGATTATCTCTTTTGGAGTGATCCCAGCCCCTGAATTTTTTTGGATGAGTTCTCTGACTTGTTCTGTCCTTCGGCGCCGGTTGTCCAGAATGACCTTGATCCTCTCCTTTGGGTTTTCTATGGTACGGCCATGAGAGCTGAGTATTAACTTTAGATTTGGCAAATTGAAGGTATATTCCAGTGATTCCATGTAATCTCTTAAATTAGAATTAGGAGGGCCTAACCAGGTCGTCTTAACCCGTAAAATATTATCTCCTGAAAATAAAATACCCTTCTCCTCGTTGTAAAGCGATATATGGTCAGAGGCATGCCCTGGAGAAGGGAATATTCTCCAAACCTCACCGTTTATCAGAATTTCTGAATTTTCTTCGATGATTTCGTTAGGGTCACCAAAAAAATTAATCCCATAAAGAGGTGTGTAGATTAATCTCATCAGCTGGACGCTCATTTTATTTAAAAATTTTCGGATCTTTGAATAATCAATTTTCATGAGCTGTTCATTGGTGGGGTGGGAACGTCGCACAAAAGTTTCTTTATTCTTGATGATTTCCGCCGTTTTTTTAGTGAGTACCACTTTCACTCCCAAGTACCTCCGCAAAAGCTCTAATCCTGAAAAATGGTCAGGATGGCTGTGGCTGACCAGAACGCGGGTGATTTTAAACGGTTTGTTCTGCGCTTTATAATGCTCTTCGATTTTCCTGATTTTTTTTACGAGTTTTCTTACAGCCCTTTTATTTCCATAACCTGCATCACAGATGATTCCATCATGGCCGGCGAATACATATATATTCTCTTCAGGCTTAAAAGCACCAAAAGCTCCTTTTTCTTTAATCAAAAAGATGCCCGGAAGTATTTCTTTCATTTTTGATGATATTTTAACTGCCCATTATTCCACAAATTCATCTTTTTTTAAATAAAATCCCACCTTTTTACCTAGTCTAGCCAGTCTAGCGAGTCTAGGTAGTCTAGCTCTTTAGCATTGTCATGGTGAACTTCCAAGTAGATATCGAGCAAAAAAACAAACCAAGCAAATGGATTACTCTGAACGCTCTAAGAGCATTAAAAGGTTTTTTGGGTAAAGCCTCTGTTAAATAAAGTTGAAAAATCAGCGCTAAATCCAATTTAATTCGATAGGGGCCATTCTCGAATTCTTTGAAATTATCCTTAACTAGGGTTGACGAATATGTCAATATTAATATAGTGTGTAACTTAGGAATCAAAGCTCTGCAGAAAAATGAATAAAGAAGGCGAAATTTGGGCAGTTGGGGGAGGTAAAGGCGGGACTGGAAAGACCTTTCTGACTGCCTGTATGGGATCCCACCTGGCTAAAACAGGGAAAAAGGTTACCTTAATAGATGTCGATATTGGTGGGGCCAATCTCCATTCATTTCTCAATGTCAGCAGACCCAGAAAATCTCTGACAGATTTTTTTGAGAGAAGTGCGGATCTCTCGGAACTCAAAGTGAGTACCGGAATAAGGAACATGAACTTGATAACCGGGGATATCCATTCCATCGCCTCTGACAGCATTAAATTCTTTCAGAAACTGAAGTTATTCAGGCACATCATGAAATTGAACACACAGTACGTCCTCATCGATCTGGGTGGGGGAAGTCATAAGAATACGCTTGATACATTTCTTATCGCTGATAAGATGATTGCTGTTGTATCCCCGGAAGTAATAGCCATAGAGAACATGTATCATTTCATAAGAAATGCTTTATTCAGGAAAGTGAGAATGTCGTTGCGGGCACATGGTTTTAGAGAGATTATCGAGCACATGTGGAAAAAAAGGAGAGAGAACGGGATAAAAAACCTAAAGGAATTTATCGATTACCTAAAGGAAAGCTTCTCATTCATTGGGTACATTCTCGAAGATGAGCTGAGGGACTTCAAAGTCTATCTGATACTAAATAAAGCAAGAAGCCGTCAAGACATCCTTTTGGGATCCTCTTTGAAGAGCGTCCTTTTGAAGTATCTGGGAATAGAGAGCCAGTATGTCGGTTATATCGAATATGATGATTCTATCTGGAGATCTGTCCGCAACAGACAGACTTTCATGCTGAATTATTCTTCCTCGCCGTGTGCAAAAGAGATTGAGACCTTTACAGAGAATTTGGTGCAGGGCAAGGAGATAGGCTTGCTGAGAGGTTGATGATGTCCAGGGAAGAGTATAAGAAATATTTTGAGATTCTAGAACTCAGCCTAGAGGCATCGATGTCAGAGATAAAAATGGCTTTTAACCATCTGAAAAAATTGTATTCCTCTGACTCTATGGCGATATCTCCTATCCAGGATGAATTCCCCCAAAAAAAGAGGCGGCAAATACTCAAAGAGATCGAAACAGCACATACAAAACTTATGGCCCTTTTGGAAGAGGAACAGAGTGAATCAAAATATCAACACAGCTCATTAGTTTCAGAAGGACAGAAGGCAGATAGAACCTCATTCAGCGGGCCTATGTTAAAGGAATTAAGGGAAAACCTGGGAAAGGAGTTGTATGAGATTGCCCTTGACACCAAGATACGCGAAGAAATTCTTGAAAAAATAGAGCTTGAGAAATTTGATACCCTCCCGCAAGAAACATATCTTAAGGCACATTTAAGCAATTATGCCAAGTGTCTTTTCCTTGACCCCAAAAAAGTTGCCGATGATTATATAAAGAGATATAAAGTCTGGAAGAGCAGCACCGAAATTTAAAAATAAATTGGGGACTGTCCCTTTTTTTTCTTACGGACACACGGACTAACGGACATACGGACACACGGAATTACCGACTCGCGGCTTTTTTAAACATAAAATAGAAAGGAATTCCCACTAACACTGTTAAGATGGCAATAGAAGACTCTATTGGTCGTTCGAGGAAGCCCAGGCAGAGAATGGCAACTCCTGCCAGGACGTAGATGATCGGAACAATGGGAAAACCTGGCATTTTATACGTGCTTTTCTTTAGATATCTCAATTTAAAGACACCAATAACAGCCAGTATCGGAAAGATGCCCAAGGAAAAGCCCATATATGTAAGTATCTGGTCAAGAGTACCTGATAGCACGATGACCGCTGAAATGATGCACTGCAGGAGAATTGATTTTGAGGGAACATGATAGAGAGGATGAATCTTTGAAACGAATCTGAAAAAATATTTATCTTTTGCCATCGCGAAATAAACTCTAGGGCCGAGGATGATGAAAGCGCTCAAAGAAGAAAATAGAGCAAAAGATATAAGGATCGAAAAAAAACTCTCAAAGGATTTCCCGAATAAATTACCGACAGCAAGTCCTCCTATTGAAATAACCCCGCTCATTTCTCCAGGAGGGGTGGAGTAGACATAGAACAGGTTCAAGCAAAAATAAAGCAATATCACTATTCCTGTTCCCAACAACAAAGATCGAGGAAGATTTCTTAACGGGTTTTTAATCTCCGATCCGATATAGGCAGACGCATTCCAGCCGCTGTAAGAAAACATAATCCACATCAATGACAGGCCTATGATTTTCCATCCTCCAAAATCAAAGCTAAACTCACTGCCCTGAGAGAAGTGATTCAAATCCCCCCTTCCGGATGAAAACCCAATAACTACAAGACCTACTATTAAGCCGACTTTTAATAGCGTCAAAAGATTCTGTACCCTTGTTCCAAATTCCATCCCCCTGAGATGAATAAGGGTAAAAGCCAAGATGATAAGGATGGCATAGAACTTTTTCAAAACCACAGCTTCAAAGGTGGCATCGAAAATTCCCAAACTAAGAAGCTGGGGAAATGCCCTTGTAAAATACTCGGAAAATCCTAATGCTGAGGCAGCTATTGGAGCAGAAAATCCGACAAAAAAGGATACCCAACCGCTTAAAAAACCAAACACTGGATGGAACAATTTCGAGAGGAATATGTATTCTCCTCCTGCCCGGGGGATGGCAGCGCCGAGCTCCCCGTAGCATAAAGCGCCACAGAGGGCAATTATTCCTCCTCCTGTCCACAATACAAGCATTAATAATGGATTACGGAGATCTTGCATCAGGAGTCCGGATGTGGTGAAAATCCCTGCTCCTATCATATTGGCGATGACAATGTTTGTTACTGGGAAAAGCCCAAGTTTTCTCTCCAGCCCGTTTTCAGTCTTTTTTTCGCTCATAGGAACTATCCCAAGAAGAAACAGCTTTATACCAGATTCCGAGAGTTAAATTCAGAATCACTCTATTTTAATAAAAACGATTTTAAAAAGAAAAGGTTTCCTGTCTTGCTTTTTTCAGAGAAAACGTAGAGAATCCTTCCCGATGGCAAAATCGGTCACCATAGAGATTGATGGTGTAGGGCCTGTACTGTTCGAACGAAGCAGACGGGCCAAGCATGTGAACATTTCTATTAGGCCATTTGCTGGAGTTCGAGTCGCTGTTCCTTACGGGTTGTCTTTTAAGAAGGCAGAGAAAATTGTCCATTCCAGGAAAGAATGGATACAGAAGCATCTGGCAAAAATGGCGCAGATAAGGAAGAAACATGAATTCCTTTTAGACAGCTCAGTTCGCATTAACAGGACTCTCGCCAGAAGAAGGCTCATCAAGAGGCTGAATGATTTAGCAGGGGAATATGGTTTCACCTACAACAGAGTTTTTATTCGAAATCAGAAAAGCCGTTGGGGTAGCTGCTCCTCCCGGAATAACATCAGCCTGAATGTGAAGCTGGTTCGACTGCCGGATGAATTGGTGGATTATGTGATACTCCACGAGCTTGTCCATACCCGCGTAAAAAACCACAGTAAAGTCTTTTGGACAGAGTTGAGTAGCCTGGTGGAAGATGCAAAAATGATGCGTTCTCGAATGAAAGAATACGCCTTAGCACTCTTGTGAAAGCTCAGGTCAGTGGGTTCCAAAACACGCAACTAATAAACCAATTTTTCACCCACAGACCTTCACTAAGGATATTCTTTTTCTGTTTTTTGCGGGTTCCTCTTTTTCATCTTTTTTTCTTTTTTGACATCAGATTGTCCGTGTGTTATAAAATTTTTTCATTTTCAAAACTCAAAATACCAATAGGAGGAATCGATGAAAAATTTAAACAGTCCTCGATGGTGGCTCCGAACCCTAATCGCCTATGCCATCATCTATCTAATCTTTTTTGTTGGCTCGGGATTTTCACAAGAGAAAAAAGCAGAGGAAAAGATAAAACCTCCAGTTGCCAAAAAGGTTAAAAAAGAATTAACCCTTCATAGGGATACACGAGTAGACTATTACTACTGGCTGAGAGAGCAGGACAATCCTGAAGTCATTGATTATTTAAAGGCAGAAAATGAATATTTAAAGGCTGTCATGAAACATACAGAGAAGTTCCAGGAAAAACTCTACAATGAGATTATAGGCAGAATCAAACAAACAGATATGTCTGTTCCCTACAAAGATGAAGGTTACTACTACTACACCCGTTTTGAAGAAGGAAAGGAATATCCCATATACTGCCGGAAAAAAGGAAGCCTGGAGGAAGATGAGGAGATCCTGTTGAACGTGAACGAAATGGCTGAAGGATATAAATTTTATAATGTTGCAGGATTTACAGTAAGTTCCGATAACAATCTTATTGCCTTTGGCGTGGATACAGTGAGCCGGAGAAAATACACAATATATTTTAAGAACTTAACTATGGGAGAAATCCTGAAGGATCAAATTCCGAATACGTCGGGCAGGGCTGCTTGGGCAAACGACAATAAAACTGTTTTCTATGCTGTGAAAGATGAAACGCTCCGTCCTTTTATGATAAAAAAGCACGTCCTCGGAACCGATGTTTCCAAGGATAAAGAGATTTTTCACGAAGCTGATAATACATTCAATACTTTTGTCTATAAGTCCAGGTCAAAGGAATTTTTATTTATTGGTTCATTCCATACTTTATCTTCTGAATTTCGTTACCTTGATGCAGATAATCCTGATGGAGAATTCAAAATACTACAGCAAAGAGAAAAAGATCTTGAATATTCAGTGGATCATTATAAAGATAGATTTTATATTCGAACGAATTGGAAAGCCAAGAATTTTAGGTTGATGGAAACACCTATCGACAAGACGACGAAGGAAAACTGGAAAGAGGTCATTCCTCACCGCGAAGATGTCTTATTAGAGCAGTTTGAAATCTTTAAGGATTTCCTCGTGGTCAATGAGCGAAAGAAGGGCCTGACAAATCTCCGAATCATCAAGTGGGAAGATAAGGCCGAGCATTATCTTGATTTTGGAGAAGAAACATACACGGCTTATATAGCCAATAATCCTGAATTTGATACGGAATTGTTGCGTTTTGGATATACTTCTCTCACCACTCCAAGCTCTGTTTTCGATTACAATATGAACACCAAAGAAAAGAAGCTCTTAAAGCAGCAAGAAGTGGTGGGCGATTTTGATTCTAAAAATTACAATGCGGAAAGACTCTATGCCACAGCCAAAGATGGTATAAAAGTCCCCATATCTTTGGTTTACAGGAAAGGGCTCGAAAAGAACGGAGACAACCCGCTATTTCTTTACGGCTACGGCTCCTACGGTGCCACCATGAATCCTTATTTTAATTCAGTTCGATTGAGCCTGTTAGATAGGGGTTTTGTTTATGCCATTGCCCATATCCGTGGCGGACAGGAAATGGGACGCTGGTGGTACGAAGACGGAAAATTACTAAAGAAGAAAAATACATTTACAGATTTTATTGCCTGCGCTGAACATCTTATTGCTGAGAAATTTACCCGTCCTGAAAAACTATTTGCTGAGGGGGGAAGTGCCGGAGGCCTGCTGATGGGTGCTGTGGTGAATATGCGGCCTGACCTTTTTAAAGGTATAATTGCCGCAGTCCCCTGGGTGGATGTTATCACCACCATGCTGGATGATAGTGTTCCTCTGACTACCAGTGAGTTTGATGAGTGGGGCGATCCCAGGAGCAAGGAATATTACGATTACATGCTTTCCTATTCTCCCTACGATAATGTGGAAGCCAAAGATTATCCAGCGATGCTGGTCACAACCGGTTTGCACGATTCGCAAGTCCAGTACTTCGAACCTGCCAAGTGGGTGGCTAAACTCAGGTCATTGAAAACGGATAAGAATCTCTTGATACTCGATACAGATATGGCGAGCGGACATGGCGGTGCTTCAGGTCGGTTTAAACGTCACAAAAGAACTTCCTTAGAATATGCATTCATACTAGATTTACTTGGAATTAAAAAATAACCAGTAGAAAGAGAAAATTCTCTGCCGTCCATAGATTAGCAAACTGAATAAGGTACATCGAGTTGCTGAAGAAGAAGTACTATTTATTGAACATCTGAAATTGTAGGGATCTGAACAAACATTTTTTTAAAATTGTAGGGGTTTGATTCATCAAACCCATCTCTTCTCCCTTTTTTAACTTTAGTTAACTTAAATTATATTTTTCTTGATAAAGTTAGTATTTTATGTTAATTTTATTAAACAATGCAAAAATCAACATTGGCTGTAAAAGTAAGTTATAAAATTGTAAGCAGGGTTAAGAAATTTTGTAGAGAGAGGGGCATCAAATACGGTTTTTTTGTCGAGAAGGCTTTGGAGGAGCGTTTAGAACGTGAAGAACTCAAAGAGGATCTATTAGACCTAAAAACATTACGAGGACAGGAAAAAGTTGCGGTTCCTTTTGAGGAATATTTAGAAAAACGCCGTGTATAAAATATTGCTCCTTCCCCAGGCGCAAAAAGACCTTGATAATTTCCGGGGCAAGATGTTCCAGCAAATAAAGAAGAAAATATTTTGCTCAAGAAAAAATTCTCGTCCTCCTGGCTGTCTTAAATTAACAGCCGAAGAAGGATACCGCTTACGCTCAGGTAATTGCAGGATAATTTACCGTATCAACGATAAGGAAAAAATTGTTTACATATACCGTATAAAGCACAGAAGAGAAGCCTATTAAAAAAAATCTGAATTCTTTGAGTTAATTAATCCGTTAGAGTCTTATTCGTCTCGACAAAGTATCACAATTGTGCTATTTTTGGCGCGGTATCTAAGGAAAGAATTTCATAGGGATCAAAATCATGAAAGATTCAATAAAAAAAAGCTGGTCTGTTTGGATATTTATGATTTGCGTGCTCCTCGTTTCCTTAAGCACCTCGATTGAAGCCTCATCAAAGAATTTCTATTACCCTGAGGTCCGGATCGAGGTGGATATCCTTCGCGATGGCTCTATTTTAGTTGATGAATACCGCACTTACGATTTCCAGGGGAGCTTCTCCTGGGCTTTGATGTGGATTCCCCTGCGCGTATACCGGAAGGGATATTCTTATAACACGACGATCGAGGATTTCAAGATTCTCGACGAGCAGGAACGGCCTCTCAGGATGGAGACCTCCCGCAGCGGCGGGAAGTTCCAGGCGAAATGGTATTACAGCGCTTCTAACACTCGCCGCACCTTTCATATTCATTACCGCTTGAAAGGGGGCATTATCAGCTATCCCGAAGTTTCAGAGCTTTACTGGCAGGTCATCGGGAGCGAGTGGGATAGGCCCACCGGTCGCGTCATCGTGAATGTCCATCTCCCTGAGCCTGTGGCCAGCAAAAATGATATCCTTGTTTATGGGCACGGGCCACTATCAGGCAGATCCCAGATTGTTGATCTCGAGACTGCCAAGTTCACTGTGTTTAACCTGCCTGCCCGGCAGTATGTGGAGATACGGGTTGTGTGGCCTGCGGGAATGGTTGCAGGTATTCCCTCAGACCGCCATACACGCGCATCGATCCAGCGGGAAGAAGGTCGTTTTGTTCAAGAGACAATCGAACGCGTTAGACGCGCTCGGGAAGAAGCTGAACGAAGACGGCAAGGAATGATGCGCATTTTATACATCTGGCTTGCCTGGCTTATTGTCGGCCCCTTAATCTGGTTGCCTTTCTACCTGCGTTTCTGGAAAAGAGTCGGGAAGGACTACCGCTTCGATGATATACCGAGCTATCAACGCACCCTCCCCTCAAAGCTCTCTCCTGCCCTTGTAGAAGTTCTTCTCCGAGAAGGACAAGTCGCAACTCCCCGTTCCTTTACGGCAACCCTGTTCGACCTTGCCCGCCGCGGCTACGTCGAACTGGAGGACCGGCTGGTTGAAAAGAAAAAACTTTTCGGAAAAAAAGAGGAGTATGAAACAAGGGTTACCCTGCGTAAAGAATTTCTAAGCGATTCCGAATTACTGCCCTACGAGATAGAGTTTTTGGATTACCTGTTTCTTACCGTCGGCTGGGAGGGCAGAAAGGTAGGTTCGAAGTTCAAGCTGGAGGACTTGGAATCCTATTTAAAGGACAATCCGCGTAAATTTCAGAAGTGGTACAAACAATGGGTGAAAATGATTGAAGCAGAATCGAAGGAACTCAAATTCATCGAGCCGAAAAGCACAAAGATGCGCAACATATTCAGGTCTGTCACTTACCCAATTGCCTGCCTGACTTTAAACCCGGTGCTTGTTGTTCTCGCTGGTATACTGATTCCGAAGATTAAACGAAGGGACCAGCACTGGGCGCGTGAGAATGAATTATGGAGAGCGCTTGACCGCTACCTGGATGATTTCTCGAGCTTCAAAGACCTTCCGCCAGAGGCTTATAAGCTGTGGGAACATTATCTCGTCTTCGGAATCATTTTCGGAAATGCAAAGAAGATCCTCGATAAGCTACCCGTTATCCTTAAGGATGAGAGGGCTGTTGCGCCGGTCTGGTATCGTGGCTTTGATCGTGCCGCTTTTATCAGCAGCGGACGCATAGACAGCATGATAAAGAGCATCGAATCAACAGCCACTTCCGTCCAGCAGGCAAGCGCCTCTGCTGCGCATTACTCCTCAGGTGGTGGAGGAGGATTCAGCGGAGGAGGAGGTGGTGGTGGCGGCGGAGGCGGCGGCACCGCCGGCTAAGCCGCAGCGCAATTAGCAATTAGGGTCAGGTCTACACTTTTAACTTTTTTTAAATTATCAATGTTCGGAAATCGATTCATTTATTCATTACCGTCGAATATAAGTTAAAAGTGTAGACCTGACCCTTAATGAAAGGTGATTTACTTATGAAGAAAGTTATAACGAGACGCGATTTTATCCGAGGAAGCACCTTCGCCGTTTTAGGGGCTGCCATAGGATTCTCTCCGCAACAGATAAAAAAGTCGAAGATTGTTTTAATCCGCCATCCTGATGCAGTGGATGAAAATAGAAGATTCAACGAGGAAATAATCCTGCAGATGCTTGATGAAGCGGTTATGACATTGCTAGAGCAGGATGACTCTGTCAAAGCCTTTCAAGAGCTAGTCAAACCGGGTGAAATCGTAGGGATAAAGAGTAATGTCTGGTCATATCTTCCAACTCCTGCTGAGCTTGAGAGAGCCATCGAACGCCGATTGATAGATGTGGGTGTGAAAAAAGAAGATATCAGCGTTGATGACCGCGGTGTGCGGAGGAACCCGGTTTTTCTGAAAGCAACCTCTCTCGTCAATGTCAGACCTTTAAGGACTCATTATTTGTCGGGCATTAGCGGCTGCATGAAGAATTACATCATGTTTGCCAAATCTCAGGCCGCTTATCATCCCAACAGTTGCTCAGATTTGGCCACGCTGTTCTCTTTACCCCAGGTAAAAGGCAAGACTCGGTTGAACATTTTGTGTGCCTTGACTCCTCAGTATCACGGTCGAGGACCGCACCATTTTAGCCGAAGGTATGTTTGGAATTACAAAGGGCTCATAGTTGGTCAAGACCCTGTCGCTGTTGATGCTGTAGGCCTGCGCCTCATAATTGCAAAACGCACTGAACAGATGGGTAAAGCACGGGCAGTACCTCCTGTTCCAAGGCATGTACAGATGGCTGATGTTAAGCATGGATTGGGTACGAGCGACTTAAATAAGATTGATTTGATCAAGCTGGGCTGGAAACAGGATATTTTAATTTAAGGCTCATCGCAATAATAAGTACTTGAGATGAAAATAAGAAAGAAGAAAGCACAGATGAATCTGAAGGGATGGCTTCGCTC
>Ga0114921_10000874_pt1 | contig 13092 bp, 12 predicted proteins | sample BentaG_FD_87016 | JGI IMG/M metagenome (GOLD analysis project Ga0114921, IMG submission 87016) | Deep subsurface microbial communities from South Atlantic Ocean to uncover new lineages of life (NeLLi) - Benguela_00093 metaG | ecosystem: Environmental > Aquatic > Marine > Oceanic > Sediment ...
AAGTAGGTGTGGGTTTAGTGAATAATTATTACGATTGTACCTCAATCTATTTTGGTGGGGCCATGATGAAGGATGCTGATTTGATATTACCTCCCCTTATCGAACAATTTAAAACAGACCCAATTTTGTTTACAATTAATCATCCTCCCATGATAAAAGCAACAAATTATTTGGAAGATATAGGTTTAATGGGAGCGTTAACACTAGTAAAGTACAAGTTAGAAGGAAATCCGATTTTACCATAAAACAGTTCATACGACGATTGATCATGGGAGATAGCAGTTTAATTTTTACTTTTAGTGGAATTCGAGGTGTTTTTGGTAAAGACTTAAACTTCGACGTTGCAAAGAAAATTGCCATCTCTTTCGGTGAATGGTTTACGGGAGGGAATAAAAAAATCATTATAGGCCGGGATACTCGACCAAGTGGAGAAATCATTAATAGGGGTATAATTGAGGGATTAATTGCCACAGGATTTAAAATAGTAGATGTTGGGATGTGTCCTACACCGATTATAATTTATGCAAAAAACACCCTAAATATTCCTTCGGGAATAATTATTACAGGATCCCATAATCCGCAAGAATGGAACGGGTTGAAACTCTTATCTTCGGTAACTTATTTGCACAACGACGATTTGGAACAGATTTCCAATCTTTTAAATCAAATAAACCTAAATAATTACAGAATTGAAGACGAATCTATAAGAAATAATGTTTCTAGTTTAAATCCTGTCTCAGATTATGTTCAAACGCTATATAAGCATCTCAATATTGAAAAAATAAAAGAAAAGAATAATCTTAAAGTTGTCGTAGATACAGGTGCGGGAGCAGGAAAGTATGCCACACCTCAAATACTTAAGGGTATGGGCTGTGAAGTTGAAGTGATTAACGATGATTTACTTGTAAATAATTTATTTCCGAGAGAAATTGAACCAATAAAAAAAAACCTTAAAGATTTGATTATGGAAGTCTGGCAAGGAAATTTTAATGTAGGATTTGCTCACGATTGTGATGCTGATAGACTAGCTATAATTGGAGAAAATGGCATTTGTTATCCTGAAGATGTAGGGTTAGCTCTAATTGCTGAGGATTATATGAAAAACAATATTGACAAAACAGAAGAAATTACATTTATTACAAATCTAGCATCATCTTTAATGTTTGATGTTATTGCAGAGAAATACAATGCGGAAGTAAGAAGGACTCAAATAGGAGAGGTTTTTTTAGTTGAGAAAATGCAGGATTTAATGAATATTAAAAAAGAACCTATTAATAATTGCTTTATTTTTGGGGGTGAAGGATCATGTGGGGGTGTGATGTTCCCGAATTTTAACAATACCCGAGATGGTATTTTTGCAGCGGCAAAGATTGTAGAAATTTTAGTAAATTCGGGAGAAAAAATATCCAAGCTTGTTTCTAAATTACCGAAATATTATTCATATAGAGAAATTATTAAGATAAATCCGAAGGATAAAAACCTCATAATCACCAGAGTTAAACAAGAGTTAATTGAGGAAGGTGAAGAACTTGAACAAATTGATAGCGATCTTAGATTTAGTAAAGAAAAGGAATGGTTTGTTCTTATTCATCCCTCAAATACCGAACCGATTATCAGGATTATAAGCGAAGCAAAATTGGATTCATTAGCTCGCATTTATTGCGAAGCTACAACCGAACTTGTTAAGTTAGTAATTTCAGAGCTTTAATGAGTATCCTATAAATTTTGGGCTCAATTTTGTTTTGAAAACCAGAAAGTAATTCTAATTATTTAACTCTTTTAAGATAGTATCAGCTAATTTTTTCCCGACTACTTGAGCTATTGCTTCAGGAGTTGCCTTTTTGATGTTTTCTACACTTCCAAAATGTTTAAGTAGTTTATTTCTAGTAGCGGGACCGATACCTTTTATATCGTCTAAAACTGATCTGTGAACTCTTTTCTCTCGTTGTTTTTTATGTAGCTTTACGGCAAACCGATGAGCTTCGTCCCTAACTCGCTGGAAAATTTTTAGAAGTTGAGAATTCCTTGATAATATAATCGGATCTTTTTTGTTTGGGATGAATATTTCTTCGAATTTTTTAGCTAAACCAATTATAGGGATACCTTCAATACCGAGTTCTTTTAAAACGGTAAAACCTGCGTTTAATTGCCCTTTTCCTCCATCTACAAGTATTAGATCAGGTAGTGTTAAGTTATTTTTTAAAAGCATAGTATATCTTCGTTTAATCACTTCCTTCATCATTGCGACATCATCGGGAGTTGATTTTGTTCGAATATTAAAATGTCGATAATATTTATTGTAAGGGCGTCCCTCAAGAAAATATACCATAGATCCCGTTGCGTCTGTCCCTTCGATATTGGAAATATCGAATCCTTCAATTATTCTCGGTATTTTTGGTAAATTTAAAATCTCTTTTGCTTCTTCCAATGCTTTTTGAATTTGATCTCCTTCCTTTTTCTTAATTAATTCCATTCGAATTTCTTGTTCGACAATAACTTTTGCGTTTTTGCTTGCAATTCTAAGTAATCCAAATTCTTGCTCCATGGGAGTTCTAATCTCTAAATCACGATTATATTCGTTAAGAATTTCTCTAAATAGTCCTAGTCCTTCATAAATTTCGGGAACCACAATGACTTCGGGTAATTTATGTGTTAAATTTTGATAAAACTGTTCCATTATTGCGGGGAAAATATCATTTTTATGAACTAATTTATCTTCGATATTAATAGAAAAGGAACTTTTATTCGTTATCTTTCCTTCACGTATATGGATTATAACCATTGCGGTAAACTTTCTTTTTTCGTCAGTATAATAGCTTATCATATCTTTATTTTCGCTTCTATCTAATAACACATTTTGAGTAATTACGGAATGATCTATTGCTTGAAGTTTATCTCTCCAAAAAGCCGCAATTTCATAATTTTGTTGATGGGCAGCATTATCCATTTTTTCTTGTATTTGTCCCTTTAATTCTTCCGTTTGGCCCTGCAAAAATAGTTCTATTTGTTTTACATTTTGCACATATTGATCTACGGGTATTGCTTCAATACACGGCCCTGGGCAGAGTTTTATCTGATAATAAAGACAAGGTCGTTTACTTTTTTTCACTTTTTTTTTGCACGAACAATAAGGGAAAATTTTACGTAGATCTCGTAATATTCTCGTTATTTCCTTTTTATCAGTATACGGTCCTAAAAATAAGTTTTCTTGTGAATATTTTTCAGGTCCTCTAATGATTCGGATTCGAGGGTATTTTTCAGAGTAGAAAAAACCGACCCAAGGATATGTCTTAGAATCTCGCATTACGACATTAAAACGAGGTTGATGTTTTTTAATTTGAATGTTTTCTAATATCTTAGCCTCTTTTTCGTTTTCAGTAACAATATATTCAATAGATTGAATATTTTTGACGAGTTCTCTAATTTTTTCTTCATAGAAGGGATCTGCGTAGTTTTGTTTAAGAAAATATTGATTAACTCTCTTTCTAAGATTTATAGCTTTCCCAATATAAATGATAGTAGATTTTATATTGAGGAAAAAATAAACTCCAGGCTCATTGGGCAGTGATTTTCGCTCTAAGTCTAAATTGCTCATTTTACCAAATATAGTACAATTTTTTGAATATTAATTAGTACCTCAGATTAGTAATGCATACCATAATTTTGATAATTTATAATATTAATATTGAAAGAGACTAAATGTTATTTATGATTATATAAGATATCCTACCATTTTTAAGTGAGAAAGAGTAAGTAAGATTCTTTTACTTAATATTCTCCATTCACATCAAGTTTTATTTTTTAATCAAGTATTTTCAAAATAAAAGATGACACATATAAGAATTTGTCTAAAATGTAAAAAACCTACATTAAAAAGCGCAGTAAATGTTTCTGGTTGGTTAGCACCAGATTTGTTTGAATGTACCTCTTGTAATTATATCGGTCCTCTTTTTTTAGAGATCGATCCAAAAGATATTGGAGAAGAAAATATTTCATTCGATTAGGAATCCGATTAATTATTGAATAGAATAAAAAATAAGTGCTTCCTAATTATTAATTAAAAACTAGAAAAAAGTGAAATTAAATTCAACAACTATTAAAGGATGCGGAAAAGATTAAATCGTTAGAAATCCAAGGAGCGACAAATGTTGCGCTCAGTGCTATTGATTTTCTTCATAGTTATGCTGAAAGACTTCCAGAAAGCAATTCTGCTGATATATTTATAGATAAATTATCAGAAGCAAAGGAAATTCTCTTTGATACGCGACCAACAGAACCCGCACTAAGAAATGGTCTAAATTTTATATTGAATAGATTAAAAAAGCCAAAACATGATTTTAAGCAAAAAGACTTTTTAGAATTAATTTCTTATTATAAAAACAAATACATCAAAATCATACAAGACTCAAAAGCTAAAATCGCAGAAATTGGGGCTAGACGAATACCATTTGTTGAAGCTGATAATGATTTCATCATTATGACGCATTGTCATTCATCTGTGGTAACTGCTATTCTCTTAGAAGCACGAAAGCAAGGTAAGCATTTTGAAGTCATAAATACGGAGACGCAACCTCGCCTCCAAGGAAGGCAAACAGCTAAAGAATTATTAGACGCGGGAATAAAAGTATATCATGTTGTGGATAGCGCAATGCGGTGGGCTGTAAATCATTACGAAGTTAATCTCATACTCATAGGAGCAGATAGTGTGACAAGCGAAGGAACGGTTTTGAACAAAATTGGGTCAAGGCTTTTAGCCTTGGTAGCTCACGAAGAACACGTACCTTTTTATGTAGCTACACCGCTCCTGAAATATAATCCTCAGACTTCTTTTGGGGTTATTGAAAAAATTGAGATGCGTGAGACTTCAGAAATATGGGAAAATCCCCCAAAAGGTCTAGAAATATTAAACCCCGCTTTTGAAACTGTAAGTAGAAGATATATTGATGGCTTAATAACTGAAGCCGGGATTTTTGCAAGTAGTCACGTACACAATTATTTTACTAATTTATATCCGGATATGGTATAGAGTAAGGTTAAAGGGATACAACAATGAAATATGAAGATTTTTTAGATTTAGATTATGAACCAGGTAAGGATGATCTTATATGCTTGTTTAAGATTACACCTTCCAGAAATTTTCCTATTGAAAAGGTAGCTATTAGAGTGGCTGCTGAAAGCAGTAATGGGACATGGACGGCACTTCAAATCCCTGACCACATTAGGGCGTTGAGCGCAAAAGTTTATCATGTTAGTGGAAACTATGTTAAAATAGCATATCCAAATGATTTATTTGAAGAAGGGAACATGCCCCAAATTTTAAGCTCTATTGCAGGAAATATTTTTGGTATGAAGGCATTAGAGGGCCTAAGATTAGTGGATGTAAAATGGCCTCAAAATATTATTCATTCCTTTAAAGGACCTCAATTTGGAGTAAAGGGAATTAGAGAAATGTTAAAAGTTGATAAACGACCAATTACAGCAACAGTTCCGAAACCAAAGGTAGGTTATTATGCCGAGGAACACGCTCAACATGGGTATGAAATATGGTTGGGCGGCGTAGATCTATTAAAAGATGATGAGAACCTATCTAATCAGAAGTTTAATAGATTCGAGAAAAGACTCGAACTCAGTATGAAAATGAGAGACAAAGCAGAGAGTGAAACTGGAGAAAGAAAAAGTTATCTGATTAATATTACGGCTGAAGTTGACGAAATGAAGAGACGTGCTAAGTTAGTCAAAGATAATGATAATGAATATGTGATGATTGATATACTTACTATCGGTTGGGCAGCAGTCCAAACAGTAAGAAACATATGTGAAGATTTAGGCTTAGCTATTCACGCGCACAGAGCGTTTCATGCTGCTTTTGACAGAAATCCAGATCATGGTATGAGTATGAAGGTTCTCGCCGAAATCGCAAGGATGCAAGGTGTAGATCAGCTTCACATTGGAGGTTTAGGGAAGTTGGCTGGTGATAAAAAAGAAGTTCGCGACAATTATATTAAGATTGCTTTAAACTCAAATGATGCAGATGCTGAGGTTTTAGAGCAGACTTGGTACGGAATGAAAAAAGTTTTGAGTGTATGTTCAGGAGGTGTCCATCCAGGAATAATCCATCGCTTAATGGATTTATTATCTATTGATATTGCTGTCCAAGTAGGTGGAGGCGTCTTTGGTCACCCTGGAGGTACAAAAAGTGGAGCAATGGCGTTAAGACAAGCAATTAACGCTTACATGGAAAATATAAATGTACGAGACTATGCTAAGAGTCATTTCGAATTAAAGCAAGCGTTAGAATTATGGGGAGATGAAACACCAATATAATACAAGTTTAATTTAACTTTTTTTATTTTTTGATTTTTAATTTTAGTAGAAAAAAATTTATAATGCCATTAATTATAATACAGAGTGATTAGAATATGAGTGAGAACGATACAAAAGAATTAACTATAGAAGTAAAAGATTTAAGCATTGAAAAAGACCAACTTGTTGAGGATTTATTAAGATTTTTAGAAGAACAACTACCACAAATCGAAATCTCTCGAAGCGGAAATGAAGTAGGAGTTGTTATGCCCGGAGGAATGTCAAAAAGAGCGATTAAATTAAGAATTAAAAAATTTTTACATCGAAAAAATCTTACTGAAAAATTTCGACCAATCTCATACAAAACTTCAGACAATCAAGGTTACATGATAAAAGAGAAAAGAACATTAGAATTAACTTATTATTAATATATCTTTTTAACAGATTATTATTGATTTAACAATTAATATCTTAGATGTGTTTATTATAGATATTAGAATCAAAAAACTTGATGATTTAACACGGTGTGTAAATCTTTCGAGTTTGTTGGAGCTATCTGGATGGCCAAAGCCTGGAAATGTCCACAGAACAAAAGATTTCGAGGATACTCGTTTTGAGCACTTCTTAGCCGGAGTTACAGCCATACAACCTAATTTTAGAGAATTGTGTGAAAAAATATACAAATCCATTGAAAGTAATGCGATAGAATTTACGCCAATTGAATTAGGCTTATTTTATAAAAAATCAGCGAAAGAAATGATGAAGTGGCAATCTGGGGGCAATGTTTTACTAGGACACATACTCATCTTAGCTCCATTAGTTTCTGCTGCTACAATTTGTATCAAAACGAACAAGTTAAAAATCGAAGAATTTGAATTAATAGTGAAGAAGCTTATTAAAGACGCTACCGTTGAAGATACTATAAATTTGTATGACGCTATTAAAATTTGTAATCCCGGTGGATTGGGAAGAATAGAAAAATATGATGTTTACGGAGAAAATTCATATAACGAAATAAGGCAAGACGATATTACTCTAAAAAAGATTTTCGAGCTTTCAAAAGATTATGATTTAATAAGCAGTGAGTATTCTAGTGGATTCAATATTGTTTTAAGGGAAGGTTTACCGTATTTTATTGAATCCTTTAAAAAATCTCAAGACATTAATGTTGCTATCGTGAATACTTACTTAAAATTGCTTAGTAACCATTTAGATACATTAATAATACGCAAGTCAGGGAAGGAAGATGCAATAAAAGTCACCAAAACGGCATCAGAGATATTGAGTCGTGGAGGTATTTCAACTAAAAAGGGATTAAAATTGACGATTAAGTTTGATGAAGACTTGCAAAAACAAAATGGAAAATTGAATCCCGGAACGATAGCAGATTTGGTAGCAGGAGTGTTATTTTGTGCTTTACTATTTGGATTAAAGTTTTAATTTTTAAGGACATATTTTTGATCTAATGATATTAGAAGTATATAAAAAATGGAGTAAAAACAATGCAGTTCTGCGATGATTGTGGTTCTATGATGCTTCCCTCAACGGTAAATGGTGTAAAAGTTTTTAGATGTAAATGTGGTGCGATAAAACCTCTTTCTGATGAAAGTACTAATTCCTATAAAATAAAAACCATAATTGAGCAACCGATTAGAAATGAGGTTACAAATCTTACTGATGTGATGAAGTGGAAAGAAGAAAATCTAAGAAGTTCCATTAAAAATTTTAAATGTTCGAAATGTGGTTACGATAAAGCTCATTTAGAAACTAGACAAACAAGAAGTGCAGATGAGGGTATGACTCATTTTATAATTTGTTTAAGATGTGGAAAAATGAGAAAGATTGGTTCCTAATTAATCATTAAGTTTATTTATTAAGTCTGTTCCTCCAATATCTTCAATGAATATAAGTTCTAATGTTTTGTTAGTTTTCTTCAATCCTGATATTATTTGGATTTGATCTGAGGTAATGTTCATCCTTTTTTTTAAAAGATTTATTAATTCTTTATTAGCTTTGTTCTTAACGGGCTTAGACTTCAACTTAATTGACAACCAAGTATCTGTCTCAGAACACGGTAATATTTCTTGTTTAATAGAATTAGTTTTTACCTTTACTCGCAATAAGTAAACATTTTCCGCTTTGATTTCTATAAAACCCATAAAGCTTTTTTCCTTTCTTAGAGTCAGATAAATTCGTCAATTCTTTCCATTAGTATTTTAAATGAGGGTATTGATAATCTTATACCTCCAGCCAACTTGTGTCCTCCTCCAGTTCCTCCAAGCTTTTGTTTGATCGTATTAATGACTTGGTTTACGCCCTTCTGGTCGTTCTTGAGATATTTTCTAGAGCATCTAATGCTTAATTTAACCATTTGAGTTTTTTTTTCAAGACCACCAAAAAACAGCATCTTAGAAGGCTCTAATAACCCATTTACAGATGTAAAACTTGCGGTATCAGACCAATTACTCGGAGGAATTTTACCATTTCCAGCGTCAATAAAGATAGTATTTTTGGTTTCATGACGAGGTAATTCGTTTGCAAGTATCTTTAAATTCTTTGATAAAGTACTAATATATTCATAGTAGATTGCTTTAGCATATCGAGTTATTGATTTCTGTTGTATTATTGAAATTGCAGCACTGATATTTTTAAAAGATAAAATATTCAATAAAATTGCGTGTTCAAAAGCAAATTTCAATAAACCTTGTTTTTTAGGCAATAAAGCAAAATGACCTAACTTAACTTTAGTATTGTTGAGAATGTTTTCCTTTTCGGTTTGATCGAGATCAACCACTTTTTTATTTGGGTTTATTCTCATCTTGCTAAGGAATGTTTTAATTTTTTGATCGTCCTCACCACCAAATCCGTTTAAAAATGGTAAAATACTATACTTCAGACTATTTTTTATTGAGTCATGCATATTTCCAAATAGTATTAACCCTTCTTTATCAATTACGAGTTCTTCATCACAAATCTCTTGATATATCTCCTTATTGAACGATTGAAGCTTATCCATTGACTTTAAGGAATCACCCGCAATTCCAATTACTGCTAGCCAACCCTGTTTAATTATAGATAGATTTATCTTTTTGGCGAACATATATGCTAAAGTAGCTCCTGATATGTGATCAAGTCCATCAAATCCAAATATTGTCGGATTTACAAAATAAAGATTTTCGGGTAGCTCATCGAGAACTAAATCATAATCTACTTCATGATGATCAAGGATATAAAAGTGTTCCTTTCTGTTCTTGATAATAGGAACTAATTCAGCTAGATTAGAACCAATATCGGTAAAAATCAGTGCTGTCTTATTACTATGAGAGCGGGGTAATATCCCAGAAAGATAGTTTGCCCATGACACAGATCGATTATATATGAAATAATCATAATTGAAAGCCATTTTATGGAGCAGATTTTGAATAATTTGTAAGCTACTAATACCATCCGCGTCATTATGTGAGATTGCGATGAAGTTATTGTAAAGATTGTGAGAATAGTCTTCAAAACAATCTGCAGCACTATTGAGATTTTCTAGAAATTTGTTTTGATCAGGTTTTCGAGCCATTTAAATCAATCATTACAATTTTCGTCATTAACATGTTTAAATTGATATGAATAGAAAAAATCCATGTAATATTTTTAATTTTCTTAGAAATGTTATTGTTGAAAACTTATTTTTAGCGTATATATGTCTTTTAAAGATGTTATGAATAAAATAAAAATAAATTCAATAAATATAAATATTCGTATCAGCAGACAATCGTGGAAATTGAAGTAAAAGTTAAAATCAAAAGAAAAATTAATTAAATTTGATTAATTTTTCGTTTAAAAAAGGTCGTTTTAAAATAATAATGATGGTCATTAATTTCAAGAAAATTGCGATAATTACGATTATAATCTTAAGTGCATTAATTCCAATAGTTTTCGTGGATAATATTTTCAATCATAATACTTTGGAAAATGATGAACATACCATAAATGCGGATCTAACTACAAGTTTATTTTCAAAAGAAGATTACGTCCCAATTTTAGATGAGCCACTACAAGGTCTTGGAAATATAAATATAACTAAATTAATTTATCACGAAGAGGGATTTTTTAATAATTCAGAGGTATATCCTAACTTAGTTGACGATTTAAGTTCTGGAGCGTTAAATATCACTTATTTAAACACAACTTATTTAGAAACGGTGGAGGTTGCTCAATTTAATAATCTTGATGATTCTTTACCACAATCAGAAAAAATAACGGTTTTATTAAATGAGTCCATCAGCGTTCACTATAACAGTACCATAGAAAATTCCGAAGGATTTTTGATCTACAGTCCAAGATTATTTCCGAAAAATCTTATACAGATATTTGTTCAAAATCAATCTGATCCGGATATAGTTGAACTTACTGATGAAGAATATTTTCTTGACATTCACGATTATGTAAAGTTTGGTTTTCAAGACTACTTCGGAGTAAATTCTCATAATTTCTCCATGTATTTTATTTTTGAATACGATCTAGAACCTCGGGATTGGGTACTGTATCAGAATTCAGAAGAAATTCTGACAATTACACAACAAGAACAAAGTTTTACTCCGTCTTTTTCTTACAATTTTACATTAATTGGTAGAAAACTTACTGGTAATTCATCTGCTTCTCTTACAACACTAGCAGATAATCTTGTTGTCGAGTTAATAATAGATCCTCTTGATAAACATTTATTTTATGAGCATAGTCTAGAAATTAATGAACAGGATATTACCGATTTCTTAGTGGCAAATAATAAAATTAATGTAACGATGTCTGCTGATGGAAAATTATTTTCTTTAGAATTTAAAGCAAACTTCACCCTAAGATTTGAAGACCCCGTTGACTACAGTTGGGCAATTGATAGGTTAATTGGAGATAGAAACATCAGACAAAGAATTTACTTTCCTTCTTTAATCGCGGGCCCAGAACATATATTTCTCAGGGATATTACGTTAATTGAAAACACCATCATTTCAGATCAAGTCATAAGAAATAGCTCATTATTTGAGAGGCCTGTAAATTACTTTGATGTTATAGAATTTGTTACTCAAGAATCAATTGAAAATAGCCTTATTTTTACGGATAATGCCGTTAAAAGGAAAGGATTAAAAATTACCATCCCATATCTCATTATTGGTGAAACTAATCCATGCACGGTAAATTATGATGCTACTAGTGATCTCAAAATTATCATTACAGACAATATTCGTATGCCCTTGGTTGGATATAGGGTTGAATTAATATATTTCGAAAAAAAATATGGTACTTATATCTCAAATGATTTAAATCAACCTATGGCTAAGACATATTCAGATGAAAATGGAGTTGTTTTGATTGAAAATGTTCCAAACGGAAATTATACGCTAAGAATTTTTCAGGGCATTACACTAATATCCGAAACATTAATAAACACTTTTAGAGAAGTAAATTATCTTGTAACCGACATTCTTCACTTTCCCCTTTGGATTCTAATATTTGGGGGCATAAGCGGATTTATATTTTTAATAGGGTTAGTATATTATTTTAATTATATGAAGCGTTCAAAAAGAATTTGATTGTAATTTTCATTGACAATATTGAGAATTTCTTAAGTTTTTTAGAGAAGCGAATAATGGACGAAGTATTTTACGAATTTAAGGAGATTAAAAACGAAACAGATTCATCGACTAATATCAAAATCGAGATAATTCTTCATTTTCTCGCTAAAGTGGGAGAAACATTAATCCTATACGAAACAAGGCAGACTATTCCAAAACCAGTTAATACTGACAATGATTCAATTGTTATTAGTACTCTTCAAAAAATATTCGATCAAATTGATGTCTCCTTAAAGTTAATAAAAGGAAAAATTAGAGAAATTTTTCTTTCGTATTCTCCATAAGTGCTAAGAAAGAGAATTTTTAATTCCTATTTTTTGAAGTCTTTACCGTAACCTATTAACCGATAACGTCTATTAATTATTCTCGAAATTGCAAATACAGAATTTGCTGGAGCACATATTGGGGGGTTTAAATTAAGAACATAGGAATTTTTTAAGATCTTTATTACAATTCCTGCAGTTTTCTCAGTACCAACGACTAATAGAAGTTTCTCATTGTGTTTAAGCTGTTGAACCTTCATTTGGACTTCAGCTCCAAGAACTCTTTCTAACAAATTGACTTTTAACTCGACTTCAGATATGACTTCAGGTAAGGTATCAGGTCTACCAACCAAATGTCCTATTAAAGAGTCTCCCCTAGATAATGCAGGATCTAGCTTAGTGCCTAGGCCAATTAGGCCACCAGGCTTAGCCTCATCTAAGAAATTAGTTCCTTGACTAATACTTACGATTTGAGTTTTTAGAGAATTATATTTATTTTTAACTCGAAATCCTGGTCTAATCTCAATTTCTTCACCAACTTTAACTTTTCCTTTTAAGACAGAACCACCTATTACACCGCCATTTAAATCATTAATTTGAGTACCAGGCCGATTTATATCGAATGAACGAGCAACTAAGAATTGAAATTCGTCCTCTTCATTAACATCTGGGGAAGGAATTATTTCTTCGAACGCTTGGACTACTACTCCAAGATTGGCTCCAAAAACCGCAGATACAGGGATAATAGGAGCTCCGTCCGCGATTGTGTCTTTTACAAACGCTTTAATTTGATTAAAGTTTTCAAGGGCTTGCTCTTTTGAAACAGCATCAATTTTATTTTGAATTATTATTATGTTAGTGATACCTGCAATATTTAAGGCAGCTAAATGTTCTCTAGTTTGTGG